>Ga0137431_1000372_pt1 | contig 17313 bp, 16 predicted proteins | sample EasRivERMZT800_2_FD_104646 | JGI IMG/M metagenome (GOLD analysis project Ga0137431, IMG submission 104646) | Soil microbial communities from meander-bound floodplain in the East River, Colorado, USA - East River MetaG ERMZT800_2 | ecosystem: Environmental > Terrestrial > Soil > Floodplain ... | reverse complement strand
GTCCGTTAAAAATGCCGGATTTGATTGGGTGGATTTCCTAATACCGCGGGGAATGCTTTTAATACCTGAACGTCTCATTTCAAATTTCATTTTTTCATACACTGCTTCAGCTCCGAGATTATGAACTATTTCTATAGCTTTTCTTTTGTCATCATCAGTCCCTTCAAATAAAGCAAGGGCCTCATAGTATGGGCATCCTGATTTTTTCCATAATGCTGCCGCTATCTGTGCCTTTGCTGTACTGCTCATATCATAACCTTCATATATTTCTTTAAGCGGCAATTGTTGTTTTCTTGTTTTTAATAACCAAAAAGCAAATTCACTGTTATCATATATATTACCCATCCGTTCAATCATCTTTACCGTACTGTCCAGCGCTTCCTCTTCGATAAAACGCTGACCTGTTATCCATTCATATTCTAAAAAAGCTGCCAATGCCCGGATGATCCTCTGCAGTTCCATAGTTTCAAAAGCCTTTTTTTTTGCTTCTGTCAAAAGAACAAGTATATCCTCCTGGTCACCCCTTCGCATTTTTATCGTTGCCAAAACTGTAAGAGCAAAAATTTTAATCATTTTTGCAGGGCACTCATTTTTAATAATATGGTCTGCTATTTCACCGGCTTCATTCCAGTTCCCCGTTTCCAGTTTAAACCTTGCTTTCACTGTCAGCACATATATTCTCCATAGGTCCAGGTCATTTTCTTTGCAATAAAGAATACCTGCTTCTAAAGACTTTTTTGCAAGCTCATGGTCTTTTATAATTATTCCGTTGTATCCAAGTTTGGTATAGGCCCGTGCTGCATGCTCATGGTAAGAATTTTGCAAGGCAATTTCAAGGCTTTGCTGCAGCAGTTCAAGGCCTTTTTGCCTGTATGCCGGAATTCTTATCTGTGCAGAGCCGACATTGCCCAAAGCAAAAGAGAGAATCTCGTTATCGGCTAATTCTTTTGCCAGGGCAATTGCTTTTTCTCCCCAGTATATACATTCATCCGCCAGGTCTGCAAACATTTTCAACTGTGAAATATTGCTGTAGGCCATTGCTTTTGCTTTCGACGCAGGCTGATCATTCAGGACTTCAATAGACTGCTCCGCAAAATTTTCGGCTTTTTCCAGGTTGCCATCGTTCCACCACAGGCCGGATAAAAACCGCATGCTGTTACCTGTTTTTTCTTTATCGTTTTTTTCTTTCCATAGTTCCAGTGATTTACTGCTGTAAATAATAGCTTCTTTAATCTGATTGGTCAGGTAACATTCATAAGCATATGCTTCATAAAATTGCAGCAGTAAATCTTTATCGTTACCCTGGTAATATTCTATAGCAGTTAAATACAATTTGGAAGCTTCTATATGGGCTCCCACAGATGCTGCCTGCCTGGCAGCGAGTGGTGCGTAGTGAACTACGAGTTCAAATTCATTTGCATTTTTTGCATGATGAATAATCCGTTCGATCTCCTGATTTTTTTCAAAACTTTCCAGTAACAAGTCCAGTGTTTTTTTATTCAGCGCAACCCTTTTCAATGGTGATAAGGATGTTTCAATCGTTCTTCTGAATAATTCATGCTTAAAAAAGATAAGCCCCTCGTCAATAAAAAGAATATTCAATTCAAGACAGTTTTCAATAGCAGTGGCGTATAAGGGTTCAAATTTTTCAAGATATTTTATTTCGAAACGGTCGGGAATGACAGACAACAGTTCCCAAACATGCCTGGTTCTTTCTTCGCACCGGTCATAGGCTGAAATAATGGAATCTTTAATGTTATCAGGCACACCCAGGCTGTACCGGGATAGTATTTCTGTTACATAAAATGGGTTGCCGCCGGAGATGCTGTAAACATCATCAGCATTGTATCCTTTTTCAGAGGCCATTTTTTCAACCGCCTGTTTTGATAAGGGGGGCAGTAGCATACGGGTGAATGAACCGGAATTTATTTGACCCAGTACATTTCTTAAAGGATGAGTGGCCTGAATTTCATTGTCGCGGTAAGTAAGGATAAAAAGACACCGTAACTGTGAAATACGCCTGGCCAGAAATTTTATAAAGTCGAGTGTGGCTTCATCCGCCCAATGTATATCCTCAAACAGGACAACGCTTGTTCCTTTTTGATTGCTGAGCTCATAAAAAGCTTTCGCAAAAAATTCTGTGGAGTTTGAAATATCACCATAATTTTCAGGAAGGCTATTCCCCATCTGCAAAAGGATATCGTATAAAGGCGCCAGAGGACGCGGGGTAAATAAGGCATCACAGGTTCCCTGGTATATGTTGCCCTTATCTTTTAACTCTTTACAAAAAACTTTTACCAGGGAGGTTTTACCGATGCCTGCATCACCACACACAAAAACGCAGTGTCCTTCACCCGTTTCAATATTTTTAAAAGCTGTCCGCAGTGTGGCTAAAAAACCATCTCTTTCAATCAGCTCCATGTTTCACTGTTTATAAAATAGGGTGCAATCTAATTTAAAATAGGGAAAACGTCTTACCGCTTACCACAAAACAGGGGCTTGCTTTGCAGAGTAATTCTTTTTAATCAAAATTAAAATCATTTATCATGAAAGTATTTTTTGCAGCATTCTTTTTCCCTGTCTTCAGCCTTGTTGGTTTTCATTTGTCAGCACAACCAAAAAAGGCAGATACTCAAGTTGCAACAGCAGAAACTAAACATCTTTTTATAGATGTGCACCAGGTAGGACCCGGTAAGATAACTTATGAGGCAGCTGCCGGGGCACATGCCAAAGACCTGGCTGTACAGGGAAAATATGGCGTGCAGTTTATAAAATATTGGGTAGATGAAAAAAAGGGCCTGATATATTGTCTCTCAACAGCCAGCGATACTGATGCGATCCGTAAAACACATGCCGAAGCGCATGGTCTTCTTCCTGGCATTTGTTATCCTGTAACGGAAGGGGTTGAAGCTGCCGCGGAAGGCAAAAAGAATTTATTCCTCGATGTACATTATTTAGGCGCAGGAAAGGTCAATGCAAAAGATGTAGCAGGAGCACACGAAAAAGATCTGGCTGTGCAGCATAAACATGGAGTAAACTTTATCAACTATTGGGTGAATGAAAAGGAAGGTGTGGTAATGTGCCTCGCAGAAGCAAAAGATTCAACCTCCATCATTAAGACACATAAGGAAGCACACGGATTAATACCGGCTAAAGTCATGAAAGTGAAACAGGGAGAGTAATGAATTTGAATTGAATATTTTCTTCATCAAAAAACGGAAAGGCAAATGACAACGATAACCTTTTATATCTGCTCTGTAAATCATTTGACAGTTATAAAAGAATGCATTCAGCAAAAAGCAGTTGGCCAGGTTATTTATAACAATAAATAAAAAAATAACGAAATCAAATAATTATAATCTAAAAATCAAGCTAATGGCGAAAATTCATGAAATACTGGCCTCTTCAATTCTTCCGGCTGTTAAAGCTATAGGCAAATTAGAAATGGAAATGGTGCTTTCTGGTATTAAAGAGCGAAATGGTATGGAGGCTTATGTAAATACACTCTATGAGATTTATTCCGGCTTCTCTTTATTAAAAGAGTCAGCCATTAAAACAAGGACAAGGATTGATGACGGTAAAGTAGAACTTGTTCTTGAAGCGGCTAAAGAAAGCGCCATGACTAACAAAATCAGTCTTTCCCTGAAAGAAATAGTTGATTAAAACTTACGGGCATTGGAATCTTTTTCTTGTATAAAAAATGAGTCGCTAAAAAAAAATATATGCGTTGCAAATATTCATTGCTTTTAATAATAGCGGTAGTATTGTTTTCCTGTAAAAAAGAAAATGGAAAAGGCAATCCGCTTCCATCGTCCCCTCCGCCGGCTCAGCCGGTTTTGTTGAAGGAGATTATGATACCCTTCCTGCCCTCGCCATTTTATCATTTTGAATATAATGAGGCGGGCAAGGTCAGCTTCATATCCTATGCTTCGGGGCTTTACATGTATAACATAGTGTACGACGGAAACAAAATCAGTGAGGTAAAAAATAATATCGTAGGGAACAAAGACAAGCTGCAATACTTCTACGACAATGCAGACAACCTGAGTACTGTCACCTATGCTGATTCCAACGGGCTGGTTTATAAAAAAATTGATTTTAGCTACGATGGTCAGAAGCTTATTCAATTAAAGCGGGAAGGGAAACGGGGCGCCGGCTTTATCATGGATAAAACGATGACAATGTCGTACCACGCCGATGGCAACTTAAAGGATCTCACCTATCATTATCCAGCAATCAACGGCCAACCAGAACACAGTTATACAGACCGGTTTGAACAATATGATAATAAGGTTAATGCTGACGGCTTTGGACTGATCCACAATGATTTTTTTGATCACCTCGTATTTCTGCCCGGGGTGCAGTTGCAGAAAAACAATGCCCGGAAAGTAACCCGTAGCGGAGATGCCTGGAATTACGCAATTGATTACAGGTATACTTATAATGACCATAATGCGCCGCTGGAAAAAAGCGGAGAAATGATTGTTACAAGCGGGCCCGATTCAGGAAAAGTATTCCATTTAAGTTCAACATTTTCTTATTACCAATGATCACTATTTTATTAATTATTAAAATAACGAAATGGATTATGAAGAAAAGATCACTATTTCTGCAGTTGTTGTTCTTTGCTTCTTATTGTTCCTTTTCACAAGGCATAGGCATTGGCACCAACATACCCGATGCTTCAGCAGCATTGGATATTACACATACCGGCAAGGGATTGCTAATACCAAGAATGAGCACAACCAGCATACTTTCTATTCAAGCTCCCGCCAGAGGGCTGATGATTTATGATTCATTAACCAATCAACTCATGCTGAACATAGGCACAACTATTATCCCCAACTGGCAACCGCTTGCTTCAGGCAATGGATCCGCCGAAGGCCGATGGAATCTTATTGGTAATAACGGGGTCAACCCTGCCAATCAATTTATCGGAACTACCGACAACCAACCACTGCGCTTCAGGATAAATAATATTCAGGCAGGCGAATTACATCCGGCAAGAGGAAATATTTTCTGGGGATTACGTTCAGGACAATCTAATACAACCGGTGGCAGCAATATTGCCATTGGTACCGATGCGCTGAAGTCAAATACAAATGTTGGCAGTTTAGTAGCCATAGGAGATTCTGCTTTATTCAATAATAAGGAGACCAATCCCGGCGCTGATGAAGCGGTTTTTAATACAGCAGTAGGATCAAAATCTTTATTTGCAAATACTACCGGGGCTAACAATACAGCCATTGGGTATAAAACCCTCACCAATAATACCGGCAGTTCCAATACAGCTGCCGGCTCAGAAGCCCTTTTAAAAAACACAGGAGGGGGAGCTAATACTGCCCTGGGTGCTCATTCACTTTTTTCAAATACACAGGGCAGCAGTAATACAGCAACAGGTTTTCTGTCGCTTTCTTCCAATACAGCAGGTAATAATAACACAGCTGCCGGTGTATTGTCGCTTGCTGGCAACACTGTTGGCACCAGCAATACAGCTATTGGCTTTCAGTCGCTCCGGTCAAACATTTCCGGCAGTGGCAATGCAGCTATAGGCAACCAGTCGCTTTTTTCAAACACATCAGGCGACGCCAATGCAGCGTGGGGTGCAGGCTCACTTTTTTCAAACACAACAGGTAATGATAATACAGCAGCAGGGCCAGGATCGCTTCGCTTTAACACTACCGGCAGTAACAATACTGCTGTGGGCCAGGGATCACTTTTTTCAAATACAACAGGCTTCAGCAATGTTGCAATTGGCACAGGAACATTAAGGTTGAATACTATTGGCGCCAATTTAGTTGCGATCGGAGATTCTGCGCTATTTAATAATACACTTGTTAATTTTTCAACTGGTGATGGATTGTTTAATACAGCTGTAGGATCGAAATCACTGCTTTCAAATACAACCGGCAATGGAAACACAGCAGTGGGTTATAATTCACTTTTATCAAATACCACAGGTAGCATTAATACAGCAATTGGAACCCGGGCCCTGTTTTCTAACACTGCAGGCCGGTTTAATACAGCTACCGGTCATACCTCTCTTTTTTTCAATACTACAGGTGAGAGCAATACGGCAAATGGATTTGCATCTATGTTTGCTAATACCTCCGGTCATGATAATACGGCGAGCGGTTTTCAATCTCTCTTTTCAAATAATATAGGTGTTCGTAATGTAGCTTTTGGCTCACAAGCTCTATTTTCCAATGCCAGTGGCAATCTTAATGTAGCTATCGGCACATTATCGCTTTTTTCCAATACGATAGGATCCGGTAATACAGCTGTAGGCACAACAGCGCTTTCTACCAATGTTGATGGCGATAACAATACAGCTTTGGGTTTTCAGGCTTTAAATAAAAACACTTCAGGGGCTGGCAATATTGCAATTGGCACAAACTCTCTTTTTGCTAATACTACCGGTAATAGAAATACAGCCACGGGGTTTCTTTCACTTTTTTCCAATACAACCGGGTCCAGTAATACTGCAGTGGGAATCGAAACGCTTGAAGATAATGTAAACGGTAATAATAATGCAGCAATGGGAAGATTTGCGCTTGGCGATAATATTTCTGGAAGTAATAATGTTGCGATAGGCTCTTCTGCATTATCCAGAAATACAACCTCCGATAATAATGTAGGAATCGGTTTTAATGCAGGTGGAAGTTTTATTGTAGGCTCATTTAATTCATTTATTGGCAGTGACGCCAGGACGGACCAGGAAGGATTAACTAATGTTACAGCTATCGGAGCCGGAGCCGTTGTAAATGCTTCCGATAAAGTAAGAATTGGCAATAGCGCTGTTAGAGTTATTGAAGGCCAAGTGCCTTTTACTACTCCTTCCGACGGCCGTTTCAAATTCAATGTAAAGGAAGATGTAAAAGGATTGGATTTTATCATGAAGCTGCGTCCGGTTACTTACCAGTTTGATGTAAAACGATTCGACAGGCGATGGGGTGATCAATCAACTGATGCTGCCAGCAATGTAATGCTTGCTTCGTATAATGTAGCAACCACGATACGTCGCACCGGTTTTATTGCACAGGAAGTGGAAAAAGCTGCTGATGCTGCAGAATATAATTTCAGCGGTATCATTAAACCAAAAACTGCAGATGAACATTATGGTCTGAGTTACGAATCGTTTGTGGTGCCATTGGTAAAAGCTATGCAAGAACAACAGCAAGTGATCGAAGAATTAAAAAAACAGAATGCTGATCTTTTGAAAGGAGTTCTCGCATTCGAGAAAAAGTAGAGCAGTAATTACAAAACGGCAAAGCAAAAAAGTATGCGATTAAAACATTCTCTATTACCGTTGTTATTTGCGGCCAATACGGCTTCCGCACAGCTTACCATAACTCCCGGCGCACAATTATCCGTTGCCGGCAATATGCAATTAACGCTTCAGAATACTGATTTGATAAATAATGGAAATTTTGCCGCAGGGAATGGTATGGTTGCTTTTAGCGGAAATGCTTCCTCATTCCTTAGCGGCAACCAATCTATACAATTTTCAGAAATAGAAATAAACAAGACCAATAGCAGCTCACTCCTATTACAAAGAGCTATTGGTGTACTAAACCGTACCCTATTTACTTCCGGCTTTCTTAATCTGAATGGTTTTAATATAGATCTTGGCACAACCGGCCATCTTGATGGTGAAAAAGAGAACAGCCGTATGGTGGGATCCAACGGTGGAGAAGTGTTGTTTAATGTTGATTTGAATAATCCAACAAACTCCAACCCTGCCAACCTCGGTGTATTTATTACCGCCAACCAAAATCTAGGCAATGTGAGGATAAAGAGAGGGCATCAATCGCAAACCACTATTCCAGGCCCGGGCAGCAGTGTTCTTCGTTATTATGATATTTTACCTGCCAATAGCTCAAATTTTATTGCTACCCTTCGATTCAGCTATTTTAATGGAGAATTGAATGGTCATAATGAAGTCGCATTGTCTTTTTTTGAAAGCCAGAATACTATCAACTGGACAGATCTCGGGTTTACCACAAGGGACACCGTTTCAAACATTGCAGAAAAAAGCGGCATCAGCAGTTTTGCCCGTTTTACTTTATCCAGTCCTAATAACCCATTGCCGGTAAGTTTTATTTTATTTAACGCAAAGTGCGAAGAAAACAAAGTGTTACTAACCTGGAAAACTGCGCAGGAACAAAACAGCAGCCGGTTTGATGTTGAAAGAAGCATAGATGGCGCCACATGGACAGTAATTGGTACCCTGCCGGCAGCAGGCAACAGCAACAGTGAAAAAACTTACTTCTTTACAGACAACCATCCGGCAGACAATAGTTTCTATCGAATTGCCGAATACGATGTTGATGGAAGAGTGTCATATACAAACATGCTCCGTTCCTCCTGCAATGCGACAGATGTATTCAGGCTGTGGCCAAACCCTGCTTATAATACTGCATTTATCAATATTGTCGCCGGCAATCCATCACAGGTTTTATTGAAAGTGATGGACAGTAAAGGAGCGTTGATAAAAATGCAAAGGAGAAATCTTTTTCAGGGCAGCAATCAGCTTAGTATAGACATGTCTCCCCTGACAAACGGAACATACTTCTTGCTGGCAGAATGGAATAACGGACAAATGAGAAAAACGGTGCGGGTATTGAAACTGTAAAGTTTAAGCCGGTTAAGAATTCAGTCAAATAATAAAATTCATTTTCAAAAACATTTTTTATGAGAGCAGTCTTTAATATTTTTTTCCTGTCCATTCTCATGTTGCCTTCAGGCTGGCAGAATAAAAGCGTTGTCCCGGCGCAATCTGCACATTTCGGACATACCGGCTTAATGCATTACAGCAGCGCTTCTCCCCAATTTATCCGTATAATAAATGCATCTACATTGAAGCAGATACCGGCTGTTGTAAGAGACCTTTCTGTAGCGCTTAATGAATCCATGTTGCCGGAGCAATTTCTTTCGGAGAAAAAGGGCCTTACCATTTACCTGTATGATGTATCCTGCCCCAACTTTGAGATTTCAGCAGTCGCACAATACTCGCCCAATGATACTATCTATCACGTGAAATTGAACAGGTTTAACCGGCAGGCGACAGATATGGCGTTGGCAGCCACCCTGATCCACGAGATCATGCATTGTGCACTGACGGATATTTATAAAAGAGCCCAACAACAGGAACAGAAAGCTATAACCAGTATTCTGAATTTAGGATTGAAGGCATATGATTCGACAAATATCCCCGGCAATAATTTTTTTTATATAATGAACAACGGGAATGATGGCCAGCATGAACTAATGTCCCGTTTTTTTTATCCGAAAATGGTATTGCTGTTAGAACGTTTTGCAGTAATACACAAAGAATCTATTTCAAATAGAAAGGCTGCCGGGATTATGATGTGGTCGGGACTCCAGAATACAGATGCGTATAAAAAACTGAGCGATGATGACAAAAGAGCTATTGTAGCAACAATTCTGGCAGAAAAAAGAATTAATAATGAAACTGATTGAGGTATAATATCATTGGCTCGGGCGGCTTTTTTCAATGGACTTGCTTCTATTTTTCTGCCATAGCTCTTATTGCCCGGAGATCAGAACAGGTATAAACCGGTTATTCGTAGTGATGAAATTTTTGTAAGCAATTTTTTTTAACCATTAAGACGAAATCAATTACTCATTTAAAAAAAAAGTATGAAAAAAACAATCAGTAAAAGTTTTCTTAGCGCATTAACTGCGGCAGTATTTCTTTGGGGCTGTCAAAAAAATGTTGAAACACCTCCTGCAATATCTGATGAAGCAGCAACGAGTGAAATGGCAGCGGAACAAAACCGCCCAAAACAGTTGAAAGATTTTGTACAGGTAAATCTTGTAGGTGATAATAATGAATTCAATCCGCAGCATATTGATGCCGGCCTGATTAATGCATGGGGAATCGCTTTCCCGGCTTCAGGGCCCGCCTGGGTTTCTTCCATGTTTGGCGGCCTGGCAAAAGTTTTTTTTAACGATGGGACAGGCTTCAGGGTTTCGGTTTTTATACCATCTCCCAATGCTGCAACCGGCGGGCATCCAACCGGCGTTGTGTTTAACAGCACAACTGATTTTAAGCTTCGCAATGGCAATCCTGCCCGCTTCATATATGCCCAGGCTGATGGACTAGTATCCGGGTGGAATGGTGGTGAAACAACTGTAAAAATGATTGAAGCGCCGGGTGAGCTTTATACCGGTATTGCATTGGCCTCGGACGGCGGCAATAATTTTTTATATGTTGCTAATTTTTCCGCCGGTAAAATTGAAGTGTTTGATAAAACTTTCACGGAGGTGAGCAAGCCATTCAAAGATCCTTATCTCCCTCCCGGTTTTTCGCCTTACAATATTCAGAACATTGATGGAAAGTTGTATGTGACATATGCACAAAACGGAACCAAACCCGGTGAGGTTGTTTCAACCGGCCGAGGAAAAGGATTCATTAACATTTTCAATCCCGATGGTTCATTTGTAAAACGCTTTGCTTCCGCCGGCAAGCTGAATGCACCCTGGGGCGTCACAAAAGCGCTGCAAGGATTTTGGGGAGATGGCGCTGATCTAAAGGATATAATTCTGATTGGCAATTTTGGCGATGGGCGCATCAACGCTTACAGAAGTGATGGAAAATTTGAAGGGCAGCTTCGTGCACACGGCAAGGTTATAGAAATTGAAGGTCTCTGGGGTCTTGCATTTCCTCCTTCCAATTCTACCGTTTTTAATCCCAATCACCTCTTCTTTAGCGCAGGCCCCGGTGGCGAACAACACGGTTTATTTGGATTTATTAAAAAATAATAGTCCTGCTGAATCACAACAAGGATAAATAAGGAAGATGACAAGGAAACAATAGAAAAATGCAGGACATGTTCAATAAAGGCCACCAGCCGGTGGCTTTTATTAAACCGGCATTTAAAAAAAGCTGGCTGAGTACTGAAAGATGATTAATGTATAGTTATCAACTAAAATGTTTTCAATGGCAGATATGAATAAAATAATAGCTATCTCAGGCAGCATAAGACAAAGCTCAACAAACATGAGCTTGATAAATGCAATCACTGATCTCTTTAAAGACAAACTTGAGTTCAACATTTTCCAGGGGCTTTCAGATATTCCCCATTTTAATCCTGACCTTGATACAGTTAACCCGCCAAAAAAAGTTTCAGATTTTCGCAGGCAATTACATGCAGCAGATGGAATTTTAATATGCACACCGGAGTATGCAATGGGAGTACCGGGAACTTTGAAAAATGCGATTGACTGGACGGTTTCTTCTATGAACTTTTGGCATAAACCTGTTGCATTGATTACTGCTTCTTCAGCCGGGAAAAAAGGTCATCAATCATTCCTGGAAACATTGAGAATTCTTGAATCAAATATGCCGGCAAGTTCACAACTTTTGATCTCATTTGCACAAGTCAAAATAAAAGAGGATAAAATCATAGACGCCGGTACATTGGAAGAAGTTAAACAAATCATGGATTCGCTACTAAACACCATTGACAAAAAAAAGAGAATAAACAATAAAAAGATGGTAATGCATCTGCTTTAAATTGTCTTTTAAAACAAAATATTTATGAGAAGAACTATTTACACGTTTCATTTCAAACAATCAGCGGGAAAGTTTTTAATGCTGAGAATAATAAGACGTTAGCTTCGGCTTTCACTAAATTATGATAGCGCCATGCAAGAACAATTGTCTTTAAGAAAATGGCAAATGTATTAATTCAACGTTAATTGAAAAATAAAATCAGACTATATGGAAGCGCAGCTTGAACAAATTCGTGAACAGCAACGGGAATCATGGAATAAATTTTCGCCAGGCTGGAAAAAATGGGACAGACTCATGATGGATTTTTTAAAGCCCGCCGGTGATGAAATCATTCAGCGACTCAACCCTGAAACTGATGATACCATTCTCGATGTGGCCGGAGGTACCGGCGAGCCCGGACTGACCATAGCAGCTCTGGTAAAAAAGGGAAAGGTTGTGATTACTGACCTTGCTGAAGACATGCTTAAAATAGCCCGTGAAAATGCAGCAGACAAAGGAATTAAAAATATTCAAACCATTGCCTGCGATGCATGTGAACTTCCATTTGCCGACAACCGTTTTGATGGCATCAGTTGCCGTTTCGGCTTTATGTTTTTCCCCGACATGCTGCTGGCCGCCAAAGAAATGGCCCGTGTACTGAAACCCGGAGGAGCAATTGCTGCATCTTTTTGGAATGTTCCCGAAAAAAATTTCTGGATTACCGCAACCATGTCAACTATCCATAAGCACATGGAAATAGAACCGCCTCCCCCCGATGAACCGGGTATGTTCAGATGTTCAAAAGAGGGGCTTATGACAGAAATATTCAGGCAGGCCGGGTTAAAAAGAATTTCAGTAAAAGAAGTTACCGGCAAATTGAATTGCAGAACAACTGATTTGTATTGGAAATTGATGACTGAGATGGCGGCCCCGGTTGTAGCGGCGCTAAGCAAGGCAGATAATGCAATGCGGGAAAAAATAAGAAGAGAAGTTTACCAGGTATTGAGTCAAAGATACCCTGATAAATATATCAGGATTGATTCAAGTGCCCTGGTGATTTATGGAAAAAAATAATTAACCAAATTCTTAATATTAAAACAATAACATTATGTGTAAACAACAGATTGCCGGCAAGAACTTTTTTTTGATATGTGCTTTATTCTCTGCCATATTCATTGCTTTTAGTTGTGACAAAGACAATGATCCCGACTCGCCTGATTTTCTTTCACCAGCTTATCATATATCAGAAAGTGAAAAGCTGGTAATTCCTTCCGCAGTAGATTTGCCTGACAATCTGCCCGGGGGAAACACAAGGGTAGCCACTTTTTTTGCTCAGGGAGTACAGAAATACAAAGCACAACCTAAAGCGGGCAGTAATCCGGTTACTTATGAATGGGTTTTTGTAGCACCGCAGGCTGACCTGTATGATGCTACAAATAAAAAAGCCGGAACTCATTCTGCCGGACCTTCCTGGCAATTATCTGCTAATGATTCTCTTTCCGGGCAGGCATTCAATCCTGCTAAAACTGCACCCGGTTCTGACCCTAATAGTATTGACTGGTTGCTGCTGATGCCTAAAACAGGCAAGACGCCAACAGGAATTTTTGCTGATGTATCTTATATCCAGCGTATAGCAACAAAAGGAGGAAAGGCGCCGGCCACAGTACCTGCGACTGCAAACGAAACGGTTGATGTTAATTACACAGCCATATACCGGTTCACAAAAAAGAACCCGTAATACAGTTTAACAACAAACCAGGGAAAATGGCCGGGCATTGAATAAAAATATCCAGATGGAAATATTTGATTGGGTCAAGTGTACGTGGGCTTGGGGAAAGATAAATCTAATCGCAAAATTTTAATAAGAAAATCAAATGGCCATTGAATACGAATTTAACATCATACCCGGGACCAACGCCATTATAGATTTATACAAGAGCTCGGGAATAAACAGACCAATAGCGGACATGGGGCGAATTGCAAAAATGTACGCCAATTCAAACTTAATCGTAACAGCATGGGACGGGAGCAATCTTGTTGGCATCTCACGTTCACTGACAGACTTTTCCTATTGCTGTTACCTGTCTGATCTTGCTGTGAAAAAACAATATCAAAAGAAAGGAATAGGTAGAATGCTTATTGCCCTGACTAAAGAAAAAATCGGAGAGCAGGCAATGCTTTTGCTCCTTGCTGCACCAGCGGCAATGGCTTACTATCCGAAAGTTGGCTTACAAAAAGTAGACAATGGATTTGTTATAAAACGGGCTAAATAATCTTTTACATCGGTCAATCTTTAATTAATTGATTTCATCACTTGCAAAAATAAAGTTATGCTTGAAATAAGGCCAACCTGTGAAAATTGCAATAAACCATTGCCGAATGAATCAACGGAAGCAATGATTTGCACCTTTGAATGCACTTTCTGTGAAGATTGTGTAAAAAGTGTATTAAAGAATGTTTGTCCTAATTGCGGGGGAGGTTTTGAAAAAAGACCGGTGCGACCGGCAATTTGTACAACAAAATTCTGTGTTACAAACTATCCTGTTAGCACGGTGATAAAACACAGGCCTGTCAATTGGGAGAAATACAGAGTAATTCAGGATATATTTATAAATATCATTCCACATAAAAGATAAACCTTTATGAAGGCAATTGTTTTGAAAAAATATGGAAGTATTGACAATTTTGAAATAGCTGATCTGCCTGTTCCGGCAATTCAGAAAGGGCAGGTCAGAATCAAAATAAAAGCTGTATCGTTTAATCCGGTTGACTACCAAATCAGAAAAGGATCACCGGAAAGCAAAATAATGACTTCAAATATCCTGGGAAGAGATTTGTCAGGAATTGTTGATGAAGCAGGCGGAGAGGTGAATGATTTCAAAAAAGGAGATGAGGTTTATTGCTATGTTTGTAATCTTGCCAGTAGCGTCACTTACACAGAATACATTTCTGTACCATCAGCATTAGTTGCAAAGAAACCAATTACATTGTCATTTGAGCAAGCTGCTTCTATTCCTGCTGCAGGCATAACGGCCTGGCTGGCTATTGCTAAAACGAATGCAGACAAATTCAAATCTGTTTTTATTGCAGGCGGAGCCGGAGGCGTAGGATCCTTTGCTATAATGTTTCTCAAACAATCAGGTATTCAGAATATAATCACCACCGCGGGAAGTGATAATAGTATGAATTACCTGATAAAAACGCTTCAGCTAAGAAAGGAACAAATTATTAGCTACAGGGATGATAATTTCATTAAAAAGGCCATAGCAAGAAACGGCGGATATTTTGACATTGCTTTAGATCTGGTGGGCGGCAAAATGCTATCTGCCTGTTGTGAGCTTCTTGCCATTGATGGTCACCTTGTTTCAGTAACAGACCCGCCTGATAAAAGCGGATTTGAAACCTTATTTCAGAAGAATGCCTCTTTTCATTCCGTTGGAGCCAACGCTTATTCATTATCAGATAACCGGGAGTATTGGAAGGCATATCACCATATCTTAACCCATATTTCAGAATTTTTCCAGAAAAATGCTGTAATTAAGCCTCCAATAACTGTTATGGGTACCTTATCCGTTGATACGATAAGGAAAGCCCTTGACTTGCTTGAAAATAATTCAGTGCAGGGGAAATTAATTATGACTTGCTGATAAATACCGGCACAGCATAAAACTAAACCTGAAAATAAAGCGAATAAAGATTATGGAAATTCAATCTATTAACATTACGCAAAAATTTTCACTGTTTAAAGAACAATGGAAGCCCCATATTATTGGAGAGTTAAATGGACACTTCATAAAACTCTGCAAGCTCAGGGATGAATTTATTTGGCATAGTCACAAGCATGAAGATCAACTTTTTATGGTGTTTAGGGGCACACTCCTGATGGATCTCAGAGATGGCAGAACCATTGAAGTGAAAGAAGGGGAAATTCTAATTGTTCCCAAAGGAGTAGAACACCGTTCGCATACCAACGGCGAAATAGTTTTTAATCTGCTTTTTGAGCCCAAAACAACTTTGCATTCCGGAAATACAGAAAATAAAATGACGGTTAAAGAATTGAATTGGATATAAACAAAAATCATTAGCTCCATTGGAGATAGCATTTCGAATGATTGACTGGAATACAATCCCAAAGACAGAACATACGGGAGAAACCGGGACTTCGTTCTGTCAAACGCTGAGTTTCGAAGGACTTCGTATCCGGATAGTAGAGTTACTAGCCTGGTGATTTAGCAAACCATTGGTGTCAAAAAGGACACATCGTATATTGTTTGAAAAGCGAATTTATAAGTGAACTTGAAAGTGGTGGGAAATTTTCGTTAACCAATGGGATGACATGTATTGTTTCTGATAATTTAAGTCTCAGTTTCAAAGAAAGGAGTTAAACTATTTATTATTGATGGAAACTTTTTGAAATCAGAAAACTGAGCGTTGAAATTATTATCGTTCACTCAAATTTATTTTCGCAGAACAATGAAAATCGCATACATAATATTTGACGGAATAAACTGGCTTGATTTTATTGGAGTTTATGATTCGATAAGCAGGCTTAAATCCCTGAATTATTTACCTGATCTGACCTGGGATATTTGTTCTTATACAAATTCAACTGCGGATAATTTTGGGCTTCCGGTTAAGGTTGATAAAATTAAAAATTCATTGGATGAATATGATGCAATAATAATTCCGGGAGGCTTTGGGACAAGAAAATTGCAGTATGACAATGGATTTATAAACTGGATCAGAACAGGAGAACAGACCAGCTATAAAATTTCTGTTTGTACGGGAAGTCTGATTTTGGGCGCTGCAGGATTTCTTCGTGGGAAAAAGGCAACCACAAATTACCAGGAATACGAAGCCCTAAAGCCTTATTGCAAGGAAGTATTGAAAGACAGAATTGTGGAAGATGGATATGTAATTACTGCGGGTACTGTTTCAGCCTCCATTGACCTGGGATTGTTTTTATGTAAAAGGTGGGCAGGAGAAGAAGCGCAAAATGAAATACGAAGGCGGATGGGTTACAATAGCTGAAAGAAACTCATTTATTGGTGGGATTCAACCACAGATGAGATTAAAAATTCGTATATGGAAGAAATACTTTTCAGGCAATTAAATCCGGCAGACTACCAGGACTACATACGAGTATGGCTTGACTGCTTGAAACAATGCCCCAATAATTTTGGTGACACGTATGAAGAAGCGCTTAACAAAGAATCCTTCAAGCTTACCGGTGCTATGCTGGCAGCTGATCAATATAATTTCGCCTTTGGGGCATTTGTTGGAGACAATAAACTTATTGGTATTTGCGGATTGATAACCGATATGCGGACTAAAGCCCGGCATAGGGAGGAAATCGTTCAGTTGTTTGTTGATTCAAAATATAATGGAAAGGGTATTGGAAAAAAATTACTTCGCTTATCTATTGATAGAGCATTTGCAAATCAACAAACCGAACAAATAATACTTAGCGTTGCATCTGCAAATGAGAATGCACTAGGATTATATAAACGATTCGGTTTTGCAGAATACGGCAGGCTCGAAAATTTTTTTAAGTCCGGTGAAGAATATTTAACCCAATCTTTTCTTTACTTAATGAAATGTTATGGAAATAATATCAATCAAATCCTTTCTCGATTATGATGAGCGGATAAGAGAAAGAACCAACAGGATGATAAGGGTGATTCCGCCTGAACATTTTGACTTTGCTTATATGCCAGGAAAGTTTACGATAGCTGATCAAATAAGACATATTGCTGCAATCGAACGCTATATGTTTGCCGAAACCATTGCGG
>Ga0137431_1000371_pt1 | contig 17325 bp, 13 predicted proteins | sample EasRivERMZT800_2_FD_104646 | JGI IMG/M metagenome (GOLD analysis project Ga0137431, IMG submission 104646) | Soil microbial communities from meander-bound floodplain in the East River, Colorado, USA - East River MetaG ERMZT800_2 | ecosystem: Environmental > Terrestrial > Soil > Floodplain ... | reverse complement strand
TAAATTTCGTTTTGAAGACGTGACAAAATGGTATGGCTTACCTGAACACCTAAGCCTAACTTACGACAACAACTATCTAACATTCCGGTTTGTTGGAATCACTATGCGATCTCCGAGAAAAGTCAGGTATCAATACAAACTCGAAGGTCTTGATCAAAACTGGAGTGCCTTAACCGATCGGACAGAGGCGCAATATGGCAACCTGCCACATGGCAAATACACTTTTAAAGTAAAAGCCATGAATGGTGATGGCTATTGGAGTGATGAAGTTAATTACTTTTTTACCATCCGGCCGCCATGGTGGCGCACATGGTGGGCTTATGCAGTATTTACTTTATTGTTTGTTGGATTTATTTATGCATTATTCCGGTATCGCATTAATAAAATACGCTTGCAGCATAAGGCATCGGAGCTCGAAATGCAGGCACTACGTGCCCAGATGAACCCGCATTTTATTTTTAACTGTCTCAGTTCTATCAACCGGTTCATATTAAAAAATGAATCAGAGTCCGCTTCAGATTACATAACCAAATTTTCAAGATTGATCCGGTTAATATTACAAAACTCACAGGCTGCCTTTATTTCATTGGAAAGTGAACTTGAATCATTGCAACTCTACCTTGAGTTAGAAGTTTTAAGGTTCAACAATCATTTTGATTATAAAATCAAAATCGCGGATGATCTGGATACGAACGCTATTAAACTTCCCCCACTCATCATTCAGCCTTATGTTGAAAATGCTATCTGGCATGGACTAATGCAGGCGAAAAAAAAAGGTCAGCTCGAAATAGAACTGTTCAGACATGATGGAGAACTATGTTGCAAAATTACCGATGATGGTATCGGGAGAAAAAAAGCGGCAGAATTAAAAACCAGGTCAACACACAAATCCATGGGTATGAAAATCACGGCAGATCGTATAGCGATTCTTCAGCAAAAAAAACAATCCGATATGATAAAAATAACTGATCTGGTGCTGCCTGATGGAACCGCGGGTGGCACCGAGGTTTTTTTAAAAATTCCCCTGATAAATTGAACGCATAGTTGCGTATCTATCAAAATAAATTTGAATATTTAACCTCGTTATGATAAAAGCTGTTATTGTTGACGATGAGCTTAACTGTTGCGAAACCCTGGCGACCCTGCTGGAACGTTATTGTCCAACTGTAACGGTAGCAGCTGTTTGTTATTCCGGCGAAGATGGCCTGTCCGCCATCCAGGAACAACTGCCACAAATTGTTTTTCTTGATATCGAAATGCCCAGGATGAATGGTTTTGAAATGCTGGAAAGTTTACCTGCGATAAATTTCGAAATCATCTTTACTACCAGCTATGATCAATACGCCATCAGGGCGTTCCGGTTCAGCGCACTGGATTATCTTTTAAAACCAATTGACCGTGGAGAGCTGCAAAAAGCTGTGCAAAAAGTTACGCAGCGGTTGCAGTACCCGCTTCCGCAGCAACTGGAAATTCTTTTACAAAAGCTTCATCAACCGGCTTCTTCAGATCAGAAAATTGCAATTCCAACCATGGAAGGATTGCAAATGATCCCTGTGAATTCTATTATAAGCTGTGCAGCCGACAGCAGTTACACTGTTTTGTTGCTTAAGGATAAACAAAAATTAATTGTATCACGCACCTTAAAAGAGATAGAAGAAATGCTCGAAGAATACCCTTTTTTGAGGGTGCATCATTCCTACTTAGTTAATCTGAGCGAGGTAAACAAATACATCAAAGGTGAAGGCGGTTATCTTATCATGAGTGATAATTCGGTTATTGATGTAAGTCGCAGCAGAAAAGAAATGCTGCTGAAAAAATTACAACCGGGACGAACCTGACCTGGTTTTCTACAGCTGAATAATGATTGCAACAGTTAAACTGCTGCCAGTTTCCCGCAGGTTGCTGATTGTGGCTGGCATCGGGCCTTACACCACTATAGTTTTGATCCAGCATTCAACATTATTCCTGATAAAACTTACAATTATGAAAAAGATATTCTTCATGGGATTTACAGCAATCCTCCTTGCCGGCTCTGCTTGCAACATTGCGCTTTCACAAAATCTTAATAACAGTACAAATTCAGATCTGCCTATTGGTTCTGAAAATGATTCTTTTTCTATGCAATTAAACTCAATAAAAAAATCAGATGCCCTTCGTCTTAATGAAGTCTCTTCAAAAGCCGTACGGCATTTCAAGCAAACCTATAAAAATGCGGACAGTGTCAAATGGTCCAAACTAACTGATGGGAAGGGCGGATTTGGTGCATCTTTTGTTTCTGACGGGATTTCAACCATCGTACGATACGATCTGGGCGGGAATTATGATTGTTCCTTTCGCGAATACTATGAAGATAACTTACCGAAGCAGGTTCGTCACCAGGTAAAAAGCGTTTACTATGATTTTACAATTCGCTTTATAAAAGAAGTAAACATGTATGATAACACAGTATACCTGATAACACTGGAAGACAAGGCATCGTGGAAGCATATCCTTGTAACGGAACATAAAATAGTTGTTTTGAAAGAGTTCTCAAAAACATCAAAGAGCAGCTCCGGCAATTGAATCATAACAAACCAACCAAAGCAGAGATGATCGTGGCCGACCTTTTTCAAGGTCCACATATTGAACGGGCCTTGTATTTTCGCAGTTAATAGGAAAACTGCCCCGATTCTTCGGGGCGGTTTGCTATCATTAACATGAGAAGTATTAATCACTTAAGCTTGACCAGTTTCAACTGTTCAACCTGTTTACCCCGGATGAGTTTCAGGATATAACACCCGATCTGCACTTGTATCCCAGCTTAATCACCTTTCATCATACAATACTCTTTCCTCAATTGCCCTTCCAAACATATCTGCCACTATCATTTTAATCGCTGTCCTGGATCGTTTCTTTGAAGTGTTATATTGAAACTGGTATTGGTTGGATTTGGCAAGGCACTTACCTGCAACTTCTTTGCTACTTCCATTACATTAAAAAACAATGTGCTTGTCACACAGGTTCCCAGCCAGTTCTTTCTCCAATTAAATTATGACAATCGCAGGGTAAAAACCGATTTCGTTGAATATCCATTTATAGGGCAGGCTTTAGTATATTTGCAGCTTGATTTTTTATGAGCAAGAAAGGAAAAATATTGGTAGCTATGAGCGGCGGTATCGACAGTACCATTACTGCCCTCATGCTCAATGATGAAGGCTATGAAGTGGTCGGCATCACCATGAAAACATGGGATTATGCCGCCAGCGGGGGCAGTAAAAAGGAAACGGGCTGCTGCAACGTGGATAGCTTTAATGATGCCCGCATGGCTGCTGTGCAACACGGATTTCCTCATTATATACTCGACATCCGTGAAGAGTTTGGCGGATTTGTAATCGACAATTTTGTTGACGAATACCTCGCGGGCCGGACTCCCAATCCCTGCGTACTTTGCAACACACATATTAAATGGAGAGCATTATTAAAAAGAGCTGATGCATTAGGCTGCGAATTTATTGCTACGGGTCACTATGCAAAGATCCGTCAGCATGATAATGGGAGATTTGTGGTAAGCAAAGCGATTGACGATACAAAAGACCAGAGCTATGTATTATGGGGATTGCAACAGGACCTGCTCAGCAGAACGCTTTTGCCACTGGCTCCCTATAAAAAAACAGAGATCAGGCAAATGGCAATAGACTACGGCTACCCGGAACTGGCCAAAAAAAGTGAGAGCTACGAAATCTGCTTTGTGCCGGATAATGATTATCGCGGTTTTTTGAAGCGCCGTGTGGAAGGATTGGAAGAAAAAGTAAACGGAGGAAATTTCGTTGATAAAAATGGAATTGTATTGGGAAAGCATAAAGGCTATCCCTTCTATACGATCGGACAGCGGAAAGGGCTGGATATAGCTTTTGGCAAACCGGTATTTGTTACAAAAATTGATCCCGCCACCAACACGGTGGTGCTTGGGGAAGAAGTTGACCTGGAACAAAATGAAATGACGGTTACCAAATTAAACCTTGTCAAATACGATAGCATTAGCCCGGGAATGGAAGCAACGACAAAGATTCGCTATAAGGATAAAGGTGCATTGTCTAACTTATACCCGGTGCAAAACGGGCATTCCCTATCAGTGCATTTCTACGAAAACCTGCCTTCCGGCAGGCAAGGTGTAAAAGGTATTGCACCCGGGCAAAGCGCCGTTTTTTATGAAGGCGATGATGTGATCGGCGGCGGTATCATTCAATCGGGCGGCAATTAAACAGTTAGGTCATGAAAGCCAGATCCTGTAAGTGCCTGGTTTTTATCGACAACCTTTTTCGGCTATCCCTTGATTCCCAGCGCAATAAAGCTCAATAATATCCGTTAACATGCCGTGATATTGCCAGTCCCGGCTTTTTAGTCTTATTTTGAGTGCCGGGCAAGCAGCTAACCATTTGTGCCCTATGTCATTAAAATCAAGTTTGTATCCCTGAATCAACTTATACCGCTTATGAAATATCGTCTCAGTGTTGTGGCCCTTCTTTTAGTTTGTTTTTTTTCATGCTCCGAAAAAGAAGAATTAGCGACTGAAGCATTGACCGAATATCTTCCGCTCCAGCCCGGCAAGTATATAACCTATCGCATTGACTCAATGGTATTCACCAATTTTCAGCGGGATATTGAAATTCACAGCTACCAGGTAAAGCACGTGGTGGATGCTGAAATTAAAGACAACCTCGGCCGGGTTTCATATCGTATTTACCGTTTCCAGAGAGACACCGCCGGCGCGACAGACTGGGTCAGCAGCGGATCCTATTTTATCACTCCATTGTACGACCAGGTGGAAGTGGTTGAAAACAATCTTCGGTTCGTAAAACTGCATGCACCGATAAGAGAAGGTAATAGCTGGAAAGGAAATAAATATTTGCCCAATGATCCGTATGGCTCTTTTGGCTATACGTTTGGCAATGATGATAACATGAAAAACTGGGAATACGTCTATGACCTGTTTGAGCCGGCATTTAGTTACAACGGTGAAACATACACCGATGTATATACGATTGAACAGGAAGATGCTTCTCAAAACGTTCCGATCACTGATCCCCAGTTCATTGCATTCAAAACAAGATCGGTTGATAAGTATGCGAAGAACATTGGTCTTGTTTATCGTCAGCATGAACTGTGGGAATATCAGCCGAACACTACCGGGCCTGATCCCTATTATATCGGGTTCGGCATTACGATGTGGATGATTGATCATAATTAGGCTGGCATAGTTTCAAATTCTAATTTTTGCAATGATTTTGCATGAAGATTTTTCTATTTTTTGGGTTGACAATTGTTTTATGCTTCACGGAATTACAGGCTCAATTTTCCCGCTACATTGTACAATTAAAAGATAAAGGTGCGACTACTCACACACTTGCCGATCCTTCTCCTTATCTCTCTCAGCGTGCTATTGACAGACGGGTTCGGTATGGTATTTTATCAGACAGCACAGATCTGCCGGTGCCCGCCTCTTATATTCTGCAAATACAAAACATTCCGAATGTAACCATATTAAATGTCTCGCGCTGGCTGAACGCAGTGAGTATTCATACTACCGACGCCAATGCTATTGCAGCGATCAATGCACTGCCGTTTGTGCAGGGAACTTCATCGGCCGCTGCAAAGCCAAATAATTATGCTCAAAATAAATTCCCTTCCGAAGGAACAACATTAGCTGCAAATGCTGCAAAAACCGATAAGATAACCACCGATTACTTCAATTATGGTAGCGGCTCTCTTGCTGAAATTCATTTACACAATGGTGAGTTTCTTCACAACATTGGATTGCGTGGCCAGGGCATGCGGATCGCAATGCTTGATGGGGGTTTTTTTAATTATACTGGCTTGAACGCATTTGACAGTGCCAATACCAATGCGCAGGTGTTAAGTACCTGGGATTTTGTTGACCGTAATCCAAGTGTGTCGGAAGACCATCCGCACGGCATGCAATGCTTTTCGATTATCGCTGCCAATATCCCGGGCCAGTTTGTTGGTAAAGCCCCAAAAGCAAGCTTTTACTTATTCCGGACAGAAGATGTATCCACCGAATTTCCTATTGAAGAATTTAACTGGGCATGCGGTGCTGAAAGAGCAGACAGTTCGGGATCAGACATTATTTCGTCATCATTGGGCTATGGCTACCTGTTTTCGAGCCCCGTAGCTGATTATCCTTACAGCAGCCTGAACGGCGATATCACCATGTCGGCACGTGCCGCAGACCTGGCAGCAAAAAAAGGATTGATGGTTTTTAATTCTGCCGGTAATTCGGGCACCGACTATTGGCGAATGATAACAACTCCTGCCGATGGCGACAGCGTTGTGGCTGTTGGCTCAGTGAATGTGTCGGGCAATGTAGCAAACAATTCCAGCTATGGCCCATCCGCTGACGGGAGAATTAAACCCGATGTGGCATCTGTAGGTGTGAATGCTATGGTACAGTTTACGAACAATACTATTGGAACGGGTAGCGGAACATCATTTGCCTGTCCCAATATGGCAGGCTTAAGCACATGCCTGTGGCAGGGGTTTCCGGAATATAATAATATGCGAATTGTCCGGGCATTAAAGGAGGCAGGCAGCATTTATTCATCACCTGATGACCGGATCGGCTATGGTATTCCAGATATGAAAAAAGCATTCAGTGCATTGTTAACAGAATTTGCGTCCTCAACGGCAACCGTGGATAATTGCATCGTAACGCTCAACTGGTCCAGCAAAGATGTTGCTGCTATGAAATACGAGATAGAAAGAAAAGCACCGGGCGATCTGACTTTTATAAAAATCGGCGAACTGAATCCGCAGGCCGGTAATATATTGACCAATCACGACTATCAATCGACAAACATTTTGTCCAATTTAAATGCAGGAACTGTTTCCTACCGGATCCGGCAAATCATTGATACCGCAGCCACCAGTTTTACCGCCATTTATATTGATACAGCTGAAATTACCATCTCATCTTCCTGCACCACAACGGACACGACAGATCCCAATTCTTCAGAAAGTTCAATAATTATAGCGCCCAATCCGCCTATTGGTAGTACGACATCGCTGATCGTGGAAACAAATGATGCAATTGCAGACATGCCCATAACTGTATATGATATGCAAGGGCGATTGGTGTTACAACTCCAGCGATCAAAACCTGCCGGAAAAGCCATTTTCGAAATACCCATTGACAGGCTTGCCAAAGGCAAATACATTATCAGGGTAAATAATGGCCGCAAGACGATTGGCAAAACATCGTTGTTAAATTTATAATTGCTTTCGAAGTAATGAAGCAAACATGGTGTCTGCTTTCCGGTCATAACCTTTTAATAATTCCATCTTAACAACATCGAGCCTGAAGTTCTTCTTTATAAATTCTACTGCTTCTTCATTCTCTTTTTTAAAAACAGAACAGGTGATATAAAGCAAATAGCCACCAGGTTTCAAATGGGGAATTACGTTTGAAACTATCCTTTTTTGCAAGGATGCATAATGGTCTATCTTACTTTTCTGAAAATAAAAGAGCTGCTCCGGGGTACGGCTCCAGGTGCCACTGCCACTGCAAGGTGCATCGCAGATGATGAGATCGAATGATGTCCCGATAGCTATCGGGAGGCGGGTGGTGTCCCGATAGCTATCGGGAGGTGAGTGGGCCGTGGTAAGATCGATTACAAAACTTTTAAATTTTTTTATCCCGGCCGCTGCAAATCTCTTTTTAAGATTAATAAGAATGCTTTCCCGTATGTCTGAAACCGTAAGTTCAATATTTGGATTGACGTCATAGGCCATAATGGATTTGCCGCCGCTAGCTGCACAACAGTCCCATACACGGACCGGCCTGCCATGATCAACCGGAAGGAAATTAATAATTTGATGTGAACTGTAATCCTGTATCACTACTTCGACATCTATATTAAAAAACCGTTCCACTTTAAAACTGTTTGGCAAACGAACCGTAAAGGGAGCGATAACCTCATAGTTCACCCCGGTAGCATCCAATTTTAGAAGAACCGGTTCAGCATGATGTGGCCGGATACGGATAAAAAGATCAGGCTGTATTAAAAATGATTTACAAAATTCTTCATACTCCATTCCTTCACTGAGTTCATTTTTCCAGGGAAAAACACTGAGCATTGTCCGTAAGGACTCCTTCGGAGAAAATTGATCATTGATCATAGAACATTTCTCTTCGGGCGATAAAAAATACTTATCATTCCATTCAGGTTTTAATTTAGCAAGTATTTCATTGCTTTCCCGGGAGCAAAGAAATAAGCCCATCAATATTTTTTCCCCTGCTGGAATTGACGGAGCTGATTTTCCCAGCCGGAAATAACAATAACATAAATGGCTGATCTGTTTTCTGTCTTTTGAACCGTACTTTTTATGCTGGGAATAAAAAATTTTAAGAAACAAAGCAAATGGTTCCTGTCCCTTGTACTTATTTACAATTTGAACAGCGCTGTTTAAGTGAGAATAATTTCGATTCATAGAATATCAAATTTCGGATGAATGTTCCTAAAATATTAAGGAGATACATTTAAGTTTCATCACGATTCCTGGTACTTGTCCCATAGTTAAATCTGCTTGACTATGGCAATCGGATAAAAATCATATAATAATTGAATGGTCATGTCTGCATTATTTTGTAAATTAAGGCATGATAGATGATGGAACCTCTAAGCTTCGCTTATTCATCTCTTATTCGCATGAAGATGAAAAACTGAAAAATGATTTAGATAAGCACCTGGTCATGTTAAAGCGTACTGGCAAAATAGACGTTTGGAATGATCGTAAACTTATAGCGGGGCAGGAATGGGATGGTGAAATAAAAAAAGAAATGCATGAAGCCGACATTATCCTCTTACTCATCAGCGCTGACTTTAATAACTCCGAATATATCTGGAAAGAGGAATTAGCTCATGCTATGCAGCGTCACGAACAGGGAACAGCGAAAGTAGTCCCGGTGATTTTGAGAAAATGCGAATGGAATGATATGCCTTATGCCAAACTGCAAGCTTTGCCAAGGGGTGCCCGTCCCGTCAGTGATTTTCAGGATAAAGATGATGCATTCACCGATATTGCTTCGGGCATCCGGCTATTGGTAGATACCCTGTTGCTCAAAAAATGATTTTATAAGGCTCCTGATGTAGAATACCATCGACTATTTTTTAATTCCTAAAAAGGTTTTTGTATGTCTACTATCCTTGAACTACTCAACAGCAAATACACCGTATTTGTGGGCAGTGATGCCGGCAACGATGTAGTTTTTAATGATGCGGGCGTTTCACCGCGGCACTGCCAGATCTCGAAAGTGGGAGATAATAACTTTCTGGTTGCCGATTTCGGTTCTGCCACGGGCACTTTTGTCAACAACAAAAAGATTGACAAAGAATTTATCAGTGAATCGGATTTTATTAAGGTGGGAGAAAATATTTTTCAGCTCACTAAAAAAATCTTGGCTCCGGCAGCGGCCGCACCTACAGTTGGGCAAACCGAAAGAAAGGAGTCAGTAAGTACTGCAGCGGCTGCTCCACCACTTGTAGAATCCCGGCAAATGAAAGAAGAAAAAACTACGCCGTCCGATAAAACAAAGATCCGTGTTTATTTTCTTTCTGCCCCCGAAGATGAAAATACCTGTCGTTCGATTGACAAGCATCTTTCAACGATCCATTTCAATACAAGCATACCCATAGAGATCACGGGAGATTTTAAAATCGGAGCGGGAGAAAATATCGGCCAATACAAGGAACAAATATTTACAGCCGATATCGTGCTTGTTTTTGTAAGTGTTGATTTATTGAATAATGATGAATGTTATGGGCGATTAAAAAAAGTAATTGCCAATCATAATAGCCGAAGAACAACATTATTGCCTATACTGGCCCGGAATTGTATGTGGAAGGCTACCCCCTTTGCAAACCTTCCCTTATTACCAAAAAACCAGCACCCGCTTAATGATAAACAATTCTGGAATAGTGAAGACGATGCATTAACGTCTGTGGTAAATGACATTTACAATGCGATCAACGATTTCAGCAGGACGGAAACAACCGGGGCAACAACTCAGCAAACAGGGAGCCTTGGACTGGGACAAAAATCAATTCTCGAAATAGATTGGAGAAAAAATTATTTATGGAAGGTTTTCTGGAAGCGGGTAGCAGCATCTCTGCTGGACGGGCTGATAATAGGAATTCCACTGTATCTTATTTTTTACATGCTGGTGTTAAATTCCGCATTGGCACAAACTGATTACAATTATGACACAGGATATGGCTCACCGGAGGGACAAATTTTGGAAATCATGTTTTACTACTTGTTGATAGCCGGTGCCCAGATACTCATTTGTGCATTTATGGAATCTTCGAAATGGAGAGGCACTCCCGGCAAACTGATCATGAAACTACAAATCACCGACAACGCAGGCAATCCCATTAGCTTCGGAAAAGCATTCATCCGGAATATTATAAAATGGCTGATCACTGCTTTTACCGGGGTTGGTAATGGCATTCTTCCAATTCTTTACATCATTGCACAGATTGTTGCCTATTCTTATTCTAAAAAATTCTTTCATGACCAGCTCTCGAATACAGTTATAGGGGAAAGGTCGTCCTAGATGATCTAAGATCTGCAAAAAGCAATAACTATTTCAACTAAAATTTCTGTATTATGAACCAATTAACCAACTCAACTAACCGGCGGGATGCCCTCCAGCAAATGGTCGCTTTAACAATGGGTGCTTCTTTAGTTGGATTAAGCTCCTGCAAAGACAATAATAAGCCTGCCGGACAACAAACCGCTGTTACAGCAAATGAAAAAACAATTATTCCCTGCAAACCTTTAAACATAGCACCGCCGGATGGTCCGCTTGAAGCACCAGGAGGCCTTAATATGCGCATACGGGTTAGATCAACACAAACGAGTAACCAGTTTGCCTGTGCTGAAGTACTCGTCATGCCGAAACAAATGGGACCTGCCCCGCACTATCACAAAGAACTGGACGAAGTGATGTTTGTACAAAAGGGGGTCGCCTCGGTTTTGGTGGGTGAGGAAGTGCATGAAGTAAAAACAGGCGGTTGGCATATTCGTCCACGTAATGTAACGCATACTTTTTGGAATGCGGAGGATGAACCACTCGTTTTTTTCGATATGTACTTCAACCAGAATTTTGAAGACTACCTTGAAGAGGTTTTTTTAAAGATCATGCCAGAAATGGCGAAGCAAAACAAAACCCGCGGCGATCCTGAATTCGGAAAAAGAATGGAAGCACTGGGTGCAAAGTTTGGCATTGTTTTTTTTCCTGAACAGCGCCAGCCCATTATTGACAAATATGGGTTGAAAGCATAAAAAAAGCGTCCCCGTTTCCGGAACGCTGTATCGTTTATATCTTTCGGCCTTAGAGTTCCAGTAAAGTTTTTACCGGGTCTTTTCCAATCAGTAATTGTTCTGGATTTTCAAGCAATTCTTTAACTCTTACCAGGAAGCTTACTGATTCCCGGCCGTCAATGATACGGTGATCATAACTTAATGCCAGGTACATCATAGGTCTTATCACTACCTGGCCGTTGATGGCCATTGGTCTTTCTTCTATCTTATGCATACCCAGTATAGCGCTTTGTGGAATATTGATGATCGGCGTGCTCATTAACGACCCAAACACACCGCCGTTGGTAATGGTGAACGTGCCCCCGGTTAATTCTTCTGTTGTCAATTTACTGTCCCTGGCTTTGGCTGCCAGCTCTACTACCTTCTTTTCTACATCAGCCATGCTCATACTTTCAACGTTTCGGATCACAGGTACAGTAAGTCCTCTTGGTGTGCTCACCGCAATGCTTATATCCGCATAATCATGATAGATGAATTGATCACCGTCTATATATGCATTTACAGAAGGCCATTCTGCCAGTGCCACAGCGCAGGCTTTAGCAAAAAAACTCATAAACCCCAATCCAACCCCGTGCACTTCTTTGAACTTGTCTTTATACTTGCTGCGTATTTCCATGATGCCGGACATATCCACTTCGTTGAAAGTAGTAAGCATCGCCGTGGTATTCTTAGCCTCAACCAGTCGCCTGGAAATGGTCTTTCGGAGATTACTCATTTTCTCCGTACGAACATTGCGGCTGTTAAGTTCAGTTCCTGCAAACGCCTTTTTACCAGGACTAGATAAAGCCGCCAATACGTCATCCTTTAGAATTTTTCCCTGGAATCCAGACGGAGTTACTGTTTTCGGATCTACTTTTTTATCGGCAATGATAGCAGAAGCAACTGGGGAAGCTTTGATTTCAGATGCCTGTTGCCGGGTGTCTGAACTCATGCCCGCTGTAACCTTCTTTTCCTTATTCTCCAGCCCGTTACCCGAAGCCACTTCCACCTTTTGACCTGCCTGACCCGAAGAAGCGCTTCCAGCTTCTGGCTTAGCTTTTTCAGTCTTTTCGGGTTCAGTCTTTTCGGGCTTCGCAGCAGTTTCGTCTATACTCGCCAGAATATCTCCTATCTTCAACGTGTCACCTTCATGTGCCGAAGTTTTTAATACGCCCGCCTTTTCTGCGTTTACTTCAAATGTTGCCTTTTCACTCTCCAGTTCTGCAATCACTTCATCCCTGTCCACATACTGGCCGTCTTTTTTTGTCCATTTTAATAATGTCACTTCACTGATGGACTCCCCTACCGATGGTACTTTTATATCAATCATGTTATTTGTTTCTGGTTTATAGTATTTAATTTTTGAGGTAGTTACCAGCATTACTTTATCCCAGGGTACCGTGCAAACTAAGACAATCGCATATTTGCACATTTCTTATTTGCACATTTCTTATTTGCACATTATATACTGAATGCCGTCTCAATAATTTCTTCCTGTTCCTGCTTATGAACTTTCAAGAAACCTGTTGCCGGAGATGCACTGGGTTGCCGGCTAATCACGCCATAGTTAATACTTTTCAGATTCATTTGAAGGAAAGAAGCCGCACCCATATTCAATGGTTCTTCCTGGACCCAAAACCAGGTCGCCATGTTGTATTTCTTATACAATTCTTCCAGTTGCTTTATAGGCAAAGGATACAGCTGCTCGACACGGACAATAGCAACCTCCCTTTGATTTTCTTTTTCCTGTCTTTCCGCAAGGTCGAAATAAATTTTTCCGGAACAGAATAAAACTTTCTTTACCATTGATGTATCGGCGAAGCTATCATCGATTATTTCCCGGAAACCACCCTGTAAAAACTCGTTTTTATGCGAATAAGTTCCGGGATGCCTTAAGTTGGCCTTTGGAGTAAAATTGATCAATGGTTTTCTGAAAGGCCATGCCAGTTGTCTTCTGAATGCATGAAAGAGATTTGAAGCAGTGGAAATGTTCGTGACAACCATGTTCAACTCTGCGCACATTTGCAGAAAGCGCTCCAACCTGGCGCTGCTATGCTCCGGACCCTGACCCTCATAACCATGGGGCAATAACATTACAATGCCATTCATGCGGTTCCATTTTTCTTCACCGGCTGCTATAAACTGGTCAATCATTGATTGAGCCACATTACAAAAGTCTCCAAACTGAGCTTCCCACAAGACTAATGTATTGGGATTTGCCAGGCCATAACCATATTCGAATCCAAGCACCCCGTATTCGCTCAGGAAAGAATTAAAAATTCTAAACTTTCCATTTGCACCGGGTATAGCACTCAGCCGGTTATAATCCGCATCCGTATTTTCATCGCGCAATACGGCATGCCGATGGCTGAACGTACCCCGGCAAACATCTTGTCCGCTCATCCGGACATCTTTGCCTTCAGCCACAATACTTCCGTAAGCCAGTAATTCGCCGGACGCCCAATCCAATTTCTGTTCTGTTTCAAACAATTTGATCTTATCCTGTATGATCTTTTCCACCTTGCGCAATGGTTTGAAACCATTGGGCCATTTCATCATAGTGTCAAACACTTTTGTAAATTCTTCTTCACTGATGGCAGTAACAGGTGACTGATCAAAATCGTCAGCGTTGGCTTTGCGAAGGTTTCTCCACCATAATTCAGGTTGCTGGTACGTATAAGGCAGTGGTTTTTGTTTTACCTCATCAAGGCGATCCTGCAGATCGGCCCAGAATTTTTTCTCCATTTCTTTCGCCAATTCCTGCGCATCTTCTTCGCCGTTTTCCAACAGGTATTTTACATACATTTCCCGGGGGTTGGGATGTTTTTCTATGAGTGCATAAAGCGTGGGTTGCGTAAATTTCGGATCATCACCTTCGTTATGACCATGCCTGCGATAACAAACCATATCAATAAAGACATCTGAATGAAACTCGCTGCGATAGCGGGCAGCAATTTCTGCGCATTTTACCACCGCTTCAGGGTCATCACCATTTACGTGTAGCACGGGTGACTGCACCATTGCGGCCAGCGATGTACAATAGTCGGCGCTTCTCGCATCATCAAAATCGGTAGTAAACCCAATCTGGTTATTGATCACAAAATGAATAGTGCCCCCGGTATAATAACCTTCGAGTTTACACATTTGCACGGTCTCATAGACGATACCCTGGCCCGCAACAGATGCGTCGCCGTGAATTAAAATCGGTAATACATTTTCATATACTCCATCATGAATTGTATTCCCGCTGCTTCTTGCAAAACCCAATACCACCGGGTCAACGGCCTCAAGGTGTGAAGGATTGGGCATTAATTTCAGGTGTACATCCTTACCTTCGGGAGTGATGATCTCACTTCCAAAACCCATATGGTACTTTACATCACCGCTTCCCATTGTTTGATCCAGCTTACCTGTTCCTTCAAACTCGCTGAATATTTGCTCATAGGTTTTGCCCAAAATATTCGCCAATACATTCAGCCTGCCGCGATGCGCCATGCCGATCACCATTTCCTTCACGCCAAGTTCAGCCGACTTATTGATAATTGCATCCAGGGCGGGAATGGTAGTTTCACCGCCTTCGAGCGAAAATCTTTTCTGACCTACGTATTTTGTATGCAGAAATTTTTCAAACATTACGCCCTGGTTGATCTTTTCCAGGATCCTTCTCTTTTTTTCGAGGGGAACAGGATCGATAAATTTCCTTTCCAATTCTTCTGCCAGCCAATTAACCTTTTTCTGGTCGCTGATATATTTGTATTCAATCCCTACGTGATCAGCATATACTTTATCTAAACGCGCCTGGATATTTCTTAGCGTCGTGGGCCCGATTCCAATTCTTTCACCCACCTGGAAATTCTTACCAAGGTCCTCCTCACTCAATCCAAAAAAATTCAGGTTAAGATTAGCATCCCGGTCTTTTCTCTCGCGAATAGGATTTGTTTTGGCAATCAAATGGCCTTTGTTGCGATAACCCAATATCATCCGGTACGCCCCGAGCTCTTTCCTCCAATCTATCTCGCCTGCTGGTGCAGCTTTGGACACAGCCACAGAAGTTGCGCCCGATCCATTGGTAGTTGTGGCGCCCGCAGCGCCATTGCCAACAGCAAAATCAAATCCCTCAAAAAATTTTTTCATTTCAGGATCCACGTTATTAGGATCCTTTAAAAACTCCTGGTACATATTTTCGATAAATGCCGGAGAAGAGCTGGTGATATAGGAGAAATCTTTCATTTGAATATCGCTTTGAAATGATAAGATGCAGGCTGACAAATATCGCTTAAAAAACTGATACTCCGTTTTGGGTACACGGGGTCAAAGGTACATTTTTGATTTATTTCCAGTTGTTTGAATTACAAGTTCTTAATGACCTTTTGCCTGGTGATCATGGCTTGATTTATCCAGCGCCATGCGCCAATAGCAATTGAATAATAAAATGCTTAATATTTGGCCGGTACCGCCTGTGGCCTTACCTTTGCCTCCCGAATTTTTCGGGACTAAAAATTTGATCGGGATGGCTAATCACAATGCAACTAAGAAAGATGTACGGCAGTCTGCAAAACGCCGGGAAAGAAATAAATATTACGGTAAAACCACCCGCAATGCGATTCGCGACCTAAAAGCAGCTGGCGAAAATGAAGCCGGTAAGCAATTTCCACTTGTTGCAAGTATGATTGATAAGCTGGCAAAACGCGGCATCATTCATAAAAACAAGGCGGCTAACCTGAAAAGTAAGTTATCAAAGAACGCTGCTAATCCGGCAAAGTAATTTCCTAAGAACATATAGCAGAAAAGCATCCGTTATCTTTCGGATGCTTTTTTATTGGCAGTGAAGTCTTCTTTTGCCTTACCTATTTTTCTTTATCAAAAATTCTCCTTCTAAAAAATAACTACTGCATTCCTATTGAAAAAACAGAGATGGCAGCGCAGAGCCATGCCGAAAGACCACAACTTCATAGATGATAAGCACAGACTAGTGATTAGTCCGCCAATATCGTAAACACAATTACCGGGACCGTCATTTATTTTACATTGCATTTAGTAATTTCCTCGTCATAAATTTCTATCATGATAAAACTATTTAGCTGTATTTTGATTTTATCATCACATCTCCTCCCGGCCCAGATAACTATTACCCGTTTTGAGCAAAGTAAAGGAACCGAAAGCCCCCCTTATCCGGAGATCATCGATTGGTGGAAAAAGCTGGATGAAAGATCGGGCAAGGTAAAAATGCTGACGATGGGTATGACCGATGCCGGTCTTCCCCTGCATCTTATCGTAATATCAAATAATGGTGATTATAACTTCAGCACTATTCATAAACATAATAAACGGATCATTCTTTTCAATAATGGTATTCATCCCGGTGAACCCGATGGCATTGATGCGAGTATGCTGCTGGCAAGAGACATCGTGGCCGGAAATTATAAAATCCCTGATAATATAGTCCTGGCTATTATCCCGGTCTATAATATCGGTGGCTGCCTCAACCGGAGCATTAATTATCGCATTGATCAAAATGGCCCCGTAGAGAAAGGCTTTCGCGGTAATTCTCAAAATCTTGACCTGAACCGTGATTTTATAAAATGTGATTCAAAAGATGCAAGGGCGTTTGCAGAAATTTTTCACCTCACTGATCCGGATGTGTTTGTCGACAACCATGTAAGCAACGGAGCGGACTACCAGCATGTAATGACCCTGCTAACGTCGCAACATAACAGGCTGGGGGGCATTATGGGTGAATTTATCCATAATCAATTTGAACCCGCCCTTTTTGTATTGATGAAAGAAAAAAACTACGACCTCGTTCCTTACGTGAATATACATGGCGAACCGCCCGATAAAGGCTGGACGGAGTTTTGGGATAGTCCCCGTTATGGTAGCGGATTTGCTTCTCTATGGCATACCTTTTCTTTTGTGCCCGAAACCCATATGCTGAAACCTTACGATCAGCGTGTAAAGGCTACTTAT
>Ga0137431_1000370_pt1 | contig 17339 bp, 15 predicted proteins | sample EasRivERMZT800_2_FD_104646 | JGI IMG/M metagenome (GOLD analysis project Ga0137431, IMG submission 104646) | Soil microbial communities from meander-bound floodplain in the East River, Colorado, USA - East River MetaG ERMZT800_2 | ecosystem: Environmental > Terrestrial > Soil > Floodplain ... | reverse complement strand
GTGAACTATAGCCACCGACAAGCCGGGCAGCTTATCGAAATCTCTTTGTGCATCCAGCCACACGTCAATAAGCTGGAGCATTTCTGAGTAATCAGGTTTTTTTATTTGTCCCGGGCATTGAAAACTAAGTAAAATAAATAGGCAGGCAATTTTTAGTCTTCCCATAAATCGAGGTGTTATCATGTAACATTTTCAAGGCAAGAGCCGCGCAGCAATGAAGTTATATTCTTTTGCTGAGATTTACCTTTCCGGTGTAGTTCCGGATTTTTTCTGCACGTCCTGTGGTTTCGGCATCTAGTTGCAAAAGGATAAGCCAATAAACACATACTATCTTAGCTTTCGATCCGGGATTCTTCGGCCAGCACACAAAAAATCTATTTGTCGTGCATTGGACTACCGTGAATAGGTTTTTTTACGTTGTTAAGTAAAACAATTGCAAATACAATCACCCAAAACATGAAAGCGCCGATATTAATGCGTTCCCAAATTCCTATTCTGGGCGTAGGAAGATTCTCTGGAATGCCGGGCGCCTCCAAACCTATCAACACTCCAAATGTGATGAAGATTAAGAATGTTACTATAGTATAAATGCGAAACGACCTATCCAATGCGTCGATTGGGGTTATTTTGTCCAACTCTGAATAAAAAATTCTCTTGAAATTTTGACAAAGTCAGCTTTATTCTTGTCTACATGAGCCCGATGTCCGGTATTGGGCATTACCCACAAAAACGAATTAGGCAGATTATTCTTTGCCCTTAAAATATCTTCCCAAAGGATACTGTCTTCCTGGTCTCCTATCACAAGAAGTGTTTTAGCGTGTATGCTTTTGAACTCTTCAGCACTAACTGACACAATATAATTAGTGAGTTGCTCAAGGATAGATTGGATTTGCTTTTCGCTTGTTTGATGTTCACGCATCCACGGTAATTTATCTATGTTTTTATAGGACATGTATTCCACCCATTGGGGAAAATACTTTATATTACATATGCCGCAAGCGCCTATGCTAATCATTGATTTAATGAGTCCCGGACGCAAAAGCGCCAGTTGAAACATAACGTCCCCACCGTAGCTGTAGCCAATGACGTAAATGCTATCAAGTTTCAGATAAGTGATTAAAGCATCCACATCTTCTGCAGCTGATTTTATCGACAATGTTTTTTTGAATTGGTCTGACTTGCCATGACCTTTTAAATCAACCAAATAAACCGAAAAATCACCTGAATAATCAGAAACAAACGGATACCAGAACTTTGAAGACCAGGTATATCCGTGCAAAAGAAACAAAGGCTTTCCCTTTCCATATACCTCATAATAAATGTCAGCCCCGTTTAAAGAAACAACTTCAGCCTTTTTTGGAGTTTGTGAAAAGCTGTTCATAAAGCTTGAAATTATAATGAGAGAAATAATCAGAAGTTTCATGATAGTATGTTTGAAACGTCTATATCGATGGTTGCTTAGTAATTGCCGAAGGTAGGCCGTTTCAGCACTACATCACTACTTGGTCGGAAGTAGTTTTGGTTCCTTTAAGCCTTAACGCCCATCAGAAAATATGTCGTCATATCGCCTTTGCCCTTTACGTGAATAATGCTCCTCGCTTTACAATCAAATTCATTTTCATCTATCTGTACACATTTGTCCGCAAGATAAGTTTTTCCGTTTGCAGGGTATTTGGTTAAGGTTGGGGCTGACGGCCAGGGCTGACTTTTTCATCGATGTCAATCTTGTTGGTCTGAACCAATGTGATCACGGCAGTTGCCGATAAAAAGGGGCAAAGCAATGGCTGTGCGTTTCAGCACCCTGGAAGCTATTTGTAAAGCGCTGAATTGTCAACCGGGCGATATCTTGGAGTTTGTCGATAAGGACTAAAATCTTCGGGCGCTGATCCCGGATAGTTACCGGGATTACATTTTCAGCATTTTTTGGTCGCATGTTTCCGACCCTAATTTCTTCGAATTTCCATGCTCTTTTAAGGAGTCTGCTTTCTATATTGTGTTATACGGTTGTGTCTGTTTTAATCTTGCGTCCAACGTAGCGAATCGCCAAAGTATCCCGTATTCAGAGATCTGGTCAGCTGAGCGAACGCTGCTGACCAGGATCAAAGGAGATAGACATTTATAAAAGTTGCTTGAAGTCCCGAAGCCTGAGCTGAAATTCAACAGTCTTAGCCCAGTTGAAATACTGGATTCGGAAGCCGGTAGCGTTGCAATTCGATGTTGGCTGCTTTCTATTTTTCAGAAAGCGGACGACAAATTTCCCAACTATGTCCAAACGGATCAACCAAACGTCCGACTTTCCATCCGTGCTCTTCGCTTACTGGATAAATTTGGGTGGCTCCCGCTTCTAAGGCTTGCTTAAATATAGCATCCGGATCGGCCACAACTAAAATTATTCGGACGGTACTTCCATTCAGAGACATTGGACTAAAATTGCCATGAGTTGGTGATTCGTCACTTACCCAAAATTCTGCACCGTCGACAGAAAGCCTGGCAACAATGCCACCCGGATCCTCGAGGCGAAAAACTTCAGCAGCACTTAATGCTGACTTATAAAAATCAACCGCTCTTCGACTGTCCCGGACAGACAGCCATGGTGAAATTGAAGTTGGAATATTTTTTTCGGCGTTGTTCATCTTAAGATAATTTATAAAATGCTTTTTTGAAATACGAGGACAAAGCAAAGCACCTATGGAGAAGAGCCTTGTGTCTTAAAATTATAATGTAATCCCGTTTATATACAATCATTTTCTTTGTACCGCATTACACAGGAGCCATATGTTAGTGGTCGCCTTAGTTCCAGGAGTTTATTTACTATGTTATTTTGCTTCATTTGCTTTTAAAACTCTTAAAAAATTGCCCCCGAGAATTTTGTTTATGTCCTTTTTGCTGTATCCTTTTTCAACCAATGCTTTTGTAATTAATGGGTAAGTAGTAACATCATCAAGTTGCTGCGGTGTAAGATTAATGCCATCAAAGTCTGAACCCAGGCCCACATAGTCAGCGCCCACAAGGTTGATAATGTATTCAATATGCTGAATCAGCAAAGATAAAGGTGGGCGCATCGGGTTCGTCTCTTCGGCATATTTCCTATAAAGGTAATCCAGCGTGTAAAACTCACCCATGCCACTTTTTAGAAGAGAATCATTTTCTGCGGCATGCTTTTTCAGAAAGTCAATTTCTTTTTCCTTAAAACTGCTGTCGATATACCCCGGGTTAAAATTTATTTGGATCACGCCATCATTTTTAGCAATTGCCTTTATTTGTTCGTCTTTTAGATTACGGCGGTGTGGCACAAGATTGTATACTGAACTGTGCGAGGCAATGATAGGCTTTGTGGTAGTCGCAATTACATCCTGGAAAGTCTGGTCACCAGCATGGCTCACATCTATTATCATTCCGAGCTGGTTCATACGCCGCACCACCTGCCTGCCAAAATTTGTGAGTCCTTTGTTGAGCAGGTTTGGTTTACTCGTTTCATCAGCCGCACTAGTAGCCCAGGAGGGCGCTATGTTATGCGTTAAGGTTAAATATCGTGCACCACGATTATAAAGAACTTCTAATTTATTTAGATCATCTTCTATCATATGACCGCCTTCCACACCAAACATAGCAGCAATCTTATGTTGCTTCACCGTTTTTACCAGTTCCGCATACCCGGCAACTTTTACAATCTTATCCGGGTTGCGTGCCACTACCGCGTCAAGGCTGTCCATTTCCCTGTTAGCATAGGCAAATGGTTTTTTCAAATCACCCTCACAGTACACAGAAAACAATTGAACATCGAGCCCACCTGTTTTAAACCTGGATAAATCACTATTTGTTTTCCCGCCCAGATCCCGGTCAAACACTATTCCCTTATCAGCAGCTTTCATCAGGATGTCGTTGTGTGTGTCGACAACAATAGCTTTCCGATGTATTTTTTTGTAGGATTGAGCATATGTTTGACCCGTGAGAAGTAAACTGAGTAGCAGTAATTTTATGCTCATGTTGCGGGCTTGGTCATTTAGCCAGGTAAGATAATTTGTTTTATTAGGTTCTTGAGTTCTCTGTGTTTGAAAAATTACTGCTAAGATCGAGAGCTTTTTGCTCCCGACACGTCGGGACGGGTCGTGCTGATATCCCATGATTCTTCATTCCGGGCTGTTGCTGAGTAAAGTTAGTGCAGTAGAAAATAAATTCTATTGCCTTGTATGATTCGCCAGCCGCCCCTGAAACTTCGGCATGTATCGGAGCAGGCAACAGGGAGATGAAAACAGCCTTTCCCAAGCGAGGCTTAGGGTCAACCCGCCACGACTCCAAATTTAATGGTGGCGGTAACAATTATTACGAATAACGTATTTTTAATATTAACTCATTTATACAACTGTTATATGAACCACGATGAGCCACATCCCCTTTGTTTTTCTAAGGACAAGAAGATTTCTTCCGGCTACCGTCTGGCCATTGTTTGTTGCCTGGTATTTGCATAACAACGTCGCTAATTCACACGATATATTCATCGATAAAATCTCAACACTGTCTATATGTCCTCCCATGCTCATACCATTTTGAAAATTAGCAATTAGTTTGTCCCGGCCTATTGCTTCAAGGCCAGATACATGTGAGGATATGTATTTAGCGTCTTCTGAGTACAACGGTACGAGATTTTGAGCATTTCCACTATTATAGGCTTCTTTCCATTTGTCAGTTTGCTTTTGAAATGCCACTAATAAATCCCTGGAATTCGGATTTTCTTTCGGCTGCGCTAGTATATTATTCACCAGAGAGAGAACAAAAAGAAATGCTGAAAGAAGTTTTAGATTTTTCATGTGCTCTTGATTAGTAGAAGTGTAGGTATATTTTACCGCCATCGATCTTTTATCTTGCTTCTTAATTATCCTGGTCGCCGAAACTCATAGCAACCGGCTCTTATTTAATCGTAAATTGATACACTCCTTCGGGCGCCGTTTTTGGTTGTGTTTCCTTCCTTCCCGATTTGGAAGCGGCAGCAATAAAATATTCAATTGTTTTGCCGGGTTCTTTAAATGGGATTTCAGCAAAATAATGCTCCGTATTTTCTATTTGGTTCAGGTGTACCGGCCGCCACTCTTTTTGCCCGGCGACTCTCCAAAGCAATTCATTCTTTTCCTTGTAGAGTCCTTTGTTACTGTAATCAATAATGGTACAATAAACGATATTTTTTGTGCCAACACCGGCGTTTATTTTTTTCGCGGTGATAAATAGCATTTGGGGATCCCATACCGCTCTTACCCTGCAGTGCAAAGCGTCTCCGAATTTCCAGCCATAGCCTTCTTTGTAATGGTCTTTCATCTTTTGCGTTATAATGGGCTCTGCTGATAAGTCAAAAGTAAATCCTTTCACAGTATATCCGGGCATTAGGTTTTGCCAGGTCGCCATTGCGGTGCTGTCTTCTTTGATGTTAAATAATGGAACATAGATTGTCTTATTTACAATTAAGGCATTGGTATAAGCTGCCAGCGCATCGGCGTGATACCGCCCGGTTTTTATCCTTAGTATTTCGTAAGGACGTCCATATACAGATCTTAGTTTTTTAATTTCATTTTCGACAATATCCTCATACACCTGGTAGAGCTCATGATCGTTGGGTGGTTGTGTTATAAGAATTCGTTCCGCATCCAAAAGCTTCATATAACAATCAATATGCTGGATACCGCCCTTTTCAAAATTGGAGATGATATGATACCTGTCAATACCCAACAAATTCTTGTTCAATTGGAGGAACTTATCTTTTGGGATTTTAAAAAAACGATTTTCATTGATAAGAATGCATGTTGAAAAAGCAGTGCCTAATCCATCGGTAAGTACGTTTCCGCCGGTATTAATAAAAGGAAGATCCAGTCGTTCCATCTGCAGCCCGCTACTCAATTTTTGAGTGGCAGTATCGTCTGTCGCCGTTTCTAAGATCTTATTATCCGGGTTTGTATATAAAAAAACTAATGAATCATCGCATGGCAAGCCGGAAACAGGAGTGGAATAGATATATCTTCCATCTCCCAGTTTCATTTGTCCGCCAGGTGTAAAAACTGCCGCCGGTCCCCAATCTCTTACCCACCATGAATCAACACCCTGCGGTGCCATGATGAAGGTATTGTTAGCGGGATCGATACCCCATTTATTGTACCATTGCAGTGCCTGTTTTTTAGAGGCTTCGGTTTCTATCAAAGTAAACAGGTGATTGTCCTTTGCCAGTTCGACGGCAAGTTTGTGAGGAATGCACAAAGGCCAGACTATCATTGCCCCGACAGCCGGCTCCCACTCTGCGGCCATCCTGTTTGAATTTGATTGTGTATAAAAATTGGATTGCAGCGTCTCGGTATCCTTCTTCGAACTTTCTGAACATGAAAATATGGATAGTGCAAACAAGAGTGAACTGAAACGAATTGCGAAAAGCATTGCCGGGCAGATATTTAAGGTTAATTAGATGAATTTGCTCCCGCGCATGGTCACAGGTTGTACCGACATTTCAAACTACGACAGGCTGACGCAGCAACCTTCCGTGCATTTTCTTCAAGGGTTATTGTACGGCAGGTGCTTGTTGTGCATTAACCATAATAACAGAACCTCCTAGTTTATACCATTCCTCATAAAATGCAACATAGCGTTTTTCAATTTCATTTCGTTTGATCTTAAGGGAAGGTGTTAGTAAATTGTTTTCTACGAGCCACTGCTCTTCCAGCACAATAATTTTATCCACCTTTTCATGCGAATCCAGCGAACCATTGATGTCGAGGAGCGTTTTCTTTAAGTCTGCATCAAGTTCTTCAGTACCTCTTTTCTTGCCCGTTTCCGATAAATTAAGCAAGGCCATGGGTTGCGGTAATCCTGAACCTATAACGCAAACCTGCTCCACCACTGCGCTTGTGGAGAATTTCATTTCAATAGGTGAGGGTGCTACGTACTTTCCTTTTGCAGTTTTAAACAAATCCTTTATTCTTCCGGTAATTTTCAAAAAACCTTCTTCATCTATAAAACCCTCATCCCCTGTTTTTAAAAAACCATCCGCTGTAAATGCTTCCAGCGTTTTTTCGGGCTCTTTATAATATCCTTTCATTAAGCCTTTATGCTTTACCTGTATTCCATTGCTTTCTCCCAATCTAACTTCGCATTGCGGCAGCGGCTGCCCCACGCAACCTATCTTTATGTTTTCTTTTAATGTAACATGAGAATAGCAACAATTCTCAGTCATTGCGTAAGCCTCCTGTATCCTTATACCCATACGATGAAACCATTTGATCAATGCTGGTGGTGTGGGTGCAGCACCCGTTAAAACCATGGAAGCATTGTTCAATCCGAGACCTTTCCTGATCTTCTTTTTTGTAACGTGGGAAAGAACAGGCACACGGAGCAAAATGTCTAATTTCTTTTGGGGAACCCTGGCTAGTATGCCCTGCTGGAACTTTGTCCATATCCGGTGAACGCCGAGGAAAACGGTTGGCTTCGATTCTGCAAGATTTTGGGCAAAGGTTTGTAATGATTCTGCAAAAGAAACCTGTCCACCTGCGTAAAGGCTCACCATCTCTACCAACATTCTTTCGGCAATGTGCGAAAGCGGCAGGTAAGAAAAGAACCGGTCGGTATGTTTGAAGCCTAAATGCTCCCGGGCATTTTGGGCTACAAATGCAAATGCGTCAAATGTAAACATCACTCCTTTGGGTGAGCCGGCGGTACCCGATGTATAAACAATGCTGCACAAATCAGTTGGACTTCTTTCAATGTATTGTTGCATCGGCGCATGTAGTTTGGTAAAACTGTCCCAGTTTTCACAACGGTCATGGCTACAAAACGGGAATGCTATACATTTTATATCTTCAGGCACGCCATTTTTTACGGAATCCCAATTATCGAGCTTGCCTGCAAATAATACTACTGACTCACTACGCTCCAGTACCTGTCGAACATTTTCCTCCTGTAGGTTTGGGTAAAGAGGAATAGATACGTGACCTGCCATCATTATCGCTAAATCACAAATCATCCAGTGTGCACAGTTTTTAGAAAACAGGGCAATATGGCTGCCTGGAGGCAATGCCAGAGCCTGAAGTGCTGCTGCCAATTGCCGCACTTCCTCAGCGGCCTGCAGCCAGGTCCACGTATTCCATGCTCCATCTATAGGTTGTTTCAGGTAAACCTTGTTGGGCGTCTCTTTTTCCCAATAATGCAGCATTGAGAGAGGTGATTGGTAATCCATATTGATTGTTTATGATCAGCCTGAGAAAAATTCAGTCTCTAACAACAAACGAACTTTACTTCCGGGGACGCTTGATGTATCCAATTAGTAAAAGCAAAACTCCCAACCCAAATATTAAATACCTTGACCCTGCAAGCCCGGTTTCACTGATCATTCCAATTAAACCCATTATTGTGAAAATCAATCCTGCAGTATAGAAGAATGACATTTTCATTGTTATTTTTATTTTTTAATTAGCAGGTAAAATGCCAGACTCCAGGTTACTAAAGGAATGAATCAACGAAATCTTTTAAAAAGCCCTTTGCCCGGTACCCCTTGCCTGTGGCAATTCCTTTCTTGGCAGCTTTTCATCACGCATAGCCGCATTGTAAACAAAAGAAGCTACAATAACCGATATCTGCTGCAGGTCTTCGGCTATCAGGTGATCGTAAGAATCCATATTGGTATGGTGCGTACGTGTATCATATTCTATTGGATCCTGTATAAATTGAAAACCCGGCAAACCTACCGCATCAAACGAACCATGATCGGTGCCGCCCGTATTGGAAAGGGTAACGGTTTTTGCGCCCATGTCATGAAAAGGTGTGAGCCATTGAGCAAAAATTTCCTTTACTTTTTCATTGCCCTGTAAGTAAATGCCTCGAACCCGGCCCGTGCCATTATCAATATTGAAATAAGAAGAGAATTTTGCGTGCTCGGGTTTCAACTCCATCGTGGCAGGATCTGCAAAATGATTATTCACATATCCTTTTGAACCAAGCAATCCCTGCTCTTCCCCACTCCACAACGCAATCCGGATGGTACGGCGTGGCTGAATGTTGAGCGATTTAAATATTCTTACCACTTCCATCATCACGGCACAACCCGCTGCATTGTCCGTGGCACCCGTAGCAGCCTGCCAGCTGTCCAGGTGGCCACCCAGCATCACCAGTTCTTCTTTTAATAAAGGATCAGTGCCCTTAATTTCAGCCACTATATTATAGCCTTTTGTATCTTTTTCATTAAAACTTGTTTTAACATCCAATTCTAATTTCACGGCAATGCCTGCTTTTGCAAGACGGCAAATACTCATATAATCTTCCATGGTGATCATGACGTCCAAAAAATTATCTGGTTCACCAGTGGCGTAAGCACCACCTCCCTGTACAAACAAAGTACCATCATGTCCTCTTGTGCTCATGCTTAAAAGGGCTATGGCACCTTCCGCATTTGCCAGTTCTTTTAGCTTGTTGGTCACCGCGCTCCCTTGCCGGTGCTGGGACTCTCTCAGACGACGTTGCTGTGCTGTATCTGTTCCATCGGTTCGCTGGCGGGCTTGAGGCATTGGTGCGGAAGCTCTTTTTTCCAACTCTTCATCAGTCAGCCTTTTGGCATCTGCTGCGAAACTTTGTTTTAGCGTGTCAGTTCGATAAAGCAAAACCACCTTGTTTTTTAATTTTCCCTTATATTTTTCAAGCTCCGCGGAGTCTTTTGCTTCAACCAGTATAACTTCGGCATCTTTTAATCCTTTGGTACCCCTTGTCCACGTTTTCGGATAAGCGATCATTGGTTTATAGTAGGGCGCCGTCATGGCCACATAACTTCTTTGCAATTCCCATCCCCGTCCAAATTCGCCCCAGGGCTCAAGGGCAGCATTTTCCAGCCCCCATTTTTCCATCTCAGATTTTGCCCACTTAGCTGCTTTTGTAAAGCCCGGTGATCCGGAAAGTCTTGGCCCATTCACATCGGTAAGCTGAAAAGCAATGTCCATCACTTTGGAATTTTTGAGACCTTCCTCTTTAATCTTATTGATGACATCCAGGTTCAGTTTTTCCTGTGCAAAGAGACTGGCTGAAGTAAACAGAAAGAGAAAGTAAATAGTAATTTTTCTCATTTGATTGTTTTTGACGAGTGAAATTAATATTGATCCGGTATTTTAATGTTTATATGTCTCCGGTGGAGATTTACAAGGCTTAGACGAAATTAAGGGTGGGAAACTTTTGGACAAAACAGGGATTTTTCAGACACTGATATTTTTTTAAATCAACACCACCGCTAAATATATTTGATCAGGGGAGCGCGACGATTATTTTCGTGTGGTATCCGGCAGCATGAAGTTGATGACATTCTTGGATTCGCCACAGTTGAGCATGCCATCCTTATATTTGGGATGCTTATTGCCGAGGTAAGGATTGCGCACGGCGTCAGTCTTGCTCAGCCAGTTGCCGGATTGGCCTTCACCAAACGCCATCGGGCATTCCTGCCAGTACAATTTTCCCTGGTCATACTTTACAATGATAAAAATAAGACGAAGGTTTTCAGAAAGGCGATTGAAGGATATCCGCTTATTATCAATGTATGCATTGGAAATAATAGAAGCCGTTTCGTTTTTTGCATTAGCCAGCGGATCAATTACTGACTGATAAATACCGGTGGTGTCAACTTTAAGTTCGTCCACCTTCAGGCTATCCAGTGAGCCCTTTAATTCATTGCCGTAGCGGACTATGGCAATCGTATCCCAGTTTACAAAAGCTTCCGACAAATTATAGTAGGCATCAAGCAGCGACTGCACGGATTGGTTAAAGGCAGCGCTGTGTTTGCTTACGACCAGGGCAACAGGTTTAGGTCTTTTGGGGATTTTTTCTCCGCCTTTGAATGCATACCAGAGATAGCCTGCCACTATTAATAATAAGATCCCGAAAATAGCTAACACTTTTTTCATTGAATACAAAATTTTAAGCAAATGTACTTCAAAGAGAGATGAGATGGTAATGCGTTATTTTTGCAGGCAAATTTGAAAATTGGATGATTTGAAAATGGCGCTGACGAAGAAAGTGAATGGTGAATAGTGAATGGAGGCTTAAAGAGCCAGCAGCTGACTGACAATCGGAGGTTTGAATTTTAACAATAAAAAATAGAGTATGTTTTTAACATTAAACCATTAAAAACTCGAAGTTTATACCTCATCAAAACAATTTGTCTTAGAATGCTATAAACTTACTAAATCTTTGCCTGCTGAAGAGAAATTTGGAATGATAACTCAAATAAGAAGGGCCGGTTTATCGGTTCACTTAAATGTTGCCGAAGGATCGTCACGAAAATCTGCGTTTGAAAGAAAAAGATATTTTGAAATTGCCAGGGGCTCCGTTATTGAAATCGATGCAGCTTTAGACATTGCTTTCGATCTGGGATACCTGATACAATCAGAATCCAAACCTTGACTATTCACTATTCACCATTCACAATCATGCTTGCAGGACTACAGAACGTAACTTTCGAATTTGGAGCAAGAGTCATTATTGAAGACGCTACATGGCATATACAACCCAATGAAAGAATTGGCCTGATCGGCTATAACGGAACGGGGAAATCGACCATTTTAAAATTATTGGTTGGGCAATACTCCCCCTCTGCCGGTACCGTGGAACGCAGCCGCAACACTTCCATGGGATATCTTCACCAGGATCTTTTAAGCTTTGAGACCTCTGACTCCATTTTGAAGGTGGCGCTGGGAGCGTTTGAAAAAGTATTGCAATTGGAAAAAGAAATTGAAGAACTGGGTAAGGAGCTGGAAAAAACCGGTGATGAAAAAACATTATATGAATACACCGACAAGCTCCATGAGCTGGAGACTTTGGGTGGGTACAATATTCATCATAAAACCGAAGAAGTATTGCAGGGCCTCGGGTTTTCCAATGCAGACCTGCAGCGTTCTTACCAGGAGTTTAGCGGCGGCTGGCGCATGCGTGTGCTGCTGGCAAAAATGATATTGCAGCAACCCGATCTCTTGTTGCTGGACGAACCTACCAATCACCTCGACCTGCCATCAATTGAATGGCTGGAAAAATATTTACAGCACTACCAGGGCTCGGTAGTCATTGTCAGTCATGATAAATACTTCCTCAACCGTATGGTGACAAAGATCGTGGAAGTATACCAGCAGGAACTGCATATATATAATGGCAACTATGACTTTTACGAAAAGGAAAAGGCCATTCGGATAGAAATGCAGCAAAAAGCTTATGAAAACCAGCAGGACTATATACGCCAGAATGAAAGATTGGTAGAAAGGTTCAGGGCAAAAGCCAGCAAGGCATCCATGGCGCAAAGCATTATAAAAAAACTGGAAAAGCTCGAACGCATAGAAGATGTAGCGCTGGAGCGGCCAAATATCCGCATCAACTTCAGAGTGGATAAAACGCCGGGACGGGTATTGACAGAATTAAAACATATTACCAAGTCATTTGGTGATAATGTGATTGTGAAAGATACTTCAGTTGAGATTGACCGCGGTGATAAAATTGCATTGATCGGAGCCAACGGAAAAGGCAAATCAACTTTGTTGCGCATTATTGCAGGTACGGAGCGAATTGACGGTGGTGAAAGAAAATGGGGACATAATGTAGATGAAAGTTTTTATGCGCAGCATCAGCTGGAAGCCCTAAATATCAATAACACCGTGCTTGAGGAAATGAAAGGTTGCGGTAGTCAAATGACGGAGCTTGAATTGCGCGGCCTGCTCGGATGTTTTTTGTTTAGCGGTGACGATGCGGATAAAAAAATAAAAATTTTAAGTGGTGGTGAAAAAGCAAGAGTGGCATTGGCAAAAGTGATCGTAAGCAAGGCCAACTTCCTCATGCTTGATGAGCCAACCAATCACCTGGATATGCATAGCTGCGACTTGCTCATCGATGCATTAAATAAGTACCAGGGCAGCATCATCCTGGTAAGCCATGACCGCTATTTTATTTCCAAAACAGCGAATAAGATATGGGAGATCGTGGATCATAAAGTAAAAGAATTCAAAGGTGGATATGAAGAATGGGTGGCATGGAATGAAAGAATGGGGGAACAGAAATCCGAAGCGGGAGACAAAAAGAATGAAGCAAAAGCTGAAAAATCAATTAAGCCCGTTAAGTCAAACGAGGCAAATAAGTCACATATTTCAAAGGAATCTATCCAAACCCCCAACGCCAAACTCCCAACTTCCCCACCTATCAACAAGGAAGTAAAAAAAGAATTGCAGAAACAGCAGAAAATTTTTCAACAACTGGAAGAACAAATCGGTAAGTTAACAGAACTGAAAGCTGCGTTGGAATCATCATTAATCGATCCTGCTGTGTATTCTGACAAAAATAAATTTTTAGAGGCAGAAGCTTCGTACAAAAATATTAGCATGGAACTGGAAAACCTCAATCACCAGTACGAAAGAACTTTTGAGCTTATTGTGTCACTGGAAGCAGGTGCAAACGGATAATCGGTATTGGTATAGACTTTGTTGCATTATTTTTCTCACTGGCTGTTAATGCGAAAAGAGTAAGCTTAATTACCAAAATCAAACATTAATCATGAAACAAAAAATTGCGCGATCGCTATTGCTGATTGTGGCAGTGGCACTTATGGGCAGCGCCAGCACGGGCTGCAAATCAAAATTGAAAGATGAAGATGTAGCAGCAGCAGCAGAAGCGGCTTTAACGGCCAATCCTGATCTTAAAGGAGTGAGCGTGGTTGTAAAAGATGGTATTGCAACCATCTCCGGCGAGGTGAAAGACGCCAGTGCGCAGGCAGCGGCACAGTCAGCAGTGGCCGCAGTAAAAGGAGTTAAGTCGGTGCAAAATAATGTTGCCATTGCAGCCGCGCCCCCTGTGACAATAACGCCTGATGATCCCCTTGCCGCGGGAGTAAGGGACGCCACCAAAGATTTTCCATCGGTGAAAGCTACCGTAAATGATGGAGTTATTACGGTAACAGGTGAATTAAAAGCAGATGACTGGAAAAGATTGAAGATGGCGCTCGATGGATTGAAACCCAAAAAAGTGGATGCTGCCGCATTAAAGATTTCCAAATAACTAATTAAACTTACAACTATGGCGTTACAGGCTAAGTATAAAGAACTGACTGATGCGGCTGCTGCATCAGGTATCCTCAACCTGCAGGTTCGCGAGCAGGATGGCGTATTATACATTGATGGAATTGCCCCTAATGGAAAAGTTAAGGATCAGCTCTGGTCTATCTACGATAAAATAGATCCCAATTTTCTTTCGGGTGACGTAGTGATGAACGTAAAGGTGTCCGATGCCGTTCCCGGTTCAAAGGCAAAAGTCACAACAGAAAAATCGAACCTTAATATTCGCAAAGGGCCTGGCACTGACCAACCCATTGTGGGCAAAGCAGCGCACCACGAAATAGTGACATTGGTCAGCAAAACGAATGACCAGTGGTGGCTGGTTAGAACGAAAGATGGTGAAGAAGGCTATGCCTACGCACAGTATCTTACGCCTGAAGGTTGATGAATATAAAAACCGGATTTGACCAGGTCTGTTTCAAAAGTCGTCATCGTGCTCCGCAAATGCGTGCCCGCTATCTGCCAGAATGCACCAATTGAATTTGAAAGGTTGCTTTAGACGTTGCTCCCTTCCAATGGCGGTTGACGAAATTAGACAGCCCTTTTTTTAATTTTTTTTTCATTCTATCGTTTGCAAATAAAAAAAGGCGCCCGCATTCCCGCGATTGACCTTCTGCTTATTTATTTTTATGTGTTCCTATTTTATTTTTTGCAGTTAAATAAGTGGTTCCCGTAAACTTTGTTACTTTATTCAGCAAGGCCCGGATTTTTGGTCACTGATTTTAAAGAATCTTCGTAACTTTTAAATACTCAATTACATTTACCATGAAATCCAGGTTGATTTTAATTCCGGCAACAATCGCAATTGGTTTCCTGCTGGCTTTTCGTTTATCTGCAGACAAAACAGCGCTTTCATCATTAACTGCTTTTGAAGAATACAAAAAGAAAAACATCATTCGCTGCAGTCCTGACTGGAATGTTGTTAATGACTGGATAGAAGAGCTCGACATACCGCCCATACCGGGATCAGGCACACATCATTGGGAAATAGATACCAAAAATGACAGCGCTCAATTTTATTTTGACCAGGGAATTAATATGTATTATAGTTTTCACATTATAGAAGCGATGGCCTCGTTCAAGAAGGCTGCCAGGCTCGACCCAAACTCCGCCATGCTGCAGTGGGCGCAGGCATTGGCATACGGACCCAATATCAATGACGCAGGCTATGCTGCGTCGCCTGATGCATTAGTTGCAAGCAACAAGGCTATTGAGCTGGCCGACAATGTTTCTGAAAAGGAGAATTTGCTGATACTGGCACAAAGCACACGTTATTCAGCGGATTCAACTGCGAAGAGGGCGATGCTTAACCAGCTTTATGTTGATAAGATGAAAGAAATCTATAAAAAATTTCCCGATGATCCGGATGTAGCAGCCTTATATGCCGATGCACTGATGCTTCAGCACCCCTGGGATTTATGGAAAGTTAACGGTGAGCCAAAACCATGGACACCATTGATCCGCCAGGTCCTGGAAAAACTGCTTGAAAAATATCCCGATCACCCCGGCGCCAATCATTATTATATACACGTAATGGAGCCTTCACCATATGCAGATAAAGCGTTGCCCAGTGCCGATAGGCTGGGTGAAATAACCCCGGGACTTTCACATACGGTTCACATGCCATCGCATATTTACCTGCGAACAGGCAATTACCGTAAAGGTTCGGAAGTAAATGAAAAAGCGATAGACAGCTATAGGAAATCCATTGCGCTGTATGCCCCTGTAACAGGTGCCGATTTTCTATATATTATCCATAATCTTCACATGCAAACCAACCATGCCATGATGGAAGGTCGAAATGTCTATGCCGTTCAATCTGCCATTGAAACTGTGAACAGCATTTCAAAAGATTATCTTAGTTATCCCGGGGCGTTTGGTAATTATGTACAATATATTTATATGACACCGGTGATGGTGTTTATCCGTTTTGGAAACTGGAATGAGATAATGGCCATGCCGCAACCCGAAGCAGCCTATGTTTATGCTAATGTGTTATACAGTTTTGGAAAAGGAATGGCTCACGTGCAACAGGGAAGATTGAGGGAAGCCAGGCAGGAACTTGATAATATGCAGCAGTTGATGAAAGACAGCGGCCTGGCAATTCCATTCACACCGTTTTCGTCTTCATTGGAAGGTGCCCGTGTAGCTGAAAATCTATTGAACGGCAGTATTGCATTAAGGGAAAAAAAATTTGCAGAAGCTATCAAAGCCTTTGAAACAGCGGTGGAGACAGAAGAAAATATGGTATACAATGAACCGCGGGATTGGTTATTGAACCCAAAGCATTATCTGGGTAACGCTTACCTGAAAAAGGGCGAATGGGAAAAAGCCAGGAAAGTTTTTCAGAATGACTTGAAGAACAATAGTGAGAATGGGTGGGCCCTGTTTGGATTGTACCAGGCCCTGATGACAAGGGGTAAAAAATCCGATGCACAAAAAATGTTGGAAAGATACGAAAAGGCATTTGCGGGAGCCGACACAAAATTGCATGGACCGGTGTTTTAGATCTGTTCCAATATAATTATCACTTACAAACCTCGGATAATAAGCCAGGTTGTCTCAAAACGAGTGTCGCCGTGAGCATAGCAAACGCTGACAGTTTAATTGTCAATATTCCGACAAGCTCCGTATAACAACCAAACCGGCCTTTGACATACCGTTTTTTTAACATATATCTTTTTTTTTAACAACCTGAAATGAAGGCAAAACAAACTAATTTCACCCTCTGAACAATCGTTATTGGTGATGAAAGCCCTGCTGTTTTTTCTTTTCTTTATTTCATTTTCGTTGTCGTCATTGGCCCAGTCAGCGGGAGGCCGGCCAAAAATTGGAGTGACCCTTGGTGGCGGAGGGGCAAAAGGTCTGGCACATATCGGCATATTGAAAGCCATCGATTCGGCTGGGTTGAAAGTTGATTATGTTACCGGTACCAGCATCGGCGCCGTAATTGGCAGTTTGTATGCCATTGGTTATTCTGGCGACACCCTTGAAAAAATTGCCCGAAACATAGATTGGGAACCCTTGCTTAGCAATCAATCTGGTTTGCGCAGTTTATTTATGGAGGAAAAAGATGAGTATGCAAAATATGATATTGAGCTGCCCTGGGTAAATAATAAATTTAAAATTGCAACGGGGTTTCTCGAAGCCGAGGAACTTTGGCTAAAATTATCAGAGTTATATTTTCCGGTTTCGGACATCAAAGATTTTTCCCGGTTCAATATTCCTTTCCGGGCCATTGCAACGGAT
>Ga0137431_1000368_pt1 | contig 17459 bp, 15 predicted proteins | sample EasRivERMZT800_2_FD_104646 | JGI IMG/M metagenome (GOLD analysis project Ga0137431, IMG submission 104646) | Soil microbial communities from meander-bound floodplain in the East River, Colorado, USA - East River MetaG ERMZT800_2 | ecosystem: Environmental > Terrestrial > Soil > Floodplain ... | reverse complement strand
TTTTTGTAATCAGTAAAGCAGTTGAATTTTCCATACTTAGATAAGAAATCATTCACCATTTTAGAAGTATCGCATACCCCTACTACATCCACCTGCGGGTGAGCTCCTAAAATTGAAAGATGGGAGATTCCCATCTTTCCGGCACCTATCAATGCAACTTTTAACATCGTGATTATTTTGTTATGCTTTTTTTGAATAGTTCCACGTACTGGTCAGTTATTGTTTCCCAGCTGTAATCTTTCAATATCCTTTCTTTTGCTTTGGCTGCTAATTCAAGGTGTCCTTTGCGATCGGACAATGATTTTTCCAGTACCTCGCGCAGTGCATCGGCATTTGACTTTTCAAAGGTCAATGCATCATTTTTTACGAGGTAGAGATTTTCTTTGATATTGCTGCAAATAAGCGGCGTGCCCAGTCCCATTACCGAAAGGATTACCGGTGAAAGTCCTTCAATATCGGAAGGCTGGACATAAGCGTATGCATTTTGCATCAATGTAACCGTATCATCGCCATAAATAAAACCCGCAAACAATATCCTCGGGTCAGTTGTTTTTTTAAGATTTACTTCAAACTCATTCGGATTGGGTGAACCGCCTACCAATACCAGTTTTTTATTAATAGCTAATTTTTCAAATGCGGGAATAAGGTATTGCAAACCTTTGTCAGGAATGAACCTGCCTACAAAGAGAAAATATTCTTCCTTTTGTAATCCTAATTTTTCGAGTATATCCGTCGCTTTCACTCCCTTTATTTCACTGCCAAAAGAAATGAAGTCAAATTTCTTCCTGAATTTTTTTTCAAAAAGTTCTTTGGTGAATATATTGTCGATTGCGATATACTTGCAGGACCATACAGCGAGGTAGGCGTTTGCCAATACCAGCTTACGCATAAACCACGACCATTTTTCCCTTTCAAACTCAGTGCCGTCAATACTCAGGATAACTTTTTTCCGGAATAGTTTTAAAATAAAAGCAAACAAAGCATTATTGCCCTGCACATGAACAATGTCGGCGCTGTTCTTAGTAACAATATGCCAGGTAACTTTTGCAGAATGTATAATGGAATCAATGCCCGATTTGGGAATTGTTTTGAAATAAACAACCCTCACTCCTTTATAATTATCGTCGCCTTTAACCTGCCCCGGGTAAAGCCGGTTATAGCCGGTCACTTTATGCCCGCGTTCTGCGAGTCTCGGTAAAAACTCCAGCGCAAACTTATCAGCACCCGCCGACCCCTTCGATGGCGGCAGAGATCTGAAACCAAATGAAGCAATACGCATGATCATTGATACGGTTAAAATTTATCTTTCAAGTAGTCTGCGAAATACATGTCGATGTACTCCTGCAAAGCTACTTTCCAATCTCTCATAATATTGATTCCGCGCAGTTCTAATTTTTTATTCACCAGCCTTTCGCAGGGTGGACGTTGCGCAAAATAAGTGTCTTTGAAATGTTCGGAAGTAACTTCTGTGATCTTTACCTTGTCCTTCAAACCCAGTATTCTTACAAGTTCTTCCGACACTTCCATCCTGCCGGTTTGTCCTTTACACACCAGGTTGTACAGGCCCCAATATTCTTTTTCAAACAGCAGTTTTACATTTCGTGCAAAATCAATGGTAAAGGTGGGTGTACCATCTTTGTCATTTACAATAAAAAGTTCTCTATTTCCGGCAGCCAGCTGTTTAATCAGCTTATTAATAAATTTTTTGTCTTTACCGGGTCCGCCGCCCATCATCCACCCTGCCCGGCAGATAATATAACGATTGGCATGCGCCATCACATATTTTTCTCCCATGTATTTAGAACGGGCATAATGACCCAATGGATTTGGATCATCCCAGTCATCGTACAGTTCTTTTTTGCCATCAAATATTCCCGCTGTGCTTATGTAAAGAAGGGGAATCCCTAAGCCATTGGCGATATAAACCGCATTTTCAACGGCCATAGTATTGGTAGCGTAAGTATCATCAACGTGAAGTTCACAAAATTCAAGATCAGTATAAGCTCCCAGGTGAAACAAATAATCCGGCTTGAATGATTCTACATCGGCTTTGTATTTTTCCAGGTCGCGGAAATCGAGAAAGCTAAGCCAGTCTGAATTGACATCTTTATCCGTGCATTTTATTGTAAAATCGTCGTTAAATACCCGGTAGAATGCTTCTCCCAGCATACCACCGGCCCCAGCCATGTAAATCTTCTTTTTCATTTGATTATTTGTTGTTGTTTTAGCCAAAATCCCGCCTGCCGGCAATCGCCCAATTCACGTTATCTGGAAGTCCTTTTATGGCTCATGTCAGTTTTATTTGTTTAGTAATATATGTTTTAGACCAGTTCAGCATAAATGTTCATCAGATCCCTGTAATGAGTTTCTGGATGAAAATGTGATAGGGCAAAGTCCCTTGCGGCTAACGACATTCTTTGATAGTCAACTTCAGACAATTGATCAGCTTTTAAAAGTTTCTGAATAAGTTCCGGCTCATTGCCCGCTTCAAAGAGAAATCCTGTTTTTCCTTCATCAATGATCTCCGGTATGCCTCCAATGGCTGAGCCAATGACAGGCTTTCCGTGGCTATATGCTTCCAGGATTGTAAGCGGGTTGTTTTCGTACCACTCTGAAGGCACTATCACAAAATTGGCATGCCTGATTAACTCCGACAGCTCATGGCCCGTTTTATATCCTAGAAATTCAATGTTCCTATAGCTGGCAGCGATGTATTTCTCGTAAAGACTGCCTGTTCCAACTACTTTTAGCCTGATTCCGGCCTTTTCCGTGGCTTTTATAAGAGTATCAATACCTTTTTCACGGGAAAGGCGGCCGTAAAATAGAAAATAATCTCCTTTTATACTAGTGGGGACTATTTTATCCAGATCAGGAACAAAATTGTAGAGTAATTTTTCCCTGGGTTGATATGCGGGGTTAAAGCTGCTATGCTTTTTCCGGATAAAATCACTGACGAAAATAAACTTATGAATATAGTCTATTGGATTCATACGATATTTTCGAAAATAAGCATCTGCAGAAAGCATAAGGCTTTGGAACAGGTTACCTTCTGAGCACCTGTTAAGGGTACAGTTCAGGTAAAACCCGTTAACGCATTTTTCACAAATTTTATTTTGACCGTCCAGAAATAAATAGGCCGGGCAAAGAAGCCTGTAATCATGCATGGTGGCCACTACTGGAATCTTTTTTTCCTTTAGCGCTTTTAAGATGGAAGTGGATAATTTGCCAAGAAATAAGTGAATATGGGCAATATCTGGCTTTATTTCGTCCAGTAAAAGCGATAGCTTGTTAAAGGCTTCCCGGTTGTAAATGAAAGTCGGAGCTAATTGTATTTTTTTAATGAGAGAGAGGTTCCGTGTATCGGCACTATTTGCGAAAAACTCAGCATAAGGATCCGGAAGATTCTTTTCATCCTTCATGCTGAAATAAAATACCTCATGCCCCCTTTGCTTCAGCAGGTCACCCGTATTGAGGTAAACTACGTCGGCACCGCCCCGGCGGTAATGACAACTATTGATCTGCAGAATTTTCATCTTACGGGGTACATTGATAACTGGTGTCAGGGACTCGATAAGTTTTGATATCGCAGCTTTCGGAGGATACTTTTATAGCCGCCACAAAAAGGGCCGCTTTCGGGTGCACAAAATAATGCCTGTTAAACGATTTTTCTATATTCTGCCAGCATTTTTTCTGCCGAAAAATTGTCCCGGGTAAATGCATGAATGTCCTGTTTTGAATAATTCCCGCTCAATACAGTGGCCCATTTTTTGGCTATATCTTCTTCCGCGGCCTCACAAAGTTTGCCATTCAAGCCCTCCTTAATCATTTCGTTTGCACCCCCAATATCGGTAAGAACTCCGGGAAGTCCGCAGCCCATAGCCTCCAGCGCCGCGATTGAAAATGTTTCAACGCTGGTTGAGCACAAGGTGAACAAATCACTTGCCCAATAAAAGGGACGCACCTCTTTTTGCATACCCGTTATTTTTACGTAGTCCTGGAGGTTTAGGTCACCGGCGAGTTTCTTTATTGCTTCGTGCATGATGCCATCACCCACCATTAGCAGATAAGCTTTTTGACCATAGACGCCGTGCAGCAAATGCAATGCTTTTACTGCTCCGAGGTGATTCTTTTCAATCCTTAGTGCGGCGGTCATTATAATTACTTTCGCATCCGGTTCAATGTTATATTGCCTTCGTATACTATTTCTGACACTCTCGTCCGGTGAAGGATGCCAATATTGAAGATCAATACCGTTATGAATGGTTGTAAACTTGGAAGGGGAGATGCTGTATTTTTCTGCCGTGTATTTAGCCTGGTTAGCTGACACGGTAATGAGAAAGTCTTCTTTTGTCATCAGGAAAGCATAAAACTTATGCAAGAAATGTTCTTTTTTGGTAACATGAACAGTGCTATGGTAAGATATCACCCTCCTGCTTTTTGTTTTCAGTCCCAGCATGGCGCAGCGGCTGATGAAATAGCTGTAAAAGTTGATGCAAAAAATAACAGAGGGCTGTTCGCTTTTTATTAACCTCCTGAGTTTTGAAACCGGGTTTAGGTCGAATTTGAATTTGCGCGGAAGAGCAATAAAATTAATTTTTTTGTCAAGCTCTCCCTGCAGCGTGTTTACGGCCTGGAGGCTAACGACAATTTGTTTCTCTTTTTCGTTTACTAACGAATTGGAAAGCAGGATAAGAAACTTTTCGGCACCGCCTACTGAAAGGGCGGGAGTGATATACAAGATTTTTTTATGATTCATGGTAAGATTAGGGTTTCTTCCCGCCTGGATCCGGCGCATCAGACAGGTTGTAATGTTCCTGTCTCGTCAACATGACTTGTTTGGTTTTGTAGGGCTACCTGCTCATTTTCCGCTATCAGGGTTGAAATAAACAAAAATGTGATGCTTGATGTTAGCTCACCATTTTGTCCAATGCAATAAAATATGACAAAGATCAAGGTGGTGACCAGAGGGGAAATATTGCTATTTACTTTCAGCGATCGCCTGATGATGCTGACAATAAGAAAAGCATACATTAATAGTCCGACGATCCCAGACTCGATAAGCAGGAGAAGAAAACCATTGTGAGGATTGATCCCCGTACGGCCAAGGTCCCTTACTATAAAACCCCAGTAACCGATGCCGAATATCTGCTCCAGCGGGTGGAGGTTTAGAAATGCCGCAAATGCATCTGCTGATGCTTCCTCCCTCCAGTCCATTGCTTCGAGCGACTGGGCATTATAGTTCACGCCAAGATGCTTGTTAAATACCGCGACAGGTTCGTCGATCAGCCTTTGTGATATCCGTTCTACAAAATCATTTTCCAGCGTGAAATAGCTTTGCAGTGTGGTAAATAAGAACAGGGAAAGAAAAAATATCCCCAATGCCAAGGCAATAAGCAGGAACGCCTTTTGCGCTCTCTCCTTGTGTTTTAGTTCCCGGGTGATTAAGACGATAGAAATTACGATAATACCCAGCAAAGTGCTTCGGGAGGTAGACATCAGTACTCCAAGGAACATGATGGGGAGTAATAATAAAATAAGTTTATTGGGAGACTTTTGATTGATAAATCCGTTTAATATCACCACAAAGCTCATTCCGCAGACTAAACCATAAAAGTTGTGGTTTATTATTTCAAGGATATTACCGTCTTCGTCCAATGCTATCGGCACCTTCAAAAGCGATTGGTAGAGCCGCTGAACGGGAAATTCTCCATACACTTTGTAGGTGTAAGCAAGATCGGTAAAGCATATAATTCCAGCCAATATAAGACTTATCTTCAGGTAGCGAAGATTGCCTTCCTTCATATAGTAAAAATAACCGCAATACACGGCAATAAGAGTCAGGAAAGATTGCTTAATAAAAGCTGCGGTGATCAGGTCATTAAAGGCCGTTACTAAAATTGTATAAAGGGTAAATCCTATAATCAGCAGGATGTTTGAATTAAAAATAAATCCTGCCTGCATTTCATTTTTTGCTGAGATCACCGTTCGTCCAAATAAGGCAAGGCCTATCAGGGCCCGCGCATTCAGCGGCAAACCACCCAGTTCAAAATTTATATCTGCAATGGTAATAGTAAAAAACAAAACGGCAATGATCTCCGGTTTGGTTACCAGCAGGTACAGAAATAAAATGCCAGCCAGTATAATTATGATGCTCAATTTTTAAAAAATTTGTTTAAGCAGGTTCGGTTTTCAAAATTAATATTTTGCTTTGGAGTTTTATAGCGGTTGAAACTTCGTTAGAGCATTGTGCCATTAAAAAGGTTCACTGGCTGGTTTGAGGCTTCATGAAAACTATTTTGCGGAAAATATAAATCATGCAGATAAAATAGACCAGGTGACCACAGGCATAACCGATAGTGGCACCAACGGTTCCAAACAGGTTGAAAAAGAAGATGCTAAAGGCCACCTGGGAAACACTGCTTACAAATTCCATAATAATATAAGTTCTTGTCATGGATTTGGCTATCAGCATATACGCCAGGACCCAGCTGGCAAGTTTAAAGAAATCGCCAAGCACCTGGAAGGTAAAGAGGTCTCTCATTCCGGCAAACTCATGGGTGAACAGGACATGGATCACGATATCTCTTCCGGCAAACAGTAAAACTGAAAATACGAGAAGCAGGGGCGTTACCAATTTATAAACTGAAAAAACCTCATTTCTTAATTCCCGGTGGGAGTTTAGTTCTGTAAGCCTGGGTAAGTAATATACACTTAGCGATGTTGCAAACACCATTAAATACATATTTGAAATCCGGTTAATTCCTTCCCATAAGCCGGCCTCATCCATGTCATGCCGGGATATGTATCCCCTTACGATCAGTTGACTGGCCGGCATCACGATGGCTGACACAAGCGCCATAAGTGAATAATGACCCAGTTTTACAGCAGCTGTTTTGCTGAATTTTTTTATTATTTCATTTAACTTAAACCATTTTGCGTTCATTACGAGAAATAAAGTAAGCAGGAACACAACTGATTGATAGGTAACTGCAGAGATCAGGGCACCGTAGAGGCCAAAATTCATGGCCAGGATGACAGTAAAAAGTAACCCGATTATACTGCCAATGATATTGGCGGTCACGTATTTTTTAAACTCTTTAAATCCGTTGATAACAGAGATGAGTAATGTATTAAATGCATACATCATCAGGGTGCCTCCGAAAACATAAAAAACACTTTTATACTGAATATCTTTCAAAATCGTTTGCGCAAAGTACCCCGCGCCAATGATCAGGACAAGACCGGAAATAACAGACAGAACAGCAGTAATCCAAAAGCCGGTGCCAAGAAACAATTGATATTTTTTTGGAGATCCTGAATATTCTGCTACGTATCTCGTTATCCCGTTATTAATGCCTCCATTTGAGATAGCAAGTAAAATATTCGTGAAATTGTTAAGCTGACCGAGCATTGCGATTCCCATTGGGCCAAGCGGCCCCAGCAAAAAAGCCACTGCTTTGATGCTTACAAAGCCGGTAAGCATTTTGATAAAAACAGCAATGGCATTCAGAAAAGAAATTTTAAAGATATCTGCTGTAAATATTTTTTTTATGCTTATCAATCGTTGCATTTATTGAATAAAGTTGAAATTCTCTTTTAAAAATAACGGTATTTTCATGGATTTTTTTTGCTTGTCAGGATTTTAATGGACGACTTCTCTTTAATCAGTAGTTACCGATTGAAAGCCGGCCTAAAAAATTATTGGTTCCATGATGGCAACCCGTTCTGGCCCGTATAATTCAGTAAAAAGAAAGAGTAACTACACAGGCTTGCAGTGGCCTGCTGATGTATTGAAGGATATCAGTTGCTTACCCTGCTTTCATTTTCAAATCTTGTAATGACATAACAGACTCCGGGGTGTCTTTGCTGATTTCAGCAACCAGCGCATAACCCAGCGAAGGCAAAGTAATTTTCACAAGGGTTGTCCTTATTTCCACCACAGTTCCTTCCCACATCATAAGGGGGCCATTGATAATTCTTACCCTGTCATTCATGTTGATGGAGGTTTTCTCCAGCCTTACAAAGTCGTATTCTTTCAGGAAGTTCCGTATAGTATCTATTTCTTCCAGGCAAATCACGGCGGGTTTACTCAGCCAGTGAATGAAATTAATCACACCTTCTGTTTGCCTGACAGGTATTTGCAGGTCGGGGGTTATAAATACAAAAACATATGAGCTGAATAGAGGTTGTAAAGCAGGTTTTTTTCTGTCGCTCCATTGCTTATTTGCTTTACTGAGAGGACAATAGACTTCCACGTGCTTCTTTTCTAATAGCTCGGCAACTTTTCTTTCCCAACCCGGGCGGGTGTAAAGTACAAACCACTGTTTTTTTAGATCTAAGTTCATGAGGTAACTTTAGTGTACGAAATTTTATTCTTTTATCAGTGGTTTTCCAAAATACGGCTGTGCCGGTCTCAGTCATAGGTACAGAAAGTAATGAGTGGATTAACTTATATTTTTCATTTTTTATTGTTAATAATTTTATGTCAACAAGGCCAATACTATTTTTTAGAATATCGCTTTTTGGTTTTTACCCCGTTATTGTGAATGTATCCATATCCATAACCATACCCATATCCATTTTTCGTAAAGCCCCTGGACTGAATGCCATTAAATACAATCCTCAGGTTATTCAGCTGGTTTACTGAATTATCTTCATCAAGTCTTTCCAAATAGCTTTTGGGAGTAAATTTATGTTTGACCACATATAATGTAACATCACACATAGGTGATAAAACATAGGCGTCAGACAATAAACTCGCCGGTGCTGAGTCAATAATGATAATGTCAAAGGCTTCTTCCAGGTAGTTGATCAGTTCTTTCAGCTTTCCGCTCATCAATAGTTCAGAAGGATTGTCAGGCAGCGGCCCAGACGGCAAAAAGAACAGGTTGCTGTTAGCGGCTGTACGCTTAATGATATATTCGGGCTCACATTCGCCACGCAGATAGCTGCTCACCCCATCTTCATAACTTACATTCAGCTTAGTACTGAGTGAAGGGTTTGCGAGGTCAAGTTCAAGCAACACCACTTTTTTATCAGTCAATGCAAGGCTTAAGGCTAAATTGACAGCAACGAAACTTTTACCCTCTCCTGAAAGTGTTGAGGTAACAAGAATTTTTTTCTTTCCTGAATTACCGCCCAAATAACCGAGGGATGTGCGCATTCTCCTGAATTGTTCTGCAATAAAAGTTCTTTGGCCCTCCTGGATTACCAAATGGCTCCTGGATTTGTCAAGGCTTATTTCGCCGATGATCGGTGTATTGGTCAGCGTTTCAATTTCATGTCGGAATAGTATTTTCCTGTTCAGAAAATCTTTAACGGAAACAAAACTTGCCGGAATAACCAAAGACATTAGAAAAGCAACAATGTAAACCAGTTTTGATTTTGGCGAAACCGGCTCGGTCGACGCTTGTGCATCATCAACAATCCGGGTGTCTGTAATATGGGATATTTTCGCCAGTTCACTTTCGGCTTTTTTCTGAAGTAAAAAAGCATAAAGATTGCTCTTAATCCCCTGCTGCCGGCTGATGTCCACAAGCTCTCTTTCCTTTTGAGGAATGGAATTAAGCACCGTAGAATAGCTGTTATTAGTAGAATGCAGGTTGAGCTTGCTGGCCTGAAGGTTGGCCCGTTGGTTACTAATATTCTCCAGGATCCCGGGTCTTATTTTATTAATCTGTTCCTTGATTGATGTAAGAACCGGATTATTTTCCGCTGTAGTCTTTTTTAATCTTTCGTATTCTAACTCGTGGTTGTTTAGCTTAGTCAGCAGTTCGGGCAGCATCTGGTCTTTCAGACCAATAATTGAGGGGAAAATTCCTCCACTGCTTTCTTTATCTTTTACATATTTTTCTACTTCATTGAGTGCTGAGAGTTGTAAATCTACGTCGGCCAGCTTTTGATCAGTTTCGTTTACGCTTTTGAGAAACAACTGGCCCTGCGTGCCAATGTCCACAGCTCCCTTTGTTGATTTATACCCCTGTAGCTTTTGTTCGATATCATCAAGTTCCCGCTCAACTTCTTTCAATTTTTCCCCAACAAATGAAGAGGTAGTTGCGGCAAGTTTAGTCTTATCTTCCAGCGAAGCCCTGTTGTACTCTTCAATCAATACACTTAAGATATCTTCACCCAGCAACGGGTCAGTGTTTCTGATCTTAAGATTAAGGATAGAGGTTAGCTTTGTTGAGGCAGTTGCAATAAGTCCTTCCAACAAGTCTGTAGTAACCTTTTTGGCAGGGGTCAATGAAAAGAATAATTGACCGGAGGGCTTTTGGACCTGGCGTTTGTTTGCCTTAAATGTTATTAAACCGTATTCCGTATTTACAACCTGGTTCAGGGGATATCTTTTCATACCAATAACCACCTGGCTGTCTTTTTCGTCGAATTGAAATTTCACCTTGTCAACCAGGCTAACATTATCCGGATTGGCTGCTTCAATAATCACAGGTGAAGTGGTATAAGCGGATTTTGCTCTGAGCTGGTCTTCTTCAAAGAGTGATGCATACAGGTGAAGATTCCTGACTACCTGGTACATTAACGTGCGGGAACGGAATATCTCGATTTCGTTTTCTACAATTTTCTTTCTTGATAACTGGTCAAGTGAATTAATAGTTTCGCCTTCCGATGAGCCTTTCTTTTCGTCCTTAATCATGATAGCAGCCGTGATCTCATATTTTGGCGGGGTAATACGCAAATAAAACCATGCCGCCATGAGGCTCACTATCAAAACGGCAATAAAAATAGGCCAATAGGGCAAGTATTTGAAAACAAGATCGCCAAGAGCGGATCTGCTTCCTTTTGCTGATTTTGTTTTTAGTGACGCTGAGGCCATGGTATTTTCTTGTTAATTACTTAGGGATTATTACTTATTAATTGATCGGCTACAATCGCAGCCAGCGAAAGAGCACTGAATACTACCGGAAGCCATTGGGTTGCCCTGCTTGTGCTGGCAACTTTTGACTTGTTGGGTTCCACGTAGACAATATCGTTCGATTGTAAGTAATAATAAGGTGATGTAAACAGCTCGGCGGAATTTAGATCCAGACGAACTATGCTTCTCTGTTCTTTTTGCCCGGGTACCACATCTTCGCGTATTACCATCACATTTTTCCGGTTGCCATAGATAGTCAGATCGCCCGCTAATCCCAAAGCCTCTAACAGAGATATTTTTTCGTTTGGAATAGGTATTACAGTGGGCCTTCCAACTTCACCCAAAACAGTAACCCTGAAATTGAGGAACCGGATGTTTACAATTGGGTCGAGGAGGATCTTTTTTTCTATACTGAGATTCCGGATCTTATCTTTCAACTGCGTTTTTGTGAGCCCTTCGGCTTTGATACTGCCTAAAAGAGGGAAATAAATATTTCCATCGGTATCAACCAGGTAACCGCGGGACATATCCTGTTTTGAGGTAGCGGAAGGGTCATTGTTGTCAGTATTACCAGGATTAAATATTTCGGTTGCCTTGGGGTTTAAATCGCTGACCACAATACTCAATATATCATTCTTCTGTATGATGGACTCAGGAACAGTCATATTAGATGGGATGGGTCCACTGGGTACGCCATAGAAATAGGAAGTTTCCTTGACAGTTGTACATGCGAACGAACTAAAAACAACGCAAAGCAAAGCCAGTCTGGGTAGGGGCACGGTATTAAAAAATGTTATCATTTATATATTATATTTTATAAAAAACACAATACATTCAATCACAATACAAAAAACACGCTATAAAGCGTTTTTTGTAACTATCGGAAGAGCGTCAACACAACAGTTTCAGAAGAATTGGAAGAATTTAGTTAGACAGGGGGACTTTAATAGGAGGATGAATTAAGGAATTGAGCTACTAAAGTATTCTAATAGGGATGAATTAAGGAATTGCTCTACTAAAGTAATCTAATAGTGAATGATTATTTTGTTCTTTTTTGTTCAGAAGCGGGTAATGTGCAAAAAATGTTCTTGAGCGTGCCTCTTCGATCAAGATAAACGGTAAAAACCCGTTTCCCGAATCAGCTCGGCAAAATCGGTCCTTTTAGTTTTGGACGCGGCAAGTAAACTCAAAATGGCAAAATATCGCCTGGTAAGAGGGGAAGAGGGAGTAGTGGTATTTAAATTTGTTTTTGGAACCGGCATTATACCTTTGAGCGTCGTATTTCTCTTACTGTTTACCATTTTTTCCCATGGGCTGAATGGGTTTTCATTTTCATGGCCCCTTTTAACTGGTGCTAGCCTGGATTTCCCCTTTTTTATATAGTCGCTTGCCTCGGGATAATGATTGGTGAGAATGAGCGCCTCTGCAATGATTAATTCAAAATCGGGATTGCTGCTCCCGTTTCTTGACAGAAAACCGCCGTAATACCTGGCCGCTTCAGCTATGATTTTATCTATCGGATCTCCCTTACTATGTGCATAATATAGCCTTGCCGCGATATACCGTGCATATATATGAGGTGGATAGCTGCTGTTTACACTGATGGCCGCCAATTCAGCCATGGCATTTTCCAGCAATTCGGAATTATTGGTCAACCAATACCTCAATACCTGGATTGAATTTGAAAAAACGAAAGCCTCATTGTTGTTTTTTGCTCTTAAATAAAACCTAAGTCCATTGCCATAATAATTATTAAGCCGGTCCATGTTCACCGACCGTTCATAATAAAAATATTGACCCGCCGGCGAGTTGGCAATTTCCCGCTGAAACCTGTCAATCAAGGAAGGGTTTCTTTCGAGGAAAACAACGGTTTGTTGAACCAGCGATTCTATCATCGTATTATTCTCTTCCTCAATAACAAGATTTTTAAATAGGGCAACCAGGTAATGATGGACCTCCTCTTTATTAATTGCAACTTCCGTATTGATCCCGTAAGATATGTTTTCAAGTTCATCGATTGAATTAAAACCGCAGTATTTTAAAAGTATCGATAATGTTGAGGGAGAAGCACTGTAATTTGTTCTAACGAGGCCGAAGAAACGGCGAAGCGTATTCGTATTAATCGTATAACCTGTTTTTTGGTAGATATCATCTACCATCTGCAGGCAATCCCTGGATGACAGGACCCTTCGTCCGAAACTGTTTTCCAATTCTTTTCTGAGGGCCGGTAACAGGTCATTTTTCATATTCAACCGGGTTATTCAATCACCGTTCAACACAAGCGAGAGCAAAGCTATTCTAATTCCCTTTTCATACTTTCAAGTACTTCAGTTTCAATCATTTTCTGTGCTACCCGAATCATATTTTTAAACGCTTTGGCTTTTGAAATTCCGTGTCCGATCACCACCGGTTTTGTTACACCCAGCACAGGCGTGCCTCCATAGATTTCAAAATTAAAGCGATTGAAGTACTCATTATTTACCTGCTGAGTATGGCTGATTTCATACAGTGACTCAGCCAGTTTCAAAATGATGTTGCCCGTAAACCCCTCACAGACCATAACATCAGCCTTGTCCATAAACAAATCACGCCCTTCAATATTGCCTATAAACAATATGTGTTTATTTTCTTTGAGCAGGGGATATGTTGCCTGGGCCAGGATATTTCCCTTGCCTTCTTCTTCTCCAACATTTATTAGTCCCACCCGTGGCGTTTCAACACCAAGAATTAGCTGAGAATACACAGAACCCATTACGGCAAACTGATTTAATTGTTCCGGCTTGCAATCTGCATTAAGTCCGACATCCAGTAAAAGTCCGGAGGAGCCATTTTGTTTGGGAATGATGGAAGAAATTGTGGGTCGGAGTACCCCTTCAATAGCTTTAATGCTGAATAAAGCTCCTACCAACATGGCCCCTGTATTTCCAGCACTGATGAATGCATCCGTTTTTCCGGATGCCAGCAGGTGAAAACCAACCGCGATGGAAGATTTTTTCTTTTCCTTTAATGCTTTTGTAGGGTGTTCATGCATATCTATGATCTCTTCTGCATGAACCACTTTTATCCGGTCTTTTGGAACCGGGTGTTCGATTAATAACGGATCTAATTGGTTTTTATTCCCAATAAGAACAAGGGTGGCAGCCGAGCTCTCTTCTTCGAAGTATTGCAATACCCCTTTGACCGCCTCAAGCGGAGCAAAATCGCCACCCATCATGTCAAGTCCGATATTCATTAGCAACGTAAAATACTAATTATAAAAATAAAAATTCCAAATCTCATCAGACCTGTGTCCAATGTATTTGGAATCTTGCTTCCTGGCAGAGTAATTTATTTTTTGTCGCGCGGCGAAAATGCTGTTTTATTTTACCGGTGACACTTCAGCCACTACCTTGCCTTTATAATATAACTTGCCTTCACTAACATAGGCGCGATGGCGAACATGTGTCTCTCCTGTTGCACTATCTGTTGTTAATGTAGCGGCAGTAGCTTTATAATGTGTTCTGCGCTTGGCGCTTCTTTGCTGGCTGTGTCTGCGTTTGGGATTTGGCATAACTGAACAATTAAATCACGAAATAATATTGATACCGTTAATTATCTAAATCTTTAAATTTCTCCAACCCTTTCCAAATAGGGTTAACGTTTTCATTTGTTTCCTCGGGTTCCATTTTTTTCAAGGCGTCAAGGGCCTCCTGGTTGCAGGCTGGTTTACTTTTATCGTTTAAACCGCAAACTTTCTGCATGGGTATGCTGAGATTGATGAACTCATAAATCCAGTCCGCCAGGTCAATGTGACTTTCAGTCCGGCTGATATAATAAACATCAGGGTCATCCTCCTGTTCGTTCATCAGTTCGGGTTCCTCCACCATCTTCACCATGATGTTGAATTCATCCCACAATTCCAGCGTCAACTCATTGTTGCATCGGTCACAAATGGCCATCAGGCTACCTCCAATTTCGAATTTGAGCAGCATAAAGCCATTTTTCTTATCCAGGGTCAGCTTTACATTGGCTTTGCAGTTGCTAAAATCCTGCTGCTGGAACCTTTCAAAAAACTTGTCGGTTATCTCATAGTTGAATTCATGGATACCAGGTTTCAACCCCACAAAAGCTATCTCAAATTCCCGACGGTAGCCCATTTATCAACTTTTAACTTCAAAAAAATAGGGAGGCAAAGGTAAGGGGAATTGACGAAAAATTACCGGTGCTTTTGAATTATTTTGGGCTGCGTTGATTAATTTAATGCCCTGATTCAGAACACCTTTAAAAAACGCCATTTGCAACGTTTTCTGTCGAGGTTATTTGACCGGCTGATGAAAAGCTGGAGTTGGGTTTTGCTTATTGCGCTGACCATTTTGATCAAATGGGCTTCCTGGTATCCGCAATGGGTGGAGGATAATTACACTTACGGGATCTTCCCCCAGATCACCAAAATTCAGCGTTTTCTTTTTGGATGGGTGCCATTTAGCGTTGGGGACCTGTTTTATGGATTCCTGATATTGGTAGTTATCTTCCGGAGTTTTCGTTTTTTCAAGCTTCTTTTTAGCAAGAAACTAACCCGTGGCTATTTTGTAACAGCTACACAGCAGGCCATATTCTTTTTCCTTTTTGTATATGTGTTTTTTAATCTTCTTTGGGGTCTGAATTATAATCGTAAAGGGATTTCCCACCAATTGGGCATTGATGTAAAACGATACTCACTGGCTGACCTTGATACATTGACGGCTGCTATTCAGAAAAAACTTAATAAATATGCAGACCTGGCGACGGAAGATCTGAGAGACTCAATTAGGCGAAAAAAAGATCTGTTCAGAGAAAGTTGTCTTGCTTATCAGCATGCCGCAATGAAATTTTCTTTTCTCGACTACCAGCCGGTATCGATAAAGCCGTCCATATTTAGTTATGCCGGCAATTACCTGGGTTTCCAGGGGTATTACAATCCTTTTTCGGGCGAGGCGCAGGTAAACACTACAATTCCCCGCTTCCTGGAGCCCTTTGTTACCTCACATGAGATTGCGCACCAGCTTGGTTATGGGAAGGAAAATGAAGCCAACTTTGTAGCCTTTCTTGCATGCAGGGATTATCCATCGCCTGTGTTTCAATACTCGTTGTATTTTGACTTATATAACTATGCCGCAAACGAAGTATATAAAAGGGACACGGCGTTATTCCGCGAATTTTTTGAAAGACTTCATCCCCGTGTTATAACAGACGTCAAAGAGTTGAGGAAATTTTATAGAAATTACGAAAATCCCGTTGAGCCAATTATTACCTGGTCCTATGGGCATTTTCTAAAAGCTAATAATCAGCCGGCAGGCAAACAAACCTATAATGAAGTCGTAGCCTGGTTGATTGCCTACTACAAGAAGTTTGGGGTTGATGCCCTGTAATGTGCAGGTGTGCAAATATGCAGCCGGGCAATAAGGTTGTCTGAATGGAGGTATGGCGGCCTGGTGATAAATCCGCACATCCGCAAATCGACTAATCTGCAAACTAGAACTTATTTTTCCACATCATACTTTCAATGGGCCGATCCGGCTGCCCCATGTATTTCGCATTCTTCTTTTCATTGTATTTAACTTCTATTTCTCCATCTACCGGGAAATAGATCAACTGACCTACCGGCATTCCTTTATAAACTTTGACCGGCTGCTTTACAGATATTTCCAGTGTCCAATGCCCGCAAAAACCAACATCTCCCTTGCCCGCTGTTGCGTGAATATCAATACCCAGTCTCCCTGTTGACGACTTGCCTTCTAAAAAAGGAACATGGGCATGCGTTTCGGTGTATTCCAACGTAACACCCAGGTAAAAAATATGGGGATATAAAACAAAACCCTCATCAGGGATCTCAAAGTATTCTATCTCGTTGTGTTTTCTTGCGTCGATAATATGTTCCCGGTAGGTGGCAAGCCATTTTCCCAAATGCACGTCATAAGAATTGCTGCCCAGGCATTCTCTGCTGTACGGTTTTAATATTATTGTGGCTTTATTGATTTCTTCCAATATCCGTTTGTCGGAGAGTATCATTTTCTATCTTCGGTTATTAGTAAAATTGTGAGCAGCAAAATAAAGATGAAAAGCTGACGTATGCCGATTTTTTTTCAACATAGAGTAAATGAAGCCACCAGGCTGGGAATTTGGAAAATTGAAGAAACAGAACACTTCTTCAAAGGAAATGTGCCGCAGCACCGGGATGTAACCCATCGGCATAAACGGCTGCAACATTTGGCCGGCAGATTCTTGCTTCAGTTTCTTTTTGCTGATTTTCCCTACCATCTTATTCAGGTTGCTGATACCCGCAGGCCCTATTTGCCAAACGAAGAATATCATTTTTCCATTTCCCATTGTGGCGATTATGCCGCTGCCATTGTAAGCAGGGAGAGCAGGGTAGGAATTGACATAGAAATACCCTCAGAGCGTATTATCCGGATAAAAGATAAATTCTTAAATGAACAGGAAAAGGAAAAATGGTCTATGGATGGTTTGAAGCCAGACATTTTTGCATTGACACTACTGTGGAGTTGTAAAGAAGCGGTGTTTAAATGGTATGGAGACGGAGGTGTGGATTTCAGTGACCAAATTAATCTCC
>Ga0137431_1000364_pt1 | contig 17600 bp, 13 predicted proteins | sample EasRivERMZT800_2_FD_104646 | JGI IMG/M metagenome (GOLD analysis project Ga0137431, IMG submission 104646) | Soil microbial communities from meander-bound floodplain in the East River, Colorado, USA - East River MetaG ERMZT800_2 | ecosystem: Environmental > Terrestrial > Soil > Floodplain ... | reverse complement strand
TTTTATTTGTTGATTTTTTTCTTTGGCTACAATGGAATCACCTGCCTGTATGTTCAGTATGCCATTGAAAAGCATGTTTTCAGGTGACTCAACTATTCCATAGGCATGGGTCAACAGGAAGGTCCATTTATTTACTGCATCATATCCTTCTACGTCGAGTTTTGGATTACTTTCCGCAAAACCCAACTGTTGCGCCATTAGCAATGCTTGTTTGAAATCGAGCCCTTCATCAAACATTTTGGTCAGAATAAAGTTGGTAGACCCATTTACTATGGCTTTGATTGAATGCAAAAGATCGTTGTCATAATATTCCTCCAGGTTTCTAATAACAGGGATTGAGGCGCAGGCTGCAGACTCGTACAGTAATGAGCGTTCCGTCTGCTGCTGTAATTGCAACAGCGCAGGAAGATGTTCAGCGATCATCTTTTTGCTGGCGCTTACCACGTCCTTACCATTCTGCAATGCAATGGAAACGATCTGGAAAGCCGCATCTGCATCGTCAATCACTTCTACAATAACGTTGATTTCGGGATCGTAAAGCAATTCATCTCTATTGGTAGTAAACAGCGACGCGGGTGCGTTGCGTTTTTTTGCGGGATTTTTGATACATACTTTTTTTAGCCTGGCCTTCAGCGATGGTGTTAGCTGAAGTACTTTATAAAGCCCTTCACCCACAACGCCAAATCCAAACAGGCCAATCGTTAATTCCTTATGCGTTTCCATGTTTTATTATTTAATGCCAGCTATTGTAACCTGGCCTACAATTACAAGTTTTATTCGTTCACTACTTTTAAATGATGTGAGGATTTACCTTCAATAAACCTCTTTAATGCCGTCTCAATTTTTTCGTATTCGAGTAAAAAACCATCATGACCAAAGTCGCTGGATATACTAAGAAGCTCGGCGCCGCGGATGGTCTTTTGCAAATACTCCTGTTCAGTGATGGGGTATAATACGTCTGAAGTAATACCAATCACCAATGTTTTAGCCGTAATTTTTCTTAAGGCTTTTTCGACGCCGCCCCTGTTTTTCCCCACGTCATGACTGTCCATACTCTGACTAAGGCGGTAGTAGCAAATAGCATTAAAGCGATTCACCAGCTTCAAACCTTGGTAACGCTGATAGTTGTCTGCGGCATACCTAACGTCCATGCCCAGCGCTACAAATGATTTGTCGCGGGGTTGTGTAATATCATATCCATTATAATACCTGTACGATAGTAAGGCAATCGACCTTGCGGCTGATAGGCCCTTCTGACCTGCGTCAGCTCTTCTTTCAAGCCAGGTGCTATCGGCCTCTATTGCCATGCGCTGAGACGCATTGAAGGCAATAGCCCAGGGTGATAAGACGGCGTTGGTCGCAATGGGAACAATGTGTTCAAATAATTCCGGTTCTTCAATTGCCCATTCCAACAGCTGCATACCACCAGTGCTGCCCCCCAGCCCAATGAATACCTTTCTGATGCCCAGGTGATTTTTTAAATGCTGGAAGGTCCTTATCATATCCCTCATGGTAAATACCGGAAAATCGTGGTAGTACAGCTGGTTATTTTTGGGATTGACGCTTAGCGGAGATACGCTTCCATAGGGGCTGCCCGGTTTGTTTACGCAAATAATAAAATACTTCGACGGATCGAAAAATTTACCATCGCCCACCAGGCCGGGCCACCACTCCAAAGGGTTGCTATTGGCAGTGAGGGCATGAAATATCCAAACTACATTGGTTTTTTCCGCATTTAATTTTCCATGCGTTGTATAAGCCAGGTGATAACCGGGAAGGGTTACACCTGACTCCAACGTGAACGATTCTTCATAGTTAAAAACTGAGGTCATACTATGCTACTAATTCTTTAGAGAATACTTTTTGAAATGCTTGTTCAAAGTCGGCTTTTATATCTTCAATATGCTCAATACCGGCGCTGATTCGTACCAAATTGGGGAGTACACCGGCAGCTTCTCTTTCTTTTTCGCTCAATTGCTGATGCGTGGTAGATGCGGAGTGAATGGCAAGAGTTTTTGCATCGCCTACATTGGCAAGATGGCTTACAAGCTTAAGGGAATCAATAAACTTGCGCCCATTGGCAATAGCTTCGGCTCCTTCTCCTTTTATGCCAAACTGAATTATCCCTCCAAAGCCATTGGTCAGGTACTTTTTGGCCAGCCCGTGATAGGGACTACTTTTCAATCCAGGATACCAAACAAACTCGACCCGAGGATGTGATTCCAGCCATTGTGCCAGAGCCATGGCATTATCAACATGACGCTGAACACGCAGGCTCAATGTTTCCAGGCCTTGTAAATTCAGAAATGAATTGAATGGCCCCTGGGCTGGTCCAAAGTCTCTTAATCCTTCCACTCTTGCACGAATGATGAACGCAATATTCGGCAAGCCTAAAGGGTTATTATATCCAAAAACATCCCAGAATTTTAAACCATGATATCCCTCAGACGGTTCAGTAAATTGTGGGAATTTGCCATTGCCCCAGTTGTAGTTGCCACCGTCAATGATTACACCACCGATTGCTGTTCCGTGACCATTAATCCATTTTGTTGTGGAGTTTACTACTATATTGGCGCCCCATTCCAATGGTTTGCATAAATACCCACCGGCCCCAAACGTGTTATCGACGATCAGCGGCAGATCATAGTCCTTTGCAAGGGCCACAAATTTTTCAAAATCGGGAATGTTGAGGCGGGGATTGCCAATGGTTTCGAGAAAAATAGCTTTTGTGTTTTTATCAATATGAGGCACAAAACTGTCGACATTATCACCATCTGCAAAACGAACATCAATACCAAGGCGTTTGAACGATACTTTAAACTGGTTGTAAGTGCCTCCATACAGGTAGCTGGTGCTTACGATATTATCGCCAACCGTTAATATGTTGTTTAGTGCAAGAAATTGTGCTGCCTGACCGGATGCCGTTGCCAATGCAGCAACACCCCCTTCGAGCGCTGCCATCCTTTGTTCAAACACATCCGTTGTCGGATTCATGATCCGGGTATAGATATTGCCGAATTCTTTTAGTCCAAAAAGATTAGCGGCGTGCTCGGTACTTTTAAAACCGTAGGAAGTGGTTTGATAGATAGGGACTGCTCTTGCTTTAGTTGTGGGATCAATTTGCTGACCTGCGTGAAGCTGTAATGTTTCGAAACGATAGTTACTCATAATACAAGGTTTTAAATGTTTTAAAATGACTAAGGCAATTCAAAATTCAACGGGTAGAAAAAAAGGAACAATAGCCGAAAGTGGGGATATAAGTTAATAGTCCCTTCAACAACAACCGGCCGCTTGTCGCATTACATCGAAAACAAAGAGGGAAGAAAAAGGCATTGACTGCTTATTACCTTCACTAAATGTAGCCGAGTTTTTACAACCTATAGGTTTTTCCACCTGTTAATTTTTTGTTGCCGTTGACAATATTGTTTAGTAGCTACGCAAGAAACAATTAACAAAGACCGATTCAAACAGCAAATGATCAGGCGTCGTTATTTTTTGAGCAAAAGGCATCATGTTCTGATCAGAACTAACCATTATTTTCCCGCATAACCAGAAAAATGCTTACCAGGAAAGAAGAATGAAGTTGGAAACTAATAACCCAGGGAAACAAAAAAGCCCACCCGTAAGACAGATGAGCTTGTTAATATTGTGTAATGAGAATTTTTAAGCGTTGAATCTGACTTATCTGCCCCGATCTTAACGGGATGGAGTTGGCACCTTTTCCACTTTGTCATCCCGGTTTTATAAAGGAATGAAAAAGGGAGAGGTTGTCAAGGCTTCAAAGGGCCATTACCCTCAGCCTTTCTTGATAAGTATTTAAAAGAACTGGCGCAAAGATAGGGTGTACGGCATCAGCCAGCCAATTTTTTTTAAGATTTATCGGGTCACAAAGGACCCGGTAGCTTTTAAATCTTATGTTTTCGGCAAAAGGTGAGGCTCGGATCATCCAAAAACGAAGAGGTTGAATTTTACGTTCAACCTCTTACTAATAACTGCTTATTATACTCCTATTATTGTTACTGTTGGGTTTCAGTGTTTGAGGCGGTAGTCTCGATTACTTTGTTTCCGCTATAATGTACCGGCTTTGCTTTCTTTACAGTTTTCGCAGTTGATTTTTTAGCATTTTTAGTGTCTTTCTTTTCAGTTTCTTCTACTGCCGGTTCAGATGCTGTGAATGCCATAGCAGGATCGTCATTATTATATGTGCACCCGATGCATACATTCAGAACATTGGCATCTTTATCGTAGATCAACACACCTTCAGGTAGTTCTTTAACTTTTGGAGTTTTTGTAGTCTTTGCAGTCTTTGCAGTTTTTGTTGCAGCTTCTGTTTCAGCTTCCGGAGCTGCAGCTGTCATTTCTCCTTCGAGCGGTTGTACCGGTATCTTATAGGTAGCAGGAGATTTCCTGAGTGCAGCTTTAATTTTTCCCTGGGGCAAACCTTCAATCCAGATAAGTCCTTTGTTTGAAGGATCTAGGGATACTGTAACTGTGGAACTCGCACCATCTTTATCGGTAAGCTGATACTTTCCTATTACAGGAAATATTTTTTCAGTAGTAAGTGCCTCTGGCATGGGCTGCATCTTGTAAGTATCAGCACTCCAGTTATTGTATTTGTCCTTGCTAACCGGCTTGTCAGTGGCAACGGGCTGCTGAGCAGCCATAGTATCCGACTTGGCAGCGGGAACAGTATCCGTTTGTGCGTTTATTGCAGCAGTGAAAAGTAAAGCCGCGAAGGTTACGATTGTTAGTTTTTTCATGATATTTCTAAGTTTAAAATGATTATTACAGTGTTTCAGTTCCATTCTGTTTAAATATTGTGCCAGAATTGTGTTTTTGGGGATAAACTCAAAAAAAAGTTCTTTTTTGGCTTTTAAGGCCTTAGAAATGAGCTTTTCAGCCTGAGAGTGGAAGCGGTGTTAAATTGGAACTTTTTTACTTTATAGCTTGTTATAACTTCGCTGGCTTACAATTTTGTTGCACGAAATGGATATTATTGCGTCTATGGCAACTCAGAATGAAGAATTGATAGAAGTATTTGGGGCAAGAGAGCATAATTTGAAGAATATTGATATCTCCATCCCTAAAAATAAACTGGTAGTCATTACCGGAATCAGCGGTAGTGGCAAGTCATCCCTGGCATTTGATACGATCTATTCGGAGGGTCAGCGGCGTTATATGGAGACCTTCGGCGCATATGCACGACAGTTTATCGGTGATATGGAACGTCCTGATGTAGATAAAATCACGGGGCTTTCTCCTGTTATTTCTATCGAACAGAAAACTACTAACAAAAATCCACGATCTACTGTCGGTACTATTACTGAAGTATACGATTTTTTACGATTGCTATTCGCCAGGATCGGCGAAGCCTATTCGTACAATACAGGGAGGAAAATGGTAAAATGGAGCGAAGAAGAGATTGTCGAAAATATTTTTACAAAGTACCAGGGGCGAAAAATAAGCCTGCTGGCCCCTTTGGTACGGGGCCGAAAGGGTCATTACAGAGAACTTTTTGAAGATGTAAGAAAAAAGGGATTTTTAAAGGTCAGGGTCGACGGCGAAATAAAAGATATTGTTCCCAAAATGCAAGTCGATCGTTATAAGATACATGACATTGAATTGGTCGTTGACCGCCTGCAGGTAACCGATGAGTTGAAAGCAAGATTAAGCCAGAGTGTGCAGCAGACACTGAAAATAGGCAAAGATCTGATGTTTGTATCGCCGCAATCACCCGGTGGGCTTTCGGAAAATCCTTCTAAGAAGAAACGGAATTTGTTATTGGAAGATTTTGAAGGCTCAACTTCCTACGCCGCTGGGGAAGCTTCATATTCCAAACTCCTTATGTGCGAAGACACCGGTATCAGTTATGAGGAACCGTCGCCCAATGCTTTTTCTTTTAATTCCCCTTATGGAGCCTGTCCCGTTTGTAAAGGCCTTGGCAATACCTTTCATATTAATATGGATGCGGTAATACCGGATACATCCTTAAGTATTGGAGACGGTGGCATTGCACCGTTAGGAGGCGAACGTGATGCATATGTGTATAAACAGGCACAGGAGGTAGCCCAAAAAAACAAAATATCTCTTACCAGACCCATCAAGGACATTCCTAAAAAATCGTTGAATATTTTATTATACGGCAATGAGGAGGGAACTGAAATAGAGTTTGATCTTGAAAATACGCAGTTTGATGCGCAATCACCATATGAAGGAATAATCAATATGCTTAACAGGTGGTTCAACAATGGTCACCGCGAAGAGCTTAGAAACTGGGCCGAAGAATATATGCAACTCAGACCCTGTGAAAGTTGTGGGGGAGGCCGTTTAAAAAAGGCGAGTCTTTGGTTTAAAATTGCAGGCAGAAATATTGCAGAGCTGAGTAACATGAACCTCGATAACCTTGCGGCATGGCTTGACGGGATTGAGCTAAGAATTTCCAATAAGCAAAATATTATTGCGAAGGATATATTGAAAGAAATAAGGGAGCGGCTCCAGTTCCTGTTGAATGTGGGATTGACTTATCTCACGCTAAACCGAAGCTCCAGAACGCTGAGCGGAGGCGAATCGCAGCGAATAAGGCTGGCAACCCAAATCGGTTCGCAATTACAGGGCATCACTTATGTGTTGGATGAGCCGTCCATCGGCTTGCATCAGCGCGACAATCACCGGCTGATCGATGCTTTGAGAAACCTGCGTAATATCGGGAACAGTGTGATCGTGGTGGAACATGATAAGGGTATAATGCTGGCCGCAGATCATTTAATTGATATTGGTCCCAAAGCTGGTTATCACGGCGGCAGGATAGTGGCGCAGGGAGATCCAAAACATTTACTAACGCTAAACACACTGACTTCAAATTACCTCAACGGGAATTTAAAAATTGACGTGCCCAAAGAAAGACGAAAGGGAATCGGAAAATTCCTGGAGCTGAAAGGAGCAAAAGGAAATAATCTAAATGATGTAGACGTAAAATTTCAACTTGGAAAATTTATTGTGGTGACAGGCGTAAGCGGAAGCGGTAAATCGACGCTCATTAATGAGACATTATATCCTATACTCTCCCAGCATGCCTTTGGTTCAAAGTTATCGCCCCTCGAGTATAAATCAATAAAGGGTCTTGAGCATGTTGATAAGGTAGTTGAGATAGATCAGTCGCCTATCGGCCGTACACCACGGAGTAACCCGGCTACTTATTGTGGTTTTTTTACTGACATAAGAACGTTGTTTGCATCAGTGCCGGAGGCAAAGATCCGGGGGTATAATGCCGGCCGTTTTTCCTTTAATGTAAAAAGCGGTCGCTGTGATGTATGCGAAGGTGGTGGTATGAGGGTGATTGAGATGAATTTTTTACCTGATGTGTACGTGCATTGTGAAAAATGCAACGGTAAACGGTATAACAGGGAAACGCTGGAAATTCGTTACCGGGGAAAATCAATTGCAGATGTGCTGGAAATGACTGTGGAGGATGCCTCCGAATTCTTCCAGGCCGTACCTTTTATATATCGCAAGATAAAAGTGCTGGACGAAGTGGGTCTCGGATACATCACGCTGGGACAATCGGCGGTAACCTTAAGCGGAGGTGAAGCCCAGCGGGTGAAATTATCAACCGAACTTTCCAAGAAAGACACAGGCAAAACCTTTTATATTTTGGATGAGCCGACAACCGGTTTGCATTTTGAAGACATAAAGCATTTGCTGAATGTTTTGAATAAATTAGTAGATCGGGGCAATACTGTACTTGTGATAGAACACAATATGGATGTTATAAAGATGGCGGATCATATTATTGATATAGGTCCGGAAGGCGGAGATGGAGGAGGGAGGATACTATTTGAAGGAACACCGGAAGAACTGATAAAAAATAATGAAAGCTATACTGCTGAATTCCTGAAGGCGGAGTTAAATTAGTTAGATCGATCTGAGAGACTTGAAATTACCGAAAACAATAATACACACGATTGTGCAAAAGGCGGCGGATGAAAAGCAAGAAGAGAAGCAGGAAAGATGTTAACCGTAAGCCGACAGGGAATTATCGGGAAATACTACACCAGGGCCAGTTGGAGCTGGTTTTTCATCCGGAGACAGGATTTTGACAACTCCCTTGTCTTACGGTATAGTTATGGTAGTTAAAAGAGCTCAGGGGTAAATCCAATAAGCAAGTGCAGAGAGTGTTTAATAAAATTTATACAAATGAGAGTACCAATAGAGAACGGATCAGGTTTTATTCAACCAGGGTATCAGATTCTATTAAGCTCTCTGCTGCTTATTGGAACAGATGTCAGTACTTGTAAAAGAACATTAACGTATTTCAAATTTTCCGGCGGCGGTTTCCTCGTCGCCACAGAAAACATGATAAATATATTTTCCCCGTTCAAGACCTGCTATTTTCTTATGATCTCCATCATTCATTCTATAATGTTTCATCAGCGTTCCCTGGAGATCAAAAACAAAAAAATCAATCTTTTTGCCATCATTTTCTTTAGCAACCACATGCATGGTCTTCTTAATAATATCCGGATAAATTCTAACGGCATTGTTATTCCTTGAAGAAAACGTTTTTTTCAGTGATTTCCTTTCTTCTTTGATGGCTGCCGCGGCCGGTTTTTTTTCAGCAGCTGAAGAAGAGGAATGAAGCCCCAAAATGCTAATGCAAGCACAGGTAAGAGACAATGTAAACTTAGGATTCATAGAGGTTCGGGTTTTAAAAAATATCTATTGATATATTTTAATAAAATACGGGACAACGCAATTGTTTTCTCGCCCTGCTATTTTCATTGTCTCCCAGTCTCCACCCAAAGCGTAAAATGGTGGAGAAAAACGCATCCTGGTCTGTAGGGTCGCCACGCTGAAAAGTTTGAATATTACCGGGGTTCGACACGGCCGAGGCGTATGTACCACGATAATATAATCTCCTGGCTTTCGCGGCATCAGCCGGCGACAGATAGTTACTGAAAACATCCGGATCCACATAATTGGTACTGACATCATCAATATAATCTGAAAACAATTGGCGATGCAATACCTCGAGTCCTACATACATATTTTCTTTCAAATAATACTTAAAGCCAAAACCCATCGGAATTTCTGCCTGGATGAGACCGTATTCCTTTCTGTCAGGATACTCGGCCATTCCCTGTCCTTCCAGGCGCAATGGTTGAAGTTCGACCCATTGGCCATCCAATTCTGTTTTTGGATTAAACTTAAATGCACCGATACCAATGATACCATACGGCCGGAATTTTTTTGCCAGCCCGTCATACTTTTCAAAAAAGACTGTCGGATAGAATTCGGCTGCTAAATAAGCTTCCAGAACAGACGATTTAAAACTAAGATTACGCTGGAGACGGTCAACTTCTGCACCCCCCTTATTCGGCGCCTCTGCGTCATCACCTTTTAAAACGCCATGGTTTAATGCTATACGAAACCCTAACCATTCGGAAGGGTAATAGTTGGCATATATCTTTTTTGATAATGTTGTCAAAGGGAAATCAACGTCTTTAAGAAAGTCCCGTCCTATTCCTGCAGTTCCGCCCAGGTCACCTAAAAAGAACATCGGCCCAAAGCCAAATCCTACTTCAAATTTGCCATTACCCGTAGTAATGGATTGCGCGTAGGACCGGGGTGAATACAAACTCAGGAAAATTAACAATGCAAGCAAGTGCATTGCAGGGAGTAACTTGTTTCTCATAGATTCAGATTTCTGGTTTTTTCTACTATTGGATTTTCGGGAACAAAATATAAATGAAAAACCGATACCCCGAATAATGAAAGACTATTTTTTTATTCTTATTTGATAAAAAGTCTTTCTACTTAGTGAATCTACGAGCAGTTTTTATTTTCTTATCATTTGGATATGATCGATGCCATCTTCATCATATATATAACCTGACTGTTCAAAATCAAATGCTTCATAAAACTTTTTAAGGTATAATTGTGCCCCTATTTTAATGGATGTTTTGCCGAATAAGTTAAAGATCTCCGCAATGCTTTTTTCGATAAGTGTTTTTCCTAATCCCCTTCTTCTTGCACCGGGGGAAGTGACGACCCTCCCGATTGAAGGCTAAGTGTAGGAAAGTCCCGGCGGCACGAGCCTTGTGTAAGCAACAAGCTGATCGTTGTACCAACCCATCAGGTGAAAGCAAAGCTGATCTTTATTGTCCATATCCTGGTACACGCAGTTTTGTTCTACTCCAAACACTTCTGCCGTCAATTGCAGGATCGCGTAAAGTTCATGTGATGTAAGGGATACAAAATATTTTACGGTCCAGTCCATTTGTTATTTAAAATAAAAAATTGGGTTCTCTCTCTGTTGGCATTCTTGTCGGCGGACTGGTGGTTGTCCCCGTTTTAGGAGTTGCCGGAAATTGAAAGACCACCGGTTTCACCTTTGATTTTAAACTGCATCAATGCAGCTATTGATTTAGCCTTTGTTTTTGCCATGGCGGCTTTATCACCGCTGAAGTGTTCATCAACTGTTTCTGAAAATAGCTGCATCCATACCTGGAAATGCTTTTCTTCAAGAGGTATTTTCTGGTTCAGCATAAAATGCACTTCCATCACGTTTTTACGATACGAAGCCGCATCAAGCAAAAGCGTTTCCCAGAAATCACAAATTATGGGAATATGATGTTCCCAATTTACTTTGGCTATATCATTAAATATGGGACCGATGGTATCATCCTTTCTTACCTTGTCATAAAAATTTCTCATCAGCAACTCAATATCCTTTCGTGAAGATATATCCATCAGTAGTTGTATTTATCCTTCCACAGGTGTTTCAGAAATTTTCGTAACTCTTCTTCTCGTGTATTCCTGCCGGGATCGTAAAACCTGGTGCCCGCTATTTCCGGGGGTAAATATTCCTGCGGTGAAAAATTGTTTTCATAGCTATGTGAATATTCATAATTCTTTCCGTATCCAAGATTCTTCATTAGTGCGGTTGGTGCATTGCGGATATGCAAAGGTACCGGCAGATCGCCATGCTGTTTTACTGCTGTCATCGCATCACCGATGGCTATCGTTGCTGAATTGCTTTTTGCACTTGAGGCCAGGTAAATGGCGCATTGGGACAATATGAGACTTGATTCCGGGTAACCAATCTTATTAACGGCTTCAAATGTTGCATTCGCCATTACTAAAGCAGTAGGATTGGCATTCCCAATATCTTCACTCGCAAGTATTACAAGTCTCCGCGCAATAAATTTCACGTCTTCACCCCCTTCAATCATTCTTGCCAGCCAATATACGGCTGCATTGGGATCGCTCCCGCGAATGGATTTTATGAAAGCAGAAATGATATCGTAATGTTGTTCACCGCTTTTATCATATAACGCAATTTTTTTCTGTGCAACATCCATCACTAATTCATCTGTTATTTCCAGGGTGTCTTTTGTTTTGGTTGTTTCGGAAACTATTTCCAATAAGTTCAATAATTTCCTCGCATCGCCCCCGGAAATATTGATCAGCGCCGCCGTTTCATTTATTTCAATTTTTCTTGTTTTTAATATTTCATCTTTTTCAATAGCAGTGTGGAGCAATTGTATCAGGTCTGTTTCATTCAAAGGTTTCAGCACATAGACCTGGCAACGGCTGAGCAAGGCGCTGATCACTTCAAAAGATGGATTCTCGGTGGTGGCGCCTATCAAGGTGATAATCCCTTTCTCAACCGCCCCAAGCAATGCATCCTGCTGACCTTTATTGAAACGGTGAATTTCATCAATGAAAAGAATGCAGTTTTTTTTTGATTTTGCCTGCTCAATGACATCTCTTACATCTTTTACACCGGAGCTAATGGCGCTAAGTGTAAAAAAAGGAACATTCAACGCGTGTGCAATAATATTTGCTATTGTTGTCTTTCCTGTCCCCGGGGGTCCCCATAAAATCATGGACGGTATATGGCCCTGTTCGATGGCCGTTCGCAAAATGCTGCCCTTTCCTGCCAGGTGTTGCTGGCCAACGAGTTCATCTAAAGTTTGGGGGCGAATGCGCTCAGCAAGTGGAGTCATAGTGTAATTGGTAATTAACAATATGCAATATGCAAATTACCGATAACTTATCAAACTGACGTTGATATAAACAGTGTACATCTCCGGATGCTAATCGCTTACTGTGAATCGCTCACTGCTGTTGCTGCTGGCCCGCAAAGCTTGCTATGTATTCAGGCAATTCGTCGTTACCGGGCAGCACTTCCAACTTTACTTTATTTATTTCTTCAAAGGTATGACCATCTTCATAGCCAACAGAAACATAGACCGAGAGTGATTGGCGTGCAGGTCCTTTAAAAGTTCCTTTTACCGGAGTGCAGTCCTTGAAGTTGCGTCCTACGGCAAGCTTTACGTGATGATTGGTAACCCATACGTTGTTGGTAGGGTCATTACCCACCCACCCGCTGCCGGGTATCCATGCTTCAATCCAGGCATGAGTGGCGCCTTCACCCCGCATGCCACTCTTATTCGGACAGATATAACCGCTTACGTAGCGGCTGGGTATTCCCAGGCTTCGCAGCATTTCAAGCATGACGTGCGCAAAATCCTGGCATACACCGGAGCGGTGTTCCAGTATTTCCTTTACAGTAGTTTCAATAGTAGTAATGCCCTTAATATATTTAAATTGATTAAAAATAAAATCTCCACATCTTTCTATAATGATGTGAACCGGCAGGTCTGGTTTATAATACTCTTGCACCGTTTCATTGATCTTATCGCGCAGATCAATTTCTGTTATCTTTGAAAGTTCGAGCAATGAAAAATTATTTGCTGTTTCTGTTTTCAGTGATGCCAGGTTTGCTCCATTCGTTTGCAAAATAGTTGACTGGCCGAGAGTTCTGACTATCAGCTTGCTTTCTATTACCAGTTCCCTGTGCGGAGCTATCAGGTTAAACATCCCTGAACGATTGCCCCAGTAGTCCTGTATCATGAAAATATCAGGTTGCCCCGTGATATTTACCTGGTGATGCAGGGTCTCCTGCGTGAGATCGGCAAAAGGAAAGATCTTTATTTCGTTCACACTTTCTTTTATCGACCGGTCGTATTCGTATCTTGTAATGTGATGTATATTAAAAACTGGCATTAGATCTTTTTAGGCGTATGAAAAATATATCTGCGTCAGTTGTTTTGAAAAATCGGTCAGATCGTTTCTCAGCGAATGTAGGAATTGAGGCAATCCTTCCTGTTTTACAGTGTTTATATCTGCAAACTCAACCTTACTGCAAATTTTACCCAATTGTTTTTCAAGCTTTGTGTTTTCTTCTATTCGTGTATGTTCCGCCACTTCTTTTAAATAGCGCCTGACCCGTAACAACGAATAGATCAATGACCTCGGAAAGTTTTTATTGAAGATCACATGCTCCAGCACATTCAGGTTATATTGTCCTCTCGTGTATGTTTTCAGGTACAACTCATACCCTGAAAGCGAAAGCAAAAGGTTTTTCCAGAACAAAATATCGCGGGGAATGTCGAGCTGGTGATTCATTTTTTGTGAATGAGCATAAATATTGTCAATAGTTAGCATACAACGTTCGATATGCTTGCCCAGGTTGAGAAACTGCCAGCCTTGTCCCCTTGGCATCGTGCTGTCGATTACACCATAAAATAAAATGCTATTTTGATCGAGAAGTTCTATGATGTCCATTGTATGTAATCCGGTGATCTTTTCTTCTATACCGGGGCTGTTAACTATATGGTAGAGTTGGTTTACCTGTTCCCATACTTCCTTGGTTATATAATCCTGAACTCCCCTTGCATTTTCCCTGGCTTTGGTTACCAGCACTTTGCCTGAGTTAAGGTTTTTAGTATTTGCAATGAGGTATTTTATAGCATTAGCGGCATTGTCTCCGTATTGAGTTGCCGGCGTTGTGTTATGCGAAAACAGGGTGATCACATCGTTCCAGGAAAAATCGGTGCTTTGATCTGCATCGAATGATAAAATATAATTGGTTCGGATAACCCTGATAAGACAATCGTTTCTTTCCATATAGCGGTTGAGCCAGAATAAGGAGTCAGCAATTCTACTAAGCATGTATTTTCTAAATTAAATTATTTAGGTCAGCGATGAGCGATGAATAATCTGTGATGAATAGCTGACTATTGACCACTGACTTGCATCTCCGCCGCTGGCGGATCGAAATCACGACGCACCGTCACCCCGACCAGAGCGACACCATTCACAAATCGACCACCCACGTATCTTTGCTGCCGCCTCCCTGTGATGAATTTACCACCAAAGACCCTTCACGCAAAGCCACCCTTGTCAGACCACCGGGAACCACCTTAATTCCATCGGGTCCACAAAGAGCATATGGCCGCAAATCAACATGCCTGGGTTTCAAATTACCATCGATAAAACACGGAACTGTGGAAAGCTTTATAATGGGCTGAGCAATAAACTCCCTGGGTGTTTCCAGTATCGCTTTTTTTGCATTTGCCAATTCTTCGGAGCTGGCCGTGTTTCCCATTACCATGCCATACCCTCCTGATTGATTGGTCCGTTTGATCACCATCTTTTCAACATTATCGAATACATATTTTCTTTGTTCTGCATTTTCCAAAATATAGGTAGGTACATTGGGCAGAATGGTTTCTTCATTAAGGTAGTATTTTATCATATCGGGCACATAAGCATATACGGCCTTATCATCAGCCACACCATTGCCAACTGCATTTACAATTGCGATATTTCCTTTGCGATATGCACTCATCAAGCCGGGCACGCCTAAAGCACTATCGGGTCTGAAAACAAGTGGATCCAAAAATTCATCATCAATCCGCCGGTAAATAACGTGTACCTGCTGCAGGCCTGAAGTGGTCTTCATATACACTTTATGATTGTCAATAAGCAAATCTCTTCCTTCCACCAGTGGAATGCCCATTTGTTTTGCAAGAAAAGTATGTTCAAAATAGGCGGAATTAAAAACCCCCGGAGTCAATAATGCTACTGTTGGTTTGGATAATTGCTGTGGCGCAAGACTGATCAAAATCTCATGTAAAAGCAAAGGATAGTTGTTGATCATCCTGGCCCTGCTGTTTGCCAGCATGCCCGGGAAGATCTTTTTGGTCACCTCACGGTTTTCAAGCATATATGATACGCCGGAGGGGGTCCGCAGGTTATCTTCCAAAATGTAAAAAGTGCCATCCTGGCTTCTTATAAGATCAATGCCGGATACATGAACATAAATATCGTGGGGTACATGTACGCCAAAAACCTCCCTAGTGAAATGCGGGCAGGAAGCAACAAGGTCAGCCGGGATAATCTCATCTTTCAAAATCTGCTGGGCTGAATAAATATCCTTGAGAAAAAGATTCAAAGCCCTCAGCCGTTGTTTAATACCTTGTTCTATATGGTTCCATTCAGCTCCGGTCAATATACGTGGAATGATATCAAAAGGGAAAATTTTCTCTATTCCTGCTTCATCACTGTAAACAGTAAACGTAATGCCCTGGTTCATAAAAAGTTCACCGGCCAGTTTGTCTTTTTGTTGCAAGGTGTCCAACGGATATTTGCTGAAATCATTATACACCTGCCGATATTGAGAACGGATATTGCTCTCATGGCACATTTCGTCCCAGGTGTCCGGGTAGGTCTTATATAATTCAAAAAGCTGATGACCTGTCATATAAGTTGTTTTGAAAATAAAAAAGTTGCCCCACATAGATGGAATGTGTAAGCAACCGTATGATCGAATATAACAAATCCAGCTAATATTTTAGCTCCTTAGAAAAAAGACTTTTTCAAATAAGAACGTCTTGGTTGACGAAAGGAATGAAAATAGAATAACATTGCATCATGGCACGTTTTAATATTAACCCTTTATCAATACAAACAAGGACCTGCTTTTCGAAATGAAAGGGTCGCGGGAGAAAACAGGGCTCAAAGAGTAAGAATTTGAAAATTGTTTTTGTACATTGACGATTGTTTAATGAGTATGAACAAAAAAAACTGCATATTGGCTGCCTTGATGATGGTAATGGGTATGAAATCCGGAAGCCAGCTTATCTCGGCTGAACAAAATTATGCTGCCAACTCGCCGGCAGTGGCAATGGTACAAACCGTTTTTTCTGCAATTGTCTATGTAAATAAAGTAGAAATGAATGAAAGGCGGTTCAGTCTGCTGGTTGATTCAATTAAGCGGCTGGATACTTCAGGCACTATGTTTTCGGCAGAAGAAAAACTGGATATGGTAGTGAAAGCATTGTATAATAATCCTTTTCGCTTTTTTTCTGCTACAACTCAGTATTTCAGGCAAAGACACCGCATCCTCTCGTCGGGGACAGGATTTTTTATCACAGGTGACGGACACCTCGTTACCAATGCGCATATCATTGACCGGGACAGCGCTTTTATCAGGCGAAAATTTACTTTATCCACTTTCCAGGAAGTAACCGATGCCAATATCAGGTCCCTGGAATCATCCTGGGAAATGGTATTAAATGATGAACAAAAAAATCTTTTAAATAATGCCTACAGTGCGATTTACTCCCAGGTATCATCGATGATCCTGTTCGATCTGAAAAGAGAAATATATGTGCTGTTTCGGAGAGATAGTGATCAGGATGACATGTTAACGCAACGTATGCCCGCTAAGCTCGTCATCAAAGGAAACCCGATGCCGGGCAAAGATATTGCCGTGCTCAAAGTGGATAGCGTTGATCAACTTCCGACATTACCCATCAGTCACGAAAATATTACCCGTATTGGTGAGCAGGTATCGGTATATGGTTATCCTGAGCCCGTTAGATCCAATGCTTTTCTTGCAAGGGAGGCAGACCTGGAACCAACACTCACAATGGGCATCGTAAGTGCAGTAAAAAGGTCCATTGGCGGATGGCCCGTTATACAGATGGATGCACTAATCACCCATGGAAGCAGTGGCAGTCCCGTATGCAATAATAAGGGGGAAGTAATTGGATTGGCAACATTTGGTAGTCTTGAGACTAATAAGGAGAGCCTGGCATCAGGCTTTAATTTTGCAATCCCGGTATCGATTATCAACGATTTTCTTGATTCTGTGAACATTGTGCCGCAAATGAGCAGGGCTTCGGTTGTATTTAACAAAGGGCTTGATTATTTTTATAAAGGGTATTATATAAAAGCACGAAGCAGGTTTGAAACTGTCAGCAAACTAACCGACAATTACCCACAGCTAAGTTATTACTTAGAGGCTTCCGGGAAAAGATTAGATGCCGGCGAAGACCGCGACGCAGCCTTGCAAAAAATTATATTCAGAATTATGGCAATAGCTATTGTACTTGGGGGCGTTTTTATTTATTACAGGTGGCAACGAAACAAAAGAGTTGACATTTTAAATTGACTGTTGCTATAAGTTTCTCCCGGTGATCTGTTATGCAATTTTTTGAAGCAAAGTCAGCCTCTGGTAAACGCTGCCTTCGATTTCGATCAATTCATTATGGTTTCCTTTCTCAACTATCCGGCCATCCTGCAAAATAATGATTTCGTCAGCTTCCTTAATGGTGCTAAGACGGTGGGCAATCACCAGCGTGGTTCGGCCTGCCATTAGTTTGTTCAGCGCATCCTGCACCAATCTTTCAGATTCGGTATCAAGTGCTGAAGTAGCTTCATCAAGTATCAGTATCGACGGATTT
>Ga0137431_1000360_pt1 | contig 17627 bp, 16 predicted proteins | sample EasRivERMZT800_2_FD_104646 | JGI IMG/M metagenome (GOLD analysis project Ga0137431, IMG submission 104646) | Soil microbial communities from meander-bound floodplain in the East River, Colorado, USA - East River MetaG ERMZT800_2 | ecosystem: Environmental > Terrestrial > Soil > Floodplain ... | reverse complement strand
GTAGATTTTTATAGTAGTAACCTCGCCGGTGTCTTTGTTTTGGTCGGAACATGCACTAAGAATATTGCAGAAAACCAATATTTCCAGGAGATGCTTATGAACTGGGGAAAACAGATTAAGGTTCATCGTTGTTTATTTTGTTGAAACAGTAGTCTTCGCCGCAACCAACCCATTTGATTTTGCTGCAGTCTGATTGGTTAAATGGAAGATGAACATTTATTTCTTTGTTGTGATAAGAATTTCAGTTGACGCAAGCCCTTCTGCCTTCGCTGTAAGCTTTATCTGTCCAGGTTTGTCAGATGATTTTACAATTACCAAACATCGTCCCTGCCACGCTTTGCGCTGCGGCAACTGGTAGCTTTCAATGCTCATGGGATTGGCATTGCCAACAGCCACAATTGTTCCTGCCCCTTCAATTTCAAACTTCAGCATATTTTCCGCTTTGGGATTCCTGTTTCCTTTGACATCAACCAGCTCAACTGTTAAATAACTCAAGTCTTGCCCGTCAGCCACAATTTCGTTTCTGTCTGCGGTCAATTTAATGGTTGAAGTTTCTTCTGCAGTTTGCAATACAGAAGATGCGATTATTTTTTTCCCTTTGTAACCAACCGCTTTCAATTCACCAGCACTATAAGCTACCTTCCATTTGGCCATAAATTCCGTTGACCTGTCTGTTTTCTTTTTACCCAATGATTTGCCATTCAGAAAAAGTTCTACCTGCTCGCATGAAGAATATACAGACACTTCGAGCGGTTGATCTTCATATCCGGCCCAGTTCCAGTCAGCCACTGCATCGTGCCATTCCCATTTGCTCCAGAATTGCTTGTTTGGATTGAGGGGAAAAGTAGGAACAGGTGGTTTTACAAATACAGCTATCTTATTTTCCCTCCATAATACTTCCCGATAAAATGATTGTGGCCGTCTCCATCCGCAAATATCAAAGTCGCCGCAAAAGGCAAGGTTCCAGGGATAGAAATTACTTTCCTGCCAATAGCCCCGCCAGCCAATGCTTGCTTCGCCGATATAATCAAATGCGGTCCATACAAAATCGCCGATTACATAAGGATGATCTATTACAGGCATCCATGTTGCGAATGTTGCCATGGCATAAGATTCGGAGCCAAACATCACACGATTTGGTACACGGTTATGATCATGGGCATACAAGTCAGGCACACCATGATCACCACCTGCACCGTAATTGTAACCGCCTACGTCAAGATTTGAAAAGAATTCATCTTTCTCCGGGCGAAGACCATTAACTGCTGCAGCAATGGGTCTTGTGGGTTCAATCTTCCGAATATGATCAGCCAGCATCTTTTCCACCGCAATCACCTTCGGGGTTTCCATTTCACGTATCTCGTTGCCAATACTCCACATTATAATGGAAGGATGATTACGGTCACGCATTACCATGCTTTCAACATCATGCTGCCACCATTCATCGAAATAAAGATGATAATCATGCGGGTTGTTTGCTATTCTCCACATATCAAAAGTTTCATCAATCACCAGCATCCCCAACTTGTCACAGGCATCGAGGAATGCAGTTGATGGCGGATTATGGGATGAACGAATGGCATTAAAGCCGGCTGCTTTTAATAATTCAATTCGCCTTTCTTCGGCCCGATCGTAAGCCCTGGCACCCAAGGGGCCGTTGTCATGATGCACACAACCGCCTTTAAGCTCTACCGTTTTACCGTTGAGTTGAAATCCTTTTGTTGCATCAAATGTAATTGTGCGGATGCCAAATTTTGTTTCTGTCTTATCATTGAGCTTGCCGTTTTGATAAACTTCTGATATGACGGTATAAAGTGTTGGTGTTTCTGTCGACCATAATTGCGGAGATGCAATAACGGCATCCTGGCTAAATTCAAAACTGTTGTTAGCGGCAACAGAATGGGAAGATTCTGTTTTGCCAACTTCCACAGCTTTATCATTCAGTATACGGCTTACCAGTCTTATGTCGGGACCACTTGCTGTTTTATTGGTTACCATGGTTTGGATATTCACTTTGGCCAACGAAGTTTTGACATCTGGAGTCGTGATATATATTCCCCATGGTGATATATGTACTGGTTCAAGAGTTTTCAACCACACATGACGATATATGCCCGAACCTGTGTACCAGCGACCGTTCTGTCCTTCATTTCTCACCTGCACCGATATAATGTTCTTTTCTCCGAATTTTACCTGATCCGTTACATCAAACCAGAAACTCGTATATCCATAAGGATGTGTTCCAATAGGCTGGCCATTCAACCAAAATTCGGAATTCATATATACGCCATCGAACTGAAGATGTATTGGTTTACCTTTTTGTTCTGCAGGTATCGTAAAGCTTTTGCGATACCAGCCGCTGCCGCCAACAGTGAATCCTGTACTTACCTGGCCGATTGCTGCAGGATCAAACGGTGATTGCGTTCCGGGGAGATCTTCAATACTCCAGTCGTGTGGCAGATCAATATTTCTCCAATTTGAGTCATCGTATTCCGGCATTTCGGCCCGTTGTGCACCTCCCTTGAAAAATTTCCAGCCTGCATCAAATAAAATCGTTTGTGCATATGTGGTAATGAAGAGACAAAAACATGAAATGGCAAGCAAGATTGTTTTTCTCATATCAGTCAGTTTATTCAATAGCAAATTTTATTTTAAGTGACTATCCGTATATAAAAACCGTTTAATGGAACCACAACTTGTCCCGTACCTGATACGGAATAGTTACATAGCCCACAATAGAGAGAAAATCATAGAATTCTATTTTCTTTATGTGGGTCAACAAACATAATGGACCTATCCCTATGGTAAATTTAATTTTATATTATTTTACTTTTTCGCTTAACTCAGCGATCAGCTCTTTACCTTTCTGCAGATCGATGCGCAGCTTTTCTTCTTTGAAGTCCTTTTCAGTTGTAAAAGGTTGTAAATGCTGTTGCAGTTGTTGCATAAGATTTTTAAAAGCGGGATCAGTCGATTTTACTGTTTTGCTTTTCAATATCCTCAGTTTTTCAAAGTCCGCAATACCTTCCCTCATTTTTTCAAAGCGAATACTGCTGCCACCGCCGGGATATACCATAAAACAATCTCCCGACGGCCACAATACGTGGCGTGAATCTCGTACGGGATCAGCAGGCCACGCATCATAAGCCCAGCGTAAGAAGCCATCATAGCCATAAGCAAAGGCATACCAGCCAAGCCATCGGCCTTCGACAGGAGGGGAGAAAACAAATGTATTTGGCTTTGCGGGTATGCAGCAAACGTAGTAGGTTGAGGTTTGACCCTTTGAACCCCGTTTTTTTACATCATTCATACCCGGTTCTTTGCCATATACGCAACAATAATCATCCAGCAAATCATCCAATTCGGGATGCCAGTCACCTGCATATGTGATCTTCCAATCCTTTGAGTGTTCATTGATCACTTTGATAGCAGACAGCGTTTGCTCCATTGCGTTTTCATTGATGCCAAGATAGGTTTTGTTAAACCATCCTATTTTTTCCAGGTGATTTCTCAGGTCAGTAAGAAAAAGATGCCAGTTGGTTTTAAATGTATCGGACGTGGGCACCCAGCGTTCATATACATAATTCCCCGATGCTTCGTCGATAAAACGAAACCGTTCGCCCCAGGGGATGGGTGTATAAATGGTGATGGCTTTATCAATGCCTGTTTCCATAGCAAGTTGTACATACTGATCAAAAATGCTGTAATCAAACTTCCATGAACCATTTTTTCGTTTGGTCCATTCTATCATGCCTCCCTCTTGCATATAAGAATTATCGGACCATGGAGAGTGTATGGCGTATGTTGTTATAAATTTGCCTCCGGCGTCGGCATATAATTTCAAATGTTTCTTAAGCAAAGTTTTGTGCTCTTCACTCCAGGGCTTGACCTTATAGTAGTCTGAGATCACGGAAGGGTTTTGCCAGAGATCGAGCTGGAATGCCCAATCATGTGGCGCAGGTAGTAATTGGTTTTGAACTTTTATCCTGTAAGGCAAGGTTGTTGTTCCTTTATCGGATCTCACCTCAATCGTTCCGTTATAAATTCCCGGCGCAGCACCGGAAGGAATATTAATTGAAAACCATACAGGTCTTACAGAGCGCCCCGGTAAATCGAAACGATCAAATGTAGCAAACCTGTCTGGCATCAGGTATGCCTGGTCAGCGGGACCCACTCCGCATGTCACTTCTCTTGCGTCGTAAGGGTAATTGGAAATTACATAATGCACCAGGTTCAACTGCATATTTTTTTTGCTCAGAACATTTCCTTTTGCATTTTTCAGGTCATTCAATAGGAAACGAACCTGCCCTAAACTATCCGGCGACCAAACAACAATCATTGCATTGATTCGTTCGCCTTTCCATCCCGTTTCTTCCCAAATTTTTGGTTCACTATTTATTGCCGGCACTTCCGATCTGAAATATACCTGGTCAGTTGATCCGAATGCAGCATGCAGTCCCGGTTTTTCATTTTGCCAGCGGGCCGGGTCAGCTGGTGAATCAAATGTAAATTCTTCCTGGTAATGCATTTTTAATGTTGGAAGTAATAACGAATCAATGCGGCCCAATTGAAGTTGGGCAAAAACCGGCGTTAAAAAGCATTGTAAAAGAATAATAGCAAACAGTAACTTTTTCATTGGTAGTAAGTTTTATTATCGTAACAATGATAGAATTTTGTTTATGTTCACTTCCACTGGGGGATTAAATGCTTCACTTACCAAATACTTCTTCAGGCTATACAACAATTTTGTGTTAACCAGAACGGGGTAGTTGAAGGGTGTAAAGATAAATAACAATGCCAGTTACCGGGCTCCGGCCATTGATACGCCGGCTGTGAGGATTGATCCGGATTTTAGCGGCAGCAAGTCCAAATATTTTACCAACAGTATGGTTTACTCTAAAAAAGGGACTGGCGTTATCAAAATGATACTATGCTTTTTGAAGCTAAAGGATAAATGATATTACTCGCCTGGAAAATGGCAAAAGTGCCGGGAATGAAAAAAATAGCAGTACGAGAACCCTTTGCTGAAAAATCCACCTATCATGATCGGGACATGCCTGGGTTGTATCATTTAATAACAAGCGGTGTTCGCTGGCGATCAAAAAGGTGTGAACCTCTGTGGAAATGGGTAATAGAGATTATTTTGGCAATCTATTGCCGATAAAAGTGACAAATACGATATTAACGCCCATGAATATGGAAGATCGTTCCGCAATTCTAGCGATGAAAACGGAACTTTGAAAGGAAGATGGCACGGAAGGGTGCCCTAAAAAATCAAAGCTGGCTACCTAATTGATTAATATGCAAAAGTTAGTTTAAGATTTTTCTTAATAAACAATAACAGTTTTTAACATGAATAACTATTCGAGACGTGAAGCGCTTAAACTGATGGGCGGGGGAGCCATAGCATCGATGGCTTTCCCCCCTTCGTTGTTTGGAAAAGACGCTGAGAAAAAGCATTATATGACGCTAAGCTTTGATGATGGATTTAAAAGATCAAGTGTCCTCACTGCCGGAATCTATGAGAAATATAATTTGTCTGCCTGTATCAACGTGATTGCCACAGCCCACCATCCTGATTTTGTGCTTCCCAATGAATACCATAACTGGCCGATAGGAGATTTTGATTTATGGAACGATTTGAAGGCAAGAGGACATGAGATCATGATGCACGGCTACAAACATGCGAATAAAAATGAGTTACCTTTTTCGGAAGGGAAGGATCTGATCCTGAAATGCATTGATTACTTCTCTAAAAAGCTGAAAGGATTTGAACCGAAAGAGTCCATATTTAATTTTCCGTTCAACGCTTCCACTCTGGAATTGGAAGAATGGTTGCCCACACAGGTAAGAGCGTTTCGAACGGGAGGACCGCCAATAAACCCGCTTCCTCATAAAGGCCAGACAAAGTTGACCTGTTCGGCTTACGGTCCTGATAATTGCGAAAAACATTTGGATGGCGAAATTGATAAGTTGCTGAAGCAACCCTCAGGCTGGCTGGTTTATAACACACACGGCCTGGATGATGAAGGGTGGGGACCCATGCGTTCCCAGTACCTGGATGATCTGCTGAAAAGACTTACGGCTATTAATACGGTGGAGATAATTCCATTGGGGAAAGCACTATCAGCATTTAAATAATAAACGGGGCTGTAAATAATTTAAACCGGCAATTTTCAAAATTAAAACAGGCAAAATGCCAAGATTTTATTTTTTTACACTTGCCTGCTATCTTCAATAATTTTACTGGCTGCACACACTGATTCAAACGCACAGGAAACCAGCATAATTCTGCTACCGGAGCAACTTAACACTGCAGCAAAATGAACAGAAGGTCCTTATTTATTTTTTGGAATATAATGTTGTTTTTTTCGGGGGTGTTAATAGCACAGGAGAAAAAATATTACCTGGCAGAAACGGGTAATGATTCAAATGATGGATTGACAATAAAAAATGCGTGGAGAAAATTAGACAAGATCAACGGAATTAATTTCAAACCGGGTGACAGCCTGTTTCTTGAGGGGGGAACGGTATTCCATGGAACAATAAAACTTACATCTGACGACAATGGATCACCAGGAAAGCCCATTGTTATTACGAGTTATAGAAAAGGCAAAGCTACTATCAACGCCGGCCACGGTGAAGGACTCCTTGCTGTAAATACATCCTTTTTGAAACTAATTTCATTGCAGTTTGAAGGATCCGGCGTGGCTAATAACAAAGGCAGCGGCATTCATTTTTATGCAAATGACTCTGTTAATGCTCCAACTGGTGTTGAAATTATCGACTGCAATGCCAAACGATTCAAAAATCATGGTATCGGATTCGGCGCAAATGATACTATTTCATTTAAGGGTTACCAGCAGGTTCGTATCACACATTGCAATGTAAGTGACAATGGCGAAGCCGGTATCGCATCTTATGGAAGTCACCTGGGTTTCCAACATAAGAGTTTTTATATTGCCTATTGCAAAGCATTCAACAACCGCGGTATTCTAACAAAAACACAAAACCATTCAGGCAATGGCATCGTGATGGGAATGGTGGATGGGCTGCTGATTGAATACTGCGAAGCCTTCGGGGGCGGCGCAGACAATCGTTGTACCGCGGGCGGACCTGTTGGTATATGGGTATGGATGTGTAAAAATGCAATCATTCAGCATTGTGTTTCGCATGATAACCGTGCGGGTCTTACAAAAGATGGGGGAGGGTTTGATATTGATGGAGGAGCGTCCAACTGCATTTTACAATACAACTATTCTTACAACAATGAAGGCGCCGGTTACCTGTTGGCGGAATATGGCGCCAATTTCCCGTATACAAATAATGTTATCCGGTTTAATATCAGCATCAATGACGGACGAAAAAATGGTTATGGGGGAATTTCAGTATGGGGTGCAGGAAAGGACTACCGCGTCACTAATACTTATGTTTACAACAATACGATTTTTGTCAGTGATCAAAAAATTGTTAATGGCAAGCCTGCGGTTATAGCATTAATGGGGCCTAATTACGAAAACGTTGTTTTTGCAAATAATATTTTTGTAACAAAGGGAAGCGTAAGCATGATCAGGTCGGATACTTCCCTAAATGCATCTGCACTTCTTTTGCTCCATAATAATTATTTTTCTTATACCAATCAATACAATTTTGAATGGGGAAAGAAGAAATTCAATTCGCTACAATCCTGGTTACAGCAAAACCCTTTGCAGGAAAAATGGTATGGAAAATTCATGTGGATGAACATTAATCCCTTGTTTAAAGATCAAAAAGATCTCAGTGAATTTCCCACAAAAAAGCCAGGAAGATATTTTAAGAAGGAGGGATTGGTGTTATCGCCCGCTTCTCTTTTAAGGGAAGAGCCTTTTCCCCTCATGGGTCACTTTAAAATTCTTTCCAATACAAAAGATTATAGCAATAATGATCTTCCTTCAAATGGATCAGTGATACCGGGGGCGACCATCCGTTAAAATAAAAAAAGTGTACACACGGTTTCCCTTCCACTGTAATGGACTTTAACTGCTAAAAACCAATTAATGTCAGGGATATGTATCCAATGAGATAATCTTATTAAGTTTACCAGGTGAGACGGGATGTAATGAAAATCGGAAGGCTGATAGGGTAAGCGATTAAAAGAGAAAAGCGAAGCCATGACGACTTCGCCTTTAATATAGAACGGGGCTAGTTTATCTCGGAAGAAGTACAGTTTGTTGATAGGAGCCTATTGTCAGCAAAGCGAGGTTATCGCAACTTCCATCTCCAAAATTCAGAGTGCCACTGATGTTGTTATAAGTAAACTGCTCTACTCCCGACACAATATTCATACAAGTTGCATTTTTCACCAGGGGCGTGATAATGGATGTACTAAGACTATTACCAGCAGACGAACTGGTAGTGCCATTACCGGTAAACGAGAAACTATCATCAAGGAAGGTGACGGTACCTGCACCGCCAGTTTGCGTAAGCGTATGCGTGCCCGAATGCGTATAAAAAGTTGCACCACCAGGATAGGTGAGCTTGCCATTTGTTGTTTGTGTAGTAAAGCTTAGCCCGGCATTACCTGAATTATTAGTAATGGAAAAACTTCCTTCAAGTTTGTAATCATTGACAGAATAATTTTCAAAACTAATCGCTATTGAGGTTCCTGCGGTACGGATACGACCACTAAGCGTCGCAATGATCTTACCCTTTCGTGTAAGTCCGTTTGTACTGGTACATCCTGTTCCAAAATCGATAGTCATGGTTTTCGGATAGGTGTCGGGATCAGTATTGCTCAACGTAACAGTGGCGCAGGAGTTGCCGCGACCGGCAACATTGTTGCTTTGCCCATCCTGCAACACAACATCGAAAACATCATCATACAATGTTTCTGCAATATTATTGGCCACAGATAATTCTGCGGCTTCGGTTTGATTATTATTATTATTCTTTTCTTCTTCTTTTTTACAGGAATTAAATATGACGGCGATGCCAATCAGCATTCCGGCAACTTTTGAAATGAGTTTGAGTGTCATAAGGTCATTGTTTTTTTAATTATCAGCTGGTTTTGGTAATAAGAAATATTACTTTGAATTCGATAATCCAGGTTGAAAACCAGGAATTTTTCAACCCAAGCTATAAAACAATAATCTGACAATCATATTGTATTTGGAAATAAAAAACTAACCAAAATTTGGTGTAAAGTAGAGATAATTCGATGGGCAGCCGGACTATTGTTTGTGGTGACGGTTATTTTACCTGGAAAAAATACTATCGGCAAAACTCCAAAGAAAAAGGATTGCAAATTACTTCACAATCCTTCCAAAGCATTATCGATTCGGTTGGTGATAAACCGGCCCTAAAAATTATAAATGTATTGCTTCGCCATAGGCGACTTCTATCGCATCCTTCACACTTTCGCTGATGGTTGGATGCGGATGAATGCTGTTGAGCACTTCATGATGAGTAGTTTCTAATTTCCGTGCCGCCACAGTTTCAACGATTATTTCTGTGACGTTGTACCCAATCATGTGAGTGCCCAACCACTCTCCATATTTTGCATCAAAGATCACTTTTACAAAACCTTCAATGTGTCCTGCTGCCGATGCTTTGCCGGATGCGCTTAAAGGAAACTTACCTACTTTGATCTCATATCCTGCATCTTTTGCCTGCTTTTCAGTAAATCCAACCGATGCGATCTCAGGATAACAATACGTGCAGCTCGGCACATTGTTATAATCCAGTACTTCGGGCAAATGATGATATTTTTTTTCATTATAGGCTATGGCTTCAACACAAATAATTCCTTCTTTAGATGCTACGTGGGCCAATGCCTGGCCGGGAGCACAGTCGCCAATAGCATATATGCCAGGTACATTTGTTTGATAATATTTGTCAACCACTATCCGGTTTTTATCAACCTTAATGCCCAATTCTTCCAGTCCAATTCCTTCGATATTGGCGGCGACGCCTACCGCACTAAGTAATATATCTGCTTCAAGCGTTACTTCGCCGTTTGGCGTTTTTACTTTAGCCTTTACCCCATCGCCGGATGCATCCACTGCAGTTACTTCACTGCTGACCATTATTTCGATGCCCTGCTTCTTGAGATTTTTATCCAGTTCCTTTGATATTTCTTCATCTTCGACCGGCACTACCCGCGGCAAAAATTCAACGATCGTTACTTTAGTCCCCATACTATTGTAGAAATAACCAAACTCTACGCCGATGGCCCCGCTGCCAACTACGATGATTGATTTTGGCTGCTCCGGAAGGTTCATCGCTTCACGATATCCAATGATTTTTTTGCCGTCTTGTTTCAACGAAGGCAATTCACGGCTTCTTCCACCGGTAGCAATAATAATATGTTTACCCTCTACAGTCTTTTTGCTTCCATCCTCTGCTGTCACTTCGATCTTTCCCTTTGAAACTATCTTACCAAATCCCATCATAACGTCAATCTTATTTTTCTTCATGAGGAATTGAACTCCTTTGCTCATTTTATCTGCTACGCCGCGGCTGCGTTTGATCACCGCTCCAAAATTTACATTGCCGCTGGCGTCAATACCAAATTCTTTTGCATGTTTGATGTCATCATACACCTGGGCACTTTTCAATAATGCCTTGGTAGGAATACAACCCCAGTTAAGACAAATGCCTCCCAGGCTTTCTTTTTCAATAATCGCTGTTTTTAATCCTAGTTGAGAAGAACGAATAGCTGCCACATATCCACCCGGGCCGCTACCGATTACCACTACATCGTATGCCATAGTAAAAGAATTATTTGATAGGTTAAATGATTGATATGAAAAAATGAGTGACGAAACTACTTGAAAACGTGCAATTAGGCAAAACCGCTTTTTGATGGAATGCATTCTCATCAACCGGCATAGTGACAGGATAAAAATGATTTACCCGAGAAAGGTATTCCCTTACATAGCCGGGCACGTGTTAGGGCGCCGGCAGAATAACAACAATAAAAAGTGCTGCTTGTTTACTCCGCCAATGTAAGTTCTAAGGTAAACAACACCGGCATATGGTCAGAATATTTTACGGGGAAGACTTCTGCATTTATTAGTTTCCAGTTACCCCGTTTTGTAACAAATAAATAATCGATCCTTTTGGTCGGATTGTCGGAGCTGAAAGTGTTGGGTGGGATGGTTCTAATTTCGGCGGCATCCTTCCAATAGTTCATCATCATCTTGTAAGGAGTTTCTGTATTTTCGAAATTAAAGTCGCCACATACAATAGAAGGTACCAATAAACTCCGGTAGAGCTGATCAATGCTTGCTACCTGTGCCACCCTGTTGGAATCGGACTGATGACAAAGATGAGTGCCGCCTACAATTATGTTTTGACCATTAGCAAGACGGGTATTGGCATAGATTAATGTACGAGGCTCTCCGCCGGCGGGAATGGGAAGACTCAGCGTGTTTACCTTCAGTGGAGTTTTGGATAAAATGCCCTCGCCATAACTTCCTCCCTCAAATTCCAATGCTTTTCCAAAATAGCCAAACATGCCTGTTTTTGCCGCCAATTCTTTGATCAGGTCGGTCCTTTTCCCGTACAAAACCTCCGAGCGGCCGGTTGCGCTGTCTACCTCCTGGCAAGCCACAAAATCGGGTTGTATTTGGTTAATCAACTTCGCAATACTGTCCAAATTGGGTTTCCCGGGAGTGTAAGGCAGCTCACCATGATAGATGTTATAAGTTAAAACTTTGATTCTTGTTTGGCTTAAAGCACTGAAACTCAATAAAACGAGGAAAAAGGAATAAAAAACTTTCATATAAAAGGAAATAAGTATGGGTCAAAAATAAAACAGGCAATTAGATTGTCAACCTCAACTGAAAAAAAGTTATGGTGATTAAGATGTGATCTTCCGGGTATTGGTTGTCCCTGCCTAAAAATGATTTTGAAATAGTCCAGGTCTCAATAGGTATACAACCTGGCTATCATCGCTGATGGACCTTTGTTTGCCTTGTTTTTTGCAAAAAAACCTGGTTTTTGACTCGGTAATTAGTCTTGTTTCCCTACCTTTGCCTCCCGAATTTTTCGGGACTAAATTTTGGAATCTCATGGCTAGAATATGTCAGGTTACTGGTAAAATTCCGATTGGTGGAAACAAGGTTTCACACTCCAATATTAAGACCAAACGTCGTTTTTTCCCGAATCTGCAAAAAAAGAAATTTTACCTCGCCGAGGAAGACAAATGGATCACCCTCAAATTGACGGCGGATGCAATTCGCACCATCAATAAACGGGGGCTTTATACCGTGGTAAAAGAATTGAGAGCTGGGGGACAGCATATTTAATTTGAAAATAAACGACAATGGCAAAGAAAGGAAACCGGGTACAGGTAATCATGGAATGCACGGAGCATAAAAACAGTGGCCAGCCTGGCACCAGCCGTTATATCACGGTAAAAAATAAAAAAAACAACCCGGAAAGATTGGAGTTGAAAAAATACAACCCAATCCTGAAGAAAATGACCGTTCACAAAGAGATCAAGTAATAGTAAATCACAAAAAACAGATCGCAATAACCAAAAGTTGGTTCTTGTATTTTGGATTTTGAAATTTTAGACAACCATGGCAAAGTCAGCAAAAACCGCCCAGAAGAAAGACCCGAAGATGGCAGCAGAATCAAAGAATTATACTAAAGTGATCAAAGCTGTGCGCAGTCCTAAAACCGGAGCATATACTTTTAAGGAACAGATCCTGCATAAGGATAAAGTGAAAGATTTCCTGGCTCAGAAATAAGTCGCCCTTTCCCCAAAAAGGGGAGTAATGATAATCAGCTATCATGCCCTTTGGTGTGATAGCTTTTTCATTTTTAGAATAGATAAACATTCGACGATCTGTTTCATTTCTAAAAAAACAAAAGGGATTATAATTTATAAGTTATACTATGGGGTTCTTCAATAAATTATTTGGCAAAAAGGAAAAGGAAACACTTGACCAGGGTTTGCAAAAGACCAAGGAAGGTTTTTTTTCAAAGATCACCAAGGCTATTGCAGGTAAAAGCACAGTGGATGAAGAAGTGCTGGACGACCTGGAAGAAGCCCTGGTAGGCGCTGATGTAGGTATTGAAACAACAATAAAGATTATTGAGCGGATTGAAAAAAGAGTTTCAAAGGATAAATATCTTAACAGTAGCGAGCTCAATAAAATGCTGCAGGAAGAGATCGAAGCAATATTGGTGGATGCTCCCCATTCCAATAGCTATGCTTTCGATTCGGATCTGCCGACACAACCTTATATCATTTTGGTGGTCGGCGTAAACGGCGTTGGAAAAACAACCACAATTGGCAAGCTCGCATACAATTTTAAAAACGCAGGCAAGAGTGTTTTGCTGGGGGCCGCGGATACTTTTCGCGCAGCGGCAGTGGAGCAATTGACCATCTGGAGTGAAAGAGCAGGTGTACCAATTGTAAAACAGGATATGGGGAGCGATCCGGCTGCGGTAGCTTTTGATACGGTGCAAAGTGCCGTTGCCAAAAAAGCTGATGTTGTACTGATAGATACAGCAGGACGATTGCATAATAAGGCCCACCTGATGGAAGAACTAAGCAAGATCAAAAGAGTGATTCAAAAAGTTATCCCGGGTGCGCCGCATGAAGTTTTGTTGGTTTTAGATGGAAGCACAGGTCAAAATGCATTGGAGCAGGCTAAACATTTTACAGCTGCTACCGATGTGTCCGCAATGGCTATCACAAAGCTGGATGGTACTGCCAAAGGCGGCGTGGTGCTGGCGATAGCCAACCAATTTAAGATACCGGTAAAGTTCATTGGAGTAGGAGAAAAGATGGAAGACCTTTTGTTATTCAATAAGCATGAATTTGTAGATAGCCTCTTTAGCCTGGAAAGAAGTGAATAGTGAAACCTGTTACGGCATTAGATAGTGTATCACTTTGAATTTTTTTCACGCAAAGCCGCCAAGTCGCAAAGGTTTTATTCGTAGAGGCTTATTTTCTTTGCGCCTTGGCGTGAAGTCAAACAGGGCCTCTGGCAAATATCGAACCTTATACACTACCAGGTATTACTATTTTGCACTAAATCCCCCGCATTGATTAAATTCGGTTTTCCCGGGATGGCATGCAGCATATAATAGGTATTGATATTGGAACCACACATGTTAAGGCAGTTGTTGCATCTGCCGCCGGGAAGATATTGTATGAAGCAAAAGCTGGTTACCCCACATTAAATCCATCCCAGGGTTGTCATGAGCAAGATCCGGAAGACATATTCACGGCCGTTTTACATGTGCTAAGGGAGTCTTGTGAATTCATAACCGATAAGACAACCATTGCCTGTGTTTCATTCAGCGCTGCGATGCACAGCCTGGTGGCAGTTGACGCTGAAGGAAAACCTTTGACGAAATTGATGACATGGGCTGACACCAGGAGTAACAAATATGCGCAAGAATTAAAAGATTCCAGGCATGGATGGCTGATCTACGAACGAACGGGAACTCCCGTACATCCCATGTCGCCGCTGTGCAAGATAGCCTGGATAAAGAATGAAATGCCTGATGTATTTGACAAAACTCTTAAGGTCATTTCAGGCAAGGAGTATATTTTTTATCAATTATTTGATGAATTTGTAATTGATCATTCCATTGCTTCGGCCACCGGGCTGTTTGATATTCATCAACTAAAATGGTGTGATGAATCAATGAAGTTTGCAGGCATCACCAGGGAGCAACTATCAAAACCTGTTTCAACAACCCAGGCATTTACAACACTAAAAGACGAGTACCAGCAGCTTTTAAAACTTCCTGCCGGCATTCCATTTTTGATTGGGGCCAGCGATGGATGCCTGGCTAATATTGGTACGGGAGCGGTGCTACCCGGCGAATTGGCGGTAACAATCGGTACCAGTGGCGCAGTAAGAAAACTTACTCATCATATTAATCCCGATCCCCGGCAACGATTATTCAATTATATACTCGACGATGCGACTTTTCTGACCGGTGGAGCTATCAATAATGGCGGCATCGTATTAAAATGGTTCCTGGATGCTTTTATGGACGGTGATCTTTCTGACGACGACAAAATGAAAAACATTATGGAGCAGGCGGCAACTGTTGCTGCAGGATCAGGGGGCCTGATCTTTTTACCGTACTTGTATGGCGAACGGGCACCTGTTTGGGACGCATCGGCAAAGGGGGTTTTCATAGGGATCAGTTCTATGCACAAAAAGGAACATTTTATGCGGGCTGTACTGGAAGGCATTTCTTTTTCATTGCTGCAAATCGTAAAATCAATAGAGGAATCGGGAGAAGAGGTTCACACCGTATTTGCAAATGGCGGTTTTATACAATCCACTTTGTGGGTAAGGATCCTTGCAGATATTTTGAATAAAAAGATCGTTGTGTCCCACGCAGGCGATGCATCGGCGATGGGGGCTGTTTTCCTGGCAATGAAATACTTGGGCAGTTTGAAAGAATGGAGTGATGTAAAAGCTATTATTACTGCCGATGAGCAATTTGATCCTGACCCTTTATTGCATCAGCAGTATTCATCCAACTATAGCATCTTCGAACATTTGTATGAAAAATTGAAGGATGATTTTCAAAAAATTGATCAATTACAAAGTCAGGAAGTCAGAAAGTCTGTAAGTCCGAAAGAAATTTAACTATGACTTAAGTGTTCATACTTCAGCATTTAACCGCTAAGTGTTCTCGTCCGACTCCTGACTTTCGGTCTTTCGGACTCCTCTTATTGCCCAAATACAAAGTCTGAAAGTCCGAAAGTCTGAAAGTCCGAAAGTCTGAAAGTCCGAAAGTCTGAAAGTCCGAAAGAAATTTAACTATGACTTATGTGTTCAGACTTCAACCATTTAACCGCTAAGTGTTCTCGTCCGACTCCTGACTTTCGGTCTTTCGGACTCTACTTAATGCATTACCTTTGCGCCTCATGAAAACAAAAACGCTAAAGAGGGATAAGGTCAATATCATCACGCTGGGTTGCAGTAAAAACATAGTGGACAGCGAAGTACTGAGTGGCCAGTTGAGGGCCAATGAAATTGACGTGGTGCATGAAAATAAAAAAACCGATCACAATATAGTGGTCGTCAATACCTGCGGATTTATTGAAAAAGCCAAAGAAGAAAGTATTAATGCAATTTTAGACCAGGTAGAGCTGAAGCGAAGAGGAAAACTGGACAAAGTATATGTGACGGGCTGCCTGAGTGAACGCTATAAAAGTAACCTTGAAGCAGAGATACCCGAAGTAGATGCTTATTTCGGTACTATGGAACTCCCATTGATCTTAAAGCAATTTGACGCTGACTATAAAACCGAATTATTGGGTGAAAGATTGCTGGCTACTCCACGGCATTATGCATATATGAAAATATCGGAGGGTTGCAACCGTACCTGTTCTTTTTGCGCTATTCCTTTAATGCGCGGGCAACATATAAGTAAACCCATAGAAGAATTAGTAAGTGAAACTGAGACATTGGTAAAAAAGGGAGTGAAAGAATTGATGCTGATTGCACAGGAACTAACTTATTACGGCCTGGATATTTACAAGAAAAGGATGCTGCCCGATTTGTTACGCTGCCTGGCGGATGTAAAAGGGCTGGAATGGATCCGCCTGCATTATGCCTATCCTTCTAAATTTCCATTGGATATTCTGGATGCAATGAAGGAAAGGGACAATATCTGTAACTATCTCGATATGCCTTTGCAACATGCCGCGAATAACATGCTCAAAGCTATGAAGCGGCAGATCACAAGAGAGGAAATGGAGGAGCTGATCATTGCCATAAGGGGAAAAGTACCGGGCATATGCCTGCGTACTACGCTGATCGCGGGCTTTCCTGGTGAAACATTGGATGATGTAGCCGAATTAAAGACATTCCTGGAAGGTCAGCGCTTTGATCGTGTGGGCATCTTCACCTATTCCCATGAAGAAGGAACATCTGCTTATGGTTTGGTAGATGATGTTCCGCAGGAAGAAAAGGAGAGAAGGGCACAGGACATTATGGAAACCCAACAGGAAATATCTTTTGAGTTGAACCAGAAAAAAATTGGCAAGGTATTTAAGACGCTTATTGATAAGAAAGAAGCCGGCCGCTATCTTGGCCGCACTGAATTCGATAGCGTGGAAGTGGATAATGAAGTGGTTATTCATTCAGAAAAAAAGCTTAGCGTAGGGGAATTTTACAATGTTAGAATGACCAAAGCCTATGACTACGACCTGGAAGGTGAGGTGGTAAACTGACGTTGATTTTTAGTTTGATTACATAAGCAACATAATTCAGATCGATCTATATTTGTCTCTTAACTCAAAATTGCCAGACGTGAAAAATATTTTCTTGATTTTATGTTTTCTTATCGCCATCGATAGCCTCTATGCGCAAACGAAGATTTTCAATGGCAAAGATCTGTCGGGCTGGACGGTTCATGGAACAGAGAAATGGTATGTAAAAAACAAAGAGCTTGTATGTGAAAGCGGTCCCGATAAGGCCTATGGTTATTTGTCCACCGATAAATCATACAAGAATTTTGAGCTCACGCTGCAGTTCAAACAGGAGGCGAACGGCAACAGCGGCGTATTCATACGTTCTTCGATAGATGGCGTAAAAATCAGCGGCTGGCAGGTAGAAGTGGCCCCTTCCGGTCAGCATACGGGAGGTATCTAT
>Ga0137431_1000357_pt1 | contig 17723 bp, 16 predicted proteins | sample EasRivERMZT800_2_FD_104646 | JGI IMG/M metagenome (GOLD analysis project Ga0137431, IMG submission 104646) | Soil microbial communities from meander-bound floodplain in the East River, Colorado, USA - East River MetaG ERMZT800_2 | ecosystem: Environmental > Terrestrial > Soil > Floodplain ... | reverse complement strand
TTTTTTGTGCCCTTTGGAATGCGTCTTCCTGGTTTCTGCCATAACCATATTTTTTTATAGTAACATGATACATTGAATCGGGGCTCGCCTGAATATTGAACTTTACGAAAGATAATTTCAATGTATCGTCTGTAAGATCCCATCCTTCGCTTTCATCATTTATCCAGCCAAACCTGCCCGTGTGCGCCAACTCCGGTTCAGACACAGCAACAATCATTTTTCCGTTCGATGGTTGTGTAACGGTAATACCAGTATCACTTAACTCATACTCTCTTCGGAAATCTTTACTGATGCTTGTTGCGAACAATATGGCAGCAATCCACCCAATCAGCCAGAGAAAAGCAAATGTCCAGCCGAGATAACTGCTGCGGGAACGCACCCCGATAATACGGCGCACCAACCAAACGATAAAACCAATCAGGGGAACTGCGAAGAAGAATACAATTGTTCCCCACGCATATAATTGTTGCCATTTACTGGTCCACAAAAAGTTATTGACCGGCCACCACGCAATGCCGCCGAATATTAAAGCTATCACGGCAACAAATAAACCAAAGGCAATAGTACCGACAATGAATAAAAAGAATACTTTAAACAATACACCGATGGCATGTCCTAAACCACGGCCGCCACTGCGGGCAGTTTCACCCACCTCCCTGGCAAAGGTTTTTCCTTTTGTGTCGGCAAACTGTTTTGCTTTAGTGCCGAGGTTCTGAGCTGATACTTTTACTTCTTCACTCCAGGTTTTCATCCGGTCTTTCATACTTCCCATTCCTTCCTGTACGTTTTGACGGATGGTATTTACATCTACTTTTTCACCGCGCATTTCCATTTTTTCATAATTCGTTCTTGCCTCGGGCAACACCATCCATAATATTACATAAGCAAGAATAAACGTTCCGCTAAGTGAACCAAAAACTATATTCGGGAAAATATCAAAATCGCCATTCAGCGCACCGATCAAAAGACTTAACAATATCGGAGCAGCAAAAATGATACGTATAGTAGATGCTCTCGTGTTGAAATAAGCAGCAAGGCCACCGGCCACCCCGGATATAATCCTGTCGTCGGGATTGCGGTACAATCTTTTTCCGGAGTAATTCTCAATATCTTTTTCGGGCAATATTATCCATAAAAGAATATAGGCAACGAATCCAAGGCCGAATCCTCCGAAAGTGATAATGGCAAATAATATTCTTACTATAGCCGGGTCAACATTCAGATAAGCTGCAATACCACTGCACACGCCTCCTATGAATTTATCGCTACTGTCACGATAAAGTCTTTTGGCGGTCCTGGTTTCTGTATAAGCATATTGTTGTTGTTGTCCTGACCGGGAAGCGTCTGTTGCTTTAGCGGCGTCTGCATCAAAATCTTCGGGTCTTCCCATTGATGCAATAATCTCTTCCACATCAGCTTCTGTTACGCAGGCAGCGCCTTTGCGAACTTTATCGCTCATCAACTCAGCTATGCGGCTTTCAATATCATTGATGATCTCGTCTCTGCCTTCCTCATGAGAAAAGTACCGGCGAAGACTTTCCACATACGCCTGCAACTTCTCGTACGCCGAATCCTCAATTGGTATTACCCGGCCACTGAGGTTAATGTTAATGATCTTTTTCATGTCTTCGAAATTTTTTGGTTGAAGTGAAGTTTAGTTGGCTGGTGCTTCTGGTTTTTTACTGGCAAGAGCATTTACCCCGTTCGACAATTCATTCCAGGTTTGCTCGAGTTCCTGGTAAAATGTTTCGCCTTTTTCAGTCAGCGAAAAATATTTGCGGGGAGGTCCGGAATTACTTTCTACCCACCGATAGGTTAACATCTCTGCATTTTTCAAGCGGGTAAGTAATGGATATAATGTGCCCTCCAGGATCTGCAGATTGGTAGCCCGCATCTCTTCCACTATATCACTGGGGTAGGCCTCCCCCCTGCGGATAACGGAAAGAATGCAAAACTCCAATATCCCTTTCCTCATCTGGCTCTGCGTGTTTTCAATATTCATAAATTCTGTTTTATCGTAAATACATTATTGCTCTTTCTCACTTGTTAATGTCCATAGCTGATCACCCTGGTGATTTTCCATTCCTCATTATTCTTCTGCCATATATGAACAAACTTAAAAGTCCCGCATTCCTGCTTACCATTTTCCATATGACAAAAAGTGTGAGCCCCGATTTGCATGGCTCCATACCCCGGAATTGGATACACTTCCAGGCTGCCCTTCACCAAATCTCTTCTTAGCTGATTATTGTTTTTTGTCGTTGTTTTTAAAAAATCTACAGTCTGATCGTAATTAGTCAAGCCTCCCTTATCGTGATAAAACTCCAGGTCGAGTGCAAATAAGGATTTGAATTTTTCAACATTCCTTGAATTAAATGCATTAAAGACTGCACTGTCCATGTGAGCAATTTCCTGGTATAATGCCACATCCTCCTTTGCGCCTTGCCGTGTTTGAGCATTTGCAGGATTGACTACATTTAGAATGGCTGCACCAAAAATGAGTTTTATTAAAAGGAATTTTATTTTCATCACCAGTTTATAATTTGTTGCACCAAAGATAGGGTGATATTTGGTACTATGTAACACACAGTACCAAATATTTTCAAGTAACTGATTATAAACAGGCCTAAATTATCATATTAATTATCACAAAATCAACCATTTATAATTGATTTAGTTTTTTAGAAGATTTTCCAGGCATTTGATAAATGGTAAAATAGGCTTATGAGTGCTACATTTTAAAAAAGGGGACGATGAATCTTTCAAGCTTAGAGCGGATTTATCCGGCGGGTGGTAGCAGGGAAACCATTTCAGGTAATGAAACCCTGCAACTTCATTTACAACGTTACCATTTTGCTGGCAGGCATCATTTGCCGGGTATAATTGCCGACGTGGCCTGCGGGGCTGGTTACGGCAGTTACTTACTGGCCACAGAATACGCCAAAGATATCGAGCGGATCATAGCCGTCGATAATAGCCCGGTAGCGATCGACTATTGCAAGAATTTTTATTCGCACAAAAAGATAGATTATGAGCTGAAAGATGTTTTTGAATTTCGTTCAAAGGGCCCAATTAATACTGTTATCAGTCTCGAAACAATCGAGCACCTTATGGACCCCGAACGTTTTGTGATGCATTTTTCTTCGATGTTGGCAAAAGGCGGACGCTTTATTGCGTCAGCGCCGGTTACACCCTCCATGGATGCCAATCCTTTTCATCAGAATGATTTTACTATTAAATCCTTCAAAAAACTTTTTACGTCTGCCGGCCTGGTCGAAATTGACTCCCTGATTCAGGTTCAGCAATACAAGGCTTTTACGATGATTTCAAAAAAAGAAGGAAGGGGAGAGGATCTGCGGAAAGGAATGGTCGCTTATTACCTCAAGAATCCGGTTAAGTTTTTCACGAGGTTAAAGTCATTATTAACAGATGGATTTGCTAATAAATACCTGGTGGTTGTTTTTGAGAAAAAATAATGCCGCACGCACTTCACTCATAATGCTTTTATTGATACAATATGCGCCAGTGGTTTAATTCAGATAACTTCATAATTGATCTTTTATCCAGGCTATTTCGGCAGCTTCCGTTTTTACAATAGCATATTTTTTTACATTGTTGATCAATGCCTCATCCAATACGTCGATAATGTTTTTATATGAAGCTTTTTCGGTTGATTTTATCAGCAGAATAAGGCCGTTCTCTTGTTTATCGTTTAAGTCTAGCTGGTACTTCTGATGGAGAATGGCATTTCGCAACGTGACGGAAGAAAGGTGGGTTTTGGAAATTTTATTTCCCTTAACCGCCTCGTCCCAATTTCCCCGATAATAATAAATCATGTCGTTGCCGGCTAATAGAACGGTCAGTGCACTTGAGTCACCTACTGGCATTGGCGGGCCGTCTTTTGGCATATTAAGCGAAGCTGATCTTGGCTCACTCAATTCTGCTGTTATTACAAAGAAGCTGATCAATAAAAATCCCAGGTCAACCATTGGGGTCATATCTATTTTTGGTTTGTCTTTCTTCGGGCTTTTTACGCCTGCTTTGCGTCGATGATTTGCTGCAGCGTCTATTGAAGTCATATCAATTTTTTCTATGAGATGCGGTCAGAAAGCATTTCCATAAAGAGGCAATACACTTCGAAACATTCTTATTAAGGTGGGCATTGTTATTGCTACTTTTGCAGCATAATACTGCTGGTTATGAAAAAAATCATCATCCCAACTGACTTTTCTCCAGCTGCATTAAACGCCACCCATTATGCTATGGATATGGCATTGGCAATAAATGGGAGTCTTCACCTGCTTCACATTTATCAACTACCTATTAGTGTTACTGATGCTCCCCTGGTACTGGTATCTGTAGATGAGTTGAAGGAAAATGCAGAAAAAAAACTGGCCAAATTAAAACAGGACCTGGAACATATTGCTTCGGGCAGACTTGAAATCAATACTGAATCCCGGTTAGGTGATCTCATGGATGAATTGGAAGATTGTTGTACCCGAATACAACCCTTTGCAGTGGTGATGGGAACAAGAGGACATTCAGCAATGGAACGAGCTTTGTTTGGAAGCAACACCCTTTCTGTGATCAAACACCTGACCTGGCCGGTAATATGTGTACCGACGGGTAAAGAGTATGGCAACGGTATCAGGCAAGTCGGACTTGCCTGCGATTTTCGTGAGGTGTTGGAAACGACTCCCGTTTCCGTGATCAAAACTTTTGTCAGGGAAGTAAAGGCTGAGCTGCACGTATTAAATGTAGATCCCGATAACAACCGGCAAAAAACGGAAACCCCGGCGCAGGTTGTATTGCTTCAAACTGCCCTGGAAGATATAAGCCCTCAATACCATTTCATTCAACACAAAGACGTGGAAGATGGCATCAATGAATTTGCTGAAAACAATAATCTTGATATGATTATTGCCATCCCCAAAAAACATAAGCTGCTGGAAGGGCTGTTCAGAAAGAGTTCGGCCAAGCAATTGGTATTTGAATCGCATGTGCCGGTAATGTGCGTACACTAAGAGCTAAGTGATCAACAAGAAAAGGGGGCAAAAAAAGCCTCCCCGATTAACCCCAATTGTTCGCAATCGCGAATGCCAAAATATCCTCAACATAATTCTCTTAGCTTAGAACTCGGCGCTCTTTGGTGTCCTGGGAAATGCTATTACATCCCGTATATTGGTCATACCCGTGACAAACTGCACCATTCTTTCAAATCCTAATCCAAAGCCGGCATGAGGAACTGTGCCGAACCGCCGTGTATCGAGATACCACCATAATTCATCCGCCGGAATATTCATTTCTTTCATCCGGGCCTCCAATTTATCGAGTCTTTCTTCTCTCTGAGATCCTCCTACCAGCTCCCCAATACCCGGCGCCAGTACATCCATTGCCGCTACCGTTTTGCCATCGTCATTCTGACGCATATAAAATGCTTTTATCTCTTTTGGATAATTGATCAATGTGACGGGCTTTTTAAAATGTTTTTCAACCAGGTAACGTTCGTGCTCGCTTTGCAGGTCCATCCCCCAGCCGCTAACCGGGTATTGAAATTTCTTTTTCTTATTATGGTTGCTCTCTTTTAAAATGTCAATGGCTTCTGTATAGGTAAGGCGTTCAAATTTATTATTAAGTATAAAATGCAATCGTTCCAACAATCCCAATTCACTTCTTTTATCCTGTGGGAGTTGTTTCTCCTCTTCGGATAGTCGCTGTGCCAGGAATTCCATCTCTTCCTGGTTGTTATCCATTACATATTGTATGAGATACTTTATGAATTCTTCGGCGAGATCGGCATTATCTTCAAGATCATAGAATGCCATTTCAGGTTCTATCATCCAAAACTCGGCAAGGTGGCGCGCGGTATTTGAATTTTCCGCACGAAAGGTTGGCCCGAACGTATAGATATCTCCAAATGCAGTAGCTGCCAATTCGCCCTCCAGTTGTCCGCTCACGGTAAGGTTAGTGGCACGTCCAAAAAAATCCTCCTTAAAGTTGATAGTTCCGTCATCGTTCTTTGGAGTATTTACAAATGGCAATGTCGTTACCCGGAACATTTCGCCGGCACCTTCCGCGTCACTGGCAGTAATAATCGGCGTATGCATATAAACAAATCCCTTGTCATTAAAAAACTTATGCACGGCAAACGCCAAAGCATGCCTGACCCGAAATACCGATCCGAATGTATTGGTGCGAAAACGCATATGGGCTATTTCCCTAAGATATTCAAGAGTTGGCCGGTTTCTTAACTGAATGGGATATTTTTCCGCGTCGCTGTTACCAAGTATTTCAATGCTTTTGGCATTCAAATCCATCGTTTGCCCCTTACCAAGGGAAACAACAAGATTGCCCGTTACTTTTAATGAAGCTGATGTCGTGATTTTTTTCAATAGCTCTTCGTCAAACCTGCCCAGTTCAAGTACTACCTGCAAATTGGTATTGGTAGACCCGTCGTTTAATGCAATAAACTGATTATTACGGAAGGTCCTCACCCATCCCATTACCGTTACCTGTTGTCCTTCAGGCTTCTGTTTTAACAGTTCCTTTATCTTTACCCGGCTGTTGAACATATTTTTATTTTAAGGACGGCAAAGATAAACTCGCCAAATGGATTGGGAGTGTTTCAGGTAGAAATACTTGCATTACCGGTATTTCCGCAGCATCTTGCCAGCGATTAATAATTTTTAAAAAATAAGCTTTTTAACATCTAGTAACTGAATGATCTAATGCCGAAAATTTTTGTTTTTTAGAAAAAGGCCGTATTATTGCAACGGAAAGAGGCTGATAAGTAAATCGTTCTTCGGTTTAATGGCTCATCAGAACCCTACCTATCCACTCAAATAAACTCAACTTTTCAATTTTTTTCAGATTTAGTGATCAGGCCATTGTGTTAACCTTCAAGATTTTTGTATGTACGACATTTTGCAATTGAACGATATGCTCGTTCCTGAACTGCTCGACATTGCCGAGCAACTTAACATTCCAAATGCTAAAAAATTAGATAAACAAGGTCTTGTTTATAAAATACTTGACGGACAGGCTATCGCCGGCTCCAAAAACAGCGCCGGTGGTGAGGAAAAAGGCAGACGTAGACGGATAATCAAGGCCAGCACTGCCCACACTACTGAAGAGGCTGTAGTGGAAGATAGTTCGTCCGCAGATAAGAAAGGTCATAAAAAAGCAGCACCCGCACATCATGCTGCCAAAAAAGAGGAAAAGCATCCGGTAAAGAAAGTAAGAAAGAAACCGGATGAAAAAGACGCCGGCGAATTAATGGCTGATGAACTGGGGGAACAAATAACGGACGAATCTTCTTTTGATCCATTGCAGGAGGCGCCGGAGTCGGCGGATTCCGATTCAGAAGTTGCTGTCTCCGACAATAACCTGGCGCCGATCAAACCTTCCTATCCACAAAGACGTGAACAAAGTTTCAATATCGAGTTTGATGGCGTTATTCTTTCAGAAGGTGTTTTGGAAATGATGCCGGATGGTTACGGCTTTCTGCGTTCCTCTGATTACAATTATCTCTCTTCACCTGATGATGTTTATGTATCCCCGTCACAAATAAAACTATTTGGTTTGAAAACGGGCGATACAGTGCATGGTGCTGTGCGGCCGCCGAAGGAAGGTGAAAAATATTTTGCCTTATTAAAAGTAGATACCATAAATGGTAAAAGCCCTGATGAGGTTCGTGACCGGGTGCCTTTTGATTATCTCACTCCACTTTTTCCTTTTGAGAAATTAAATCTTTTTACGCTGCCCAATGACTATTCAACCCGCATCATGGACCTGTTTACGCCAATAGGTAAAGGACAGCGGGGTTTGATTGTAGCGCAGCCAAAAACAGGTAAGACGATGCTGCTGAAAGCTGTGGCTAATGCCATTGCTGAAAACCATCCCGAATGTTACCTGATGGTTGTTCTCGTGGATGAACGACCCGAAGAAGTTACAGATATGGAAAGAAGTGTAAGAGCGGAAGTGATCGCGTCTACATTCGACGAGCCTGCAGAGAAACACGTAAAAGTTTCTACCATCGCACTGCAAAAAGCAAAGCGATTGGTTGAATGTGGTCACGATGTTGTTATATTGCTCGATTCCATTACCCGTTTGGCCCGTGCACACAATACAGTTGCTCCTTCCAGCGGTAAAGTATTATCAGGCGGTGTGGAAGCAAATGCGATGCAAAAACCCAAACAATTCTTCGGAGCTGCTCGTAAAATTGAAAATGGCGGTTCATTAACCATTATTGCCACGGCGCTGGTTGACACCGGCAGTAAGATGGACGAGGTGATCTTTGAAGAATTTAAAGGAACCGGAAATATGGAATTGCAATTAGATCGCCGCCTGTCCAACAAACGTATCTACCCGGCAATTGATCTAACGGCTTCATCCACCCGTCGTGATGATCTGCTGCTTGAAAGAGACGTGCTGCAAAGGATGAATCTGCTAAGAGTTTTTCTTACGGATATGAATACAGAGGAAGCGATGCGTGAATTGCAAAATCGCATGAAAGGAACGAAAAACAATGAAGAATTTTTAGCGTCTATGAACCGGTAAGTTTTTGACGTCTATGCAATAGCTTAAGCTTCCTTTTTGGAAGCTTTTTTATTGCACCTTTTAAGGAATCTGCTGCACAATCTGGGCCGTTTGTTTTCGTTATAGTTGGAAGAAAAATATCCTTAAAAAAGACCCCATCATGAAAACCTTCCAACTGCTTGTTTTCCTGTTATTTTTCCCGCTTGTCTTTCATGCTCAAACGACTCTTACGGGACTGTGGATTGGTACCTTAAGCAATGATAGCACTACTGTCAGAAAAGATCAGTCATTTGAAATTGCCCTTACGCAGTACAAGGAAAAAGTATATGGATATTCCCGTAGTAGTTTTATTGTGAATGATACGCTATACTATATTCTAAAACGGGTAAAAGGAAAGATTGACGGTGATGTTTGTGAAATAAAAGATGATGAAATTGTTTCCTATAATTTCCGCGGTCGACTTGATAAGGGTGTGAAAGTGGTCACAACTTTTAAAAGGAGTCAGCAGGATAGCACTTGGTACCTCACAGGCGATTGGAAAACCAATCAAACCAAAAAATATTATTCCGTTACGGGCACAGTAGAATTGAAGGAAGAGGCGAACTATGATAAGTCAAAAATCTTTCCCCACCTGGAGGAACTAAGTATGGACAAAGATGTTGAATTTTATACCAGTGCAAAAAAGGCGGTTGCTGTAAATCAAAAGACAACCACCATTGCAGCGACCAATAAAAAACAAGAATCAAAAAAGATAACTGAGCCTGTTATAACAAAGGATGTAGCAAAATCAGAAAAACCAACCAGCAATCCGGTTGCCATAGAACAAAATAATAATTCGGTTAGTGAAACATTTGTGGCGGCGACAAATAACCAGGAAGCTATTGTAAAAAAAGAAGAAGCACTACAAGAACCCGATTTGCTGAATACCTCCCTTAAAAAAACAGATTTACCGGCCTCAACCTTGCCGGCTGAACAAAAGAAGGATGTTGCAGGAAATCTTTCCCGGCCGGAAATAAAAAAACAGGAGCTGCCCGTTAAAAAGATAGATCCGGTTATAACCAATGAAGAGGCCGATCTTTCAAAAACAACAATCAAAAAATCGGATTTGATCACAACAGCAAAGGCAGCAGATGATAAAAAGCCTATATCCCATCCATCTCAGACTCCGGCTATCAAAGTGACAGCTACTGCTGCTGCATTTGTGCAGGAAAGAAAGATGGTGCCGCCCCAAATAGTGACATTTAAATCGGACAGTCTTGAATTAACGCTTTATGATAATGGGGAAATTGATGGCGATACGGTTAGCGTATTGCTTAATGGAGAAATACTTATGGCACGGCAAGGTCTTAAGGCCTCAGCAATAAAGAAAACAATTTACTTTCAGCCCGGTGATGATGAAGTGAGCCTGGTATTGTATGCTGAAAACCTTGGTAAATATCCCCCCAATACAGGATTACTGGTGGTTCATGATGGAGAGGATGTGTACCAGTTGCGGTTCAGCGCCGATTTGCAGCAAAATGCAGCTGTTGTTTTCAGGAGAAAGAAGTAATTTTTTGGATTTGGTGTCTTAATGCGCAATTTTATTTAAGAGAGCTTCGAGCGAAGTGTTATTTAATTTCTCCACTCCTTAGTTTCTTAATTGCATAATCACATGCTCTCGCCGTCAGTGCCATATAAGTAAGTGAGGGATTCTGACAGGCCGAAGACACCATGCAGGCGCCATCTGTTATAAAAACATTTGGCGCGTCATGACATTGATTGTATTTATTCAAAACAGATTCCTTTGGATTATCGCCCATTCGTGCCGTGCCCATTTCATGTATCACACTTCCGGGGACCGATGGATTATCTACACCAATGACCCAGGCAGGATCCGAACTCTCCAGCATTTCCTTTGCCGCATTTATCATTTCACTTCTCATTTTCTTTTCATTTTCTCCATATTCCATGTCAATATGAAGCACAGGCAATCCCCATTTATCTTTTTTGGTTTCATCAAGGTAAACACGGTTCTTATAATGCGGAAGACACTCACCATAGGCTTCCATATAAGCCGACCAGCTGCCTGCTTCCGACAGGGAGTCTTTCCATTCAGCGCCGATGCCGGCAGCGCTATAACCTCTTGTCCAGTCACTGCGCCTGATATATACTTCATATGCAAATCCTCTTTGATAATTTCGGTCCTGTCCCTTCAGATTTTGAAATCGCGGTACATAAACTGAAGTAGATCGCTGACCAAAATAATATTGGTCCTCAAAACCGGTATAGCCCGCCAACGCTCCAGTCCCGGAATAATGATCCATCAGGTAATGGCCTAACACCCCACTGCTGTTTGCAAAGCCATCAGGAAAAGTCTCTGATTTCGATTGGAGCATTATCTGCGTTGTCGCCAAAGCTGAAGCATTCAAAAAGATCAGCGGTGCGTAATACTCAAAGGTTTCATTTGTTTCCGCATCGATAATGCGGACACCGTTAGCTTTATTTTTTTCTTTGTCCCAAATAATGCTATGCACAACTGAAAATGGCCTAAGCGTAAGATTTCCGGTTGCATACGCGGCAGGCAAAGTAGAAGAATTGCTGCTAAAATAAGCGCCATACGGACACCCGCGGTGACAAAGATTTCTCGACATGCATTTGCCCCGGCCATTATGAGGTTGAGATAGTACGGCCATCCTGCTTTCTATCAGATTTCTCTCTTTGAATTTTTCTTCAATTCTTTTTTTCAAATGCTTTTCTAAAAAATTCATTTCAAAGGCGGGAATAAATTGCCCATCAGGAAGCTGTGGCAGGCTCTCATTTTTTCCGCTCACTCCAATAAAGCGTTCTACGTAATCATACCAGGGAGCAATATCATTATACCGAATGGGCCAGTCTATACTAATGCCCTCCTTCAGGTTGGCTTCAAAATCCAAATCACTCCAGCGAAAAGTGTGGCGTGACCATAGTAGCGATCTGCCGCCAACATGATAGCCGCGGTTCCATTGAAAGGGTTTTACCTGCCCGTAGACGTGCTCTGTATCTTTTACAAAAAAATGTTTATTGTCTTCACCGAAGTGATAAACTTTACTTTGTATGGGGTATGTTTTAAGATCTTCTGAAGTCAGCATGTTTCGGTGGGTGAGCTCCCAGGGATGTAGTGTGGCAGTAGGATAATCTTTTACATGCTTTACGTCCCTTCCCCTTTCCAACACCAGCGTCTTTAATCCCTTTTCGCAAAGTTCTTTAGCAGCCCAGCCGCCCGACATACCGGAGCCAACGACAATGGCGTCATAACTATGCTGATCCTTTGCCCTGTTATTTATGAAGATGTCTCTCATTTTACCAATACATCAAAAAAGTTTTTGCCATTGCTTTATCTCCTTTTTTATAAGGAACGGATGCCTTATAATCACCTGGCACTTCCACATAATTCAATGCCCTGGTCATGCCATCCCGTGAAGTAAAGTAACCGATAAGGGCCAGTTTTTTCAGAATCCTGAACCATGCATCATTGTTACCCTCTTTAAAGGCATTTTCATCAATATTCCTGATAAGTTGTTTCTGTTCATCATCAGCCAGAGAAAGAAAAGTTTGTCCTTCAGCCTTATGCACGTCCTGTAACCCCGTTTTGATCAATTGCTGGTCATCCCCGCTCATACAATCCCGTACTACCAGGTCAATAAAATAAGGGGTATTCACATCCAATCCCCCCGGAGTTGAAGTCCGGGGTAATATTATATCAATGAGTTGACTCAATACAACAAACTCTTCATCTGAAAAAAACCCGGCACGCAGAATTTTATCTTTGGCTTTGCAGGATACCAGGAACTCGCTTAATACAGAGAGGAAGCTGCCATAGAGTGCAACGACTCCCATTTTTTTAATAAGATTGCGGCGATTCATGGCAGCTAATTTTCGCAATTAAATGTACTCTAATATGCAGTAAAAAGATCAGCAATATAACAAGAATGGTATTTATGGAAATTGAAACTTTGAAATACAATTGACAAACTAATTAAATGAACACAAAATATGAGATGCCCCTAATTATGATACGCCCCACCTGATGACACGGGTTGTGATGATTGCTATTTTTGATCATTTCTTTTCGCAAAAACTATTCTATCCCGGCCAAAACCCCGTTCACCAACTCTGGTTCAAAACCCTTTTGCAGCAAATAGTCCATCGTTTTTCTTTCCCGTACCACTAATTGTTGTTGATTCAATGATGCATATTTATCTTTTGCCAGCTTTTTCAACACCGCTGTATACTCATCACTTTTTATTTTGCTCAGTCCCTTGTTGATACTATACTCGCTCACCTGTTTTTGCATCAGGGCATGTTGTATTTTTTGTTTTCCCCATTGCTTTATCCTGAATTTTCCCAGGGTGAAGGCGATGGCAAATCTTTCCTCATCCAGGCATCCTTCTTTGATCAATGAAGCAATTATAGCATCATGATCTTTTTTGCCCACCTCAAGCTTGTAAAGTTTATCCCTGACCTCGCTATGGCACCGTTCCTGGTAGCCGCAATAATGCCTCAGCTTTTGCAGCGCCTGTTCTGTGTTCAGTGATTTCTTAGATGTGTTCATTACTTATTTGTTGATTGGGTTGCACTTACTTTCAGGTACAAGATTCAGAGTGCAATATAAAGGGGTGACGAGGTCTGAGACCGGAAATATTGGCCTATTTTTTAACAACCGGCTGTTCATTTTAAAGTGTTGGCTATAATCCAAAAATCAGTAGTTTCGCCACAAACCATTTGTACGATGAAGTTTATTGTATCGTCTTCTTCTTTGTTGAAACAATTGCAGCATATTGCCGGTGTGATAAATGCAAATACGGTATTGCCTATCCTGGAAGATTTTTTGTTTGATGTGGAAAAAAACAAACTCACCGTAGTAGCCACCGACCTGGAAACGGTAATGCGCGTACAACTAGATATTGACGCGAAAGATACCGGTAAGGTTTGTATTCCCGCCCGGATCTTACTTGACTCTCTTAAAAACATTCCTGATCAGCCGCTGGCATTTAACATTGATAAAAACTTCGCGGTTGAAATAACGAGTGACAATGGTAAATATAAGGTAATGGGGGAAAATCCTGACAACTTCCCGAAGGAACCGGCTGCCGACGATACTACTTCGTTTACGCTAAAAGCATCTTCGCTCATAACGGCAATTAATAAAACTTTGTTTGCTACCAGCAATGATGATCTGCGCCCTGCCATGACCGGTGTGTTCTTTGAATTGGATAAAAAGGGCTTGCAATGCGTTGCAACTGATGCACACCGTCTTGTCCGGTACAAAAGAACAGATGTTAAATGTCCCAAAAGCGAGTCATTTATTGTTCCCCGCAAACCGCTTAACCTTTTGAAGGCGGCAATTCATGCCAATGAAGACGAACTAACCTTGAGCTATAACAGCAATCACTTTTTTGTTAAACATGGCACTACGCAAATGAGTTGCCGCCTGATTGACGCCCGTTTCCCGGATTATAAAGTCGTAATCCCATCGGACAATCCTTACAGGCTTACGGTGAATAAAGCAGATTTTCAAAGTGCCTTGCGCCGCGTCAGTATTTTTAGTAATAAAAGCACCAACCAGGTGGCCCTTAATATAAGCGGCAGCGAATTGCAACTCGCCGCACAGGATGTTGATTTTAGTTTTGAAGGAACAGAGCGAATGAAATGCCAGTACACCGGTGAGGATATTGTCATTGCTTTCAACGCAAAATTTTTGATTGAAATGCTGTCTGCTGCCGATAGTGTCGACGTTAATCTCGAACTTTCTACTCCCACCAAAGCTGGTCTTATCAAACCTTCAGAGCAGGACGAAGACGAAGAACTTTTGATGCTGGTGATGCCATTAATGCTGAATCAGTGAGAACTAAGATTTTCATGATTAGATGGATTAATAGGAAAATATGGACCTTCCTTTTAAAGATCTTACTCATAAGGTAATAGGATGCGGCATGGAAGTGCATCGCGTAATAGGTCCCGGCTTCCAGGAATATATTTATCACCGTGCCCTGGCCATTGAAATGAGAAGTGCCGGAATAAAATTTGAAGAAGAATTTGATCTGTCGGTATTTTATAAAGGCAATAAGATTGGTTTGCGCAGGGTTGATTTCTGGATTGAGAATACAATATCACTTGAAATAAAAGCTAGATCCGACCTTGACAACTCGCATCTTGCGCAGGGTATAAATTACATTGAGGCATCCAATATTCCTGCAGGAATTCTAATCAATTTCGGAGCTCCTTCATTACAGTTTAAGCGTCTTCATAATAAATTCCTATTTCCACCCGTCAAACCAGATGAATTGTAAAAAATGATGCGCCCAAATTTTAAACAGTCCACCGGAAGCAACTCTATCAAATCATTTATTTCAAACAAATCTTCTAAATCCATTCAATCTTAGTTCTATGAATTATATTCCTGTCTGGTCGTACGAGAACTATGTTCCTGCTCATATCGCTATGGGTCGTCTGAAAGAAGAGGGAATCGAATGCTGGCTAAAAGACGAAAATACTGTTACTATTGACCCTATTATTGCTAACGCCGTTGGCGGTATCAAATTAATGGTGAATGAGAAAGAGGCCAACCAAGCCTGGGAACTATTGAACCAATTACAGCAGGAATACAAAGCCAGCTTTGTGTGTCCCCGATGTGGATCATCCAATATCGAACTTGTGAGCACTCCCCGGAAACCCATTAACTGGCTTAGCGCCATCTCCACCTTTTTCTTTGGCAGCTATGCACTAACCGTCGATAAAGTGTATCACTGTTTCAACTGTGGCCACGAATCTGCTAAAGCAGTACAGAAACCTGACCCTTCTTTAAGCTAACCACAAATTTTTCTTCGTAACTTTTGCCGTTAATTGATTGTGCATGTGGGATCGTATCGTTGAATATTTTGCTACCCTTGAGGAAAGGCCTTTGGAAAGAATGGCTCTTTTGGTTGGCGGTCTCCTACTCTTTTGGATAATAGAAGGAGCCATCCCTCTCTTGCCAATGCGGTACAAAAAAAATAAGCTCCGGCATGCCGGAGTGAATTTAATATTCACCGTCCTGCATCTCATCCTGCATACGGGCATTGCGGTGCTGATTATTAAATTGTCTGACTGGTGCCAGGAAAATGGTTTCGGCATTGTGTATTGGTCAGATGCCAATATTCTGGGTACCATTGTCATCGGTGTGCTGGCCCTCGATTTCAGCAGCTGGCTGGTACATTATGTCATGCACAAGAATCGCTTTCTCTGGCGCTTCCATCTTATTCATCACAGTGATACCAATGTAGATGTAACAACAGGCCTGCGTCATCATCCCGGCGACAGCCTATTGCGGGGTATCTTTTTTCTCCTGTTGATCTTTTTTTCCGGTGCTCCTGTGTATAGCGTGATGATTTATCAAACAATGGTAGTCATCGCCACTGCCTTTACGCATGCCAATATCAGCCTGCCATCGAAACTGGACAAGGCATTAAGTTTTATACTGATTTCTCCTAATATGCACAAAGTGCATCACCATTGGAAACAGCCCTATACCGACAGCAACTACGGTGCGGTATTTTCTATTTGGGATCGAATATTGGGTACCTTCAGGAAGCTTGATCCGAAAGATATTCGATACGGACTCGACCGATATTACCCGGAAGAGAAAGATGAAGATGTAATGGCCCTTCTGAAAAAACCATTTCAGAAATTAGACATTTGAGTTGTTAGTTGCTCCTATTTTTGTTGCATGAAGTGTATAGCCATGATCCCCGCAAGATATGCGGCCACCCGTTTTCCCGCAAAGTTGATGCAGCTGCTCGGAAACAAGACTGTTATCCGCCATACGTATGATGCTGCAAGGGCAACCAAATTATTTGATGAAGTAGTTGTTGTTACAGACAGCGCAATTATTTACAATGAAATAATTAATCACGAAGGAAAAGCGATCATGAGCAAGCGACATCATGAAAGCGGCAGCGACCGCATTGCTGAAGCCATATCCGATATGGACCTGGACGTAGTGATCAATGTACAGGGCGATGAACCTTTTATTAAGAAGGAGCCGCTGGAAAAACTTGTCGGGCTTTTTGATGACCCTGCGGTAAAAGTGGGATCGTTGATGCGGAGAATTGAGGACAGTAACGAGCTTAGCAACCCCAGTTGCGTAAAAGTAGTGGTTAACAAAAATAATGATGCATTGTATTTCAGTCGCAGTGTCATCCCCTTTGCAGCCAGTACGGGTTTTGAAACACCTTATTTTCAGCACATAGGCGTGTACGGATATCGAAAAGAAACACTACTGCAGTTTACCAAATGGCCGGCCGCTAAACTGGAACTTGCAGAAAAACTGGAACAACTGAGATACCTGGAAAACGCCGTTCCAATTCGCATGGCCGTAGTTGATTTCAAAGGTGTGGCTATTGATACGCCCGAAGACCTGGAGAGAGCTACGCTGTTTTTATAATTCTTTTCAGCGTCGTACATTAACCACCAGAGCAACAGTTTTCCTATTTAATTTTTTAACTGAGTCGTCTCCCTAATTTTAATGCGCTCTCTTCATTAATCGCTTCTGCAAGCGTCCGATAGTCTCCTGCGTTTGCCCAATATTGCTGTTATAACATTTATCCAATCTTACGCAGCTGGTAGCGAAACGCTTTATTGACCAGCTTCAGCGGTTGTTTTACCTGCTCTGAGTATATCTTGATAAAGCTTGCGCCAAAATAAAGAATAAACGATGAATAAAAAACGAACAACAAAATAAGCACCATTGCTCCGGAAGCGCCATATAGGGTGCCAATATTGCTGTGGCGCATCAGCCTGGAAAGCAGTGTTTTTCCAACCTCAAATAAAACCCCAGTCAGACACCCGCCGGCAATTGCCACTTTCCAGGAGGGACGGCCATCAGCGAGATAGCGGAATAATATAATAAACCATATTGAAATTACAATTGTGCCCACAACTTCATCAAGCACTCCTTTAAAAAAACCTCCGCCTCCCGGAAATATTTTCTGCATATAATCTCCCGCCAATATTTCAAAACTATCGAGAAAAATGGCCCCCATAAAAAGTATGCCGGCCACCAATATAACAGCTAATGATCTCGCCCGTACCTTTAGCCTGAACAAAAAGCCCGGTCTTTCTTTCACTTTGATCTGCCAAATTTCATTTAGCGAATTTTTGATCACAGAAAATAAAGTGGTTGACACAAA
>Ga0137431_1000356_pt1 | contig 17749 bp, 15 predicted proteins | sample EasRivERMZT800_2_FD_104646 | JGI IMG/M metagenome (GOLD analysis project Ga0137431, IMG submission 104646) | Soil microbial communities from meander-bound floodplain in the East River, Colorado, USA - East River MetaG ERMZT800_2 | ecosystem: Environmental > Terrestrial > Soil > Floodplain ... | reverse complement strand
TTTAACAACTTCTTTCTTGAAGTCTGCATCGTACTTACGACGGGTAGATTTGACAGATTTGCTTTCCATAAACTTTGTAAATTTATTGGAATTCTCTGTCCGTGGAAATTAGGCCATCTCAGGTATCCCTCCATTCTCTTTTTTAGATGACAATACGTTAAAGAACATTTAGACCAGAGGTAAGCATACCAACTCAAAATATTGGGGGCTCAGTCTATTAATTTTCGTATAATTTCTTCTATTTTTTGTTCGAACCCATTTTTGCTGGCATATACTATTATACCATCCCGGTTAATCAGGTAATATTGAGGTATTTCAAGTACTTTGTATTCTTGCTTTGACTTGTCATTGGCCATTATATTTATATAGGTGACTTTTTTGTCACTCAGGACTTTCTTTGCGAATGGCGGATTGTCCTTGGTAAGGCCAATTATTTCCAATCCTTTTGGGTGATACTGTTTGTATAGCTCTTCCAGGTGAGTCATTGACATTCTGCATGGCCCACACCAAACCTCCCAGAAATCCAATAGTACAACCTTACCTTTGAAATCGGACAAATTAACTTTATTACCCGACAAATCAGTCAAACTAAACACTGGTGCTGGCTTGCCAACAAGTGAATCTCTGCTATCCTTAAACTGAGTTATGCCAATGTCACCTATTGGGAGCAGGGTGTACGAATCAATGTATTTGACAATTTGAGAGCCTGGTTTGGGTAAATCAGCTTTATTAATTTGCAGATTGTCTATCTTGATAAGTGTTCCATAACCTTGAGATTTTTCTTTTAAAATAATTTCAGGCAGCATAGTTATCTTATCAATCCAAATTTTACCAAGATCATTGTTTTGTCCAATCTTAAAGTTTAGTATCCAATATCTCTGATCCTGGGAAATTTTCCGTCCTTCCAAAAATTTGCTTTTGCTAGCATATAAAGAAAATAAATCAATATTTGCCAAGTATGCCAATTGTTTCTCTTTTAGCTTCAGTGGATTTAACTGATTTACCGTTTTCGCATTGTGTTTTACTTCAAATGCAAAACGGCCATCGTAAATCAGCTCCAGCGTGTCGCAGCTGACAATAAACGAGATTTCTGTAGGACTATCCGGGCTTCTTTCCATGACTACGGTGCCTTTGTTTGCAACAGGGCTTTGTTTACCTTTTGTATACTGACTAAGACTTCCATCATAACCCAGGATTTTAATCCGTGAAAGACTGTCGCTGGTTATTTTGAGAATCTCCAGGGGTTGCTGGCAGAAAGATTGCAGCATCATGAACGTCAACAAAATTGGCAAGATATATTGCTTCCCCCTTTTCACATCACAAGAAAAATTATATAGTTGAATACAAAGTTACATCAGGGCTGCTCAACCAATTGCCAAAGTTGTACTGTTTGGTCCGAGCTGCAACCGGCTATCCACTTCCCGTCAGGACTAAAAGCCACATCATTGACATCATTAGCATGCATGGAAAAGCTTGGAGAAGCTTACCTGTTTGTACGTTCCATAAGCGCATGGAAACTCCATTATTATATTTTGAATTCCCAAAGAAATTTCAATACTCTGAAATGAGAAATTGCTGAAGCCATTGACACTGATAAAGTATTAAACACAGTTGACTCAAACAATTACTTTCTTAAATTTGATCCGTTAATTAAAATAATTTCATGAACATTAATGGAAAAGCTTTTCGGACTATCTGGTTAAAATCAGATGATGAAAAAGTAATTCAGATTATAGACCAGCGTCATTTGCCTCACCAATTTATTATTGAAGAACTGGAAACCGTTGATCACATGGCTACAGCAATTAAAGATATGCACTTAAGAGGCGCAGGATTAATTGGAGCTGCAGCGGGTTTTGGGATTTATTTAGCCACACTTGAAGCACCAAAAAACGATTCTTTTGATCAATTTATTTTTCTTGCGGCCGAGAAATTAAAATCTACCCGTCCAACGGCTGTAAATCTGGCATGGGCAGTAAACAAACAATTGAATGCTATACAAAATGGAAATACAATTCAGGAAAAAATAAACATCGCCTTTACCATGGCTAATGAAATTGCTAATGAAGATGCTGAACATTGCCGACGAATTGGCGAACATGGATTGAAATTAATTGAAGAAATAAGTCAAAATAAAAACGGTGGCACCGTAAATATCCTTACACACTGTAACGCAGGATGGCTGGCATTTGTGGACTATGGCTCAGCGAGTTCAGCTATATATGCCGCGCATGACAAAGGTATTAATGTACATGTATGGGTAGATGAGACTCGTCCGAGAAATCAGGGATCGAGTTTAACCGCCTGGGAAATGGCACAACACGGAGTTCCAAATACCGTCATCGCCGACAACACCGGAGGACATCTGATGCAGCATGGTATGGTGGATATGGTAATCATAGGCTCAGACAGGACCACATACACAGGCGATGTAGCTAACAAAATCGGAACCTATCTGAAAGCCTTAGCTGCTAATGACAACAACATCCCTTTTTATGCAGCACTACCCTCTTCTTCTATCGACTGGCAAATGGAAGATGGTCTGAAAGAAATCGTTATCGAAGAAAGAAATGGCGATGAAGTAAAATACATTGAAGGACTTTGTGATGGTGAGATAAAAAAAGTGTTGCTCACTCCTGATAGTAGCAAGGCTGCCAATTATGGATTTGATGTAACACCTGCAAGGCTGATCACAGGCATCATCACCGAAAGAGGCATTTGCGAGCCCAATAAAAAAAGCATCCTTAATTTGTTTCCTGAAAAAAAATAATATGGATGAAGGTTACATAAAATTCAACTGCAATTGGATTACGTCGAATGATATTCCATTAAATAAAGTTGCTGTATTAAATGTGTGGCGTGAAATTATCTATAAGAAAGGATTGATTGGCGTGTATCCTGATGGCATTGGCTTTGGAAACATTAGCGTGAGATGTAATGAAAAAACATTTTTGATATCTGGCACTGCTACCGGTGGATTAGCAACATTAAGCGAATCACATTATTCGCTGGTCACCAATTATAATCTCAGCGCAAACAGTGTAACCTGCGTAGGTCCTTTAAAAGCTTCTTCGGAATCACTTACACATGCTTTGATATACGAATGTTCTGCAGCAACCAATGCAGTTATTCATATACACAATCTGAATTTATGGAACAGGTTCACCCATCATGTTCCAACGAGCAGTGAAAACATTTCCTACGGCACACCTGAAATGGCGAATGAAATAAAAAGACTGTTTGATGAAACAGCATTAAGTAAAGAAAAAATAATTGTGATGGGAGGACATCGAGAAGGCATCATCTGTTTTGGAAAAGACCTTGAGGAAGCAGGAAGCATTTTGATAGATAAATTGTAAACTTTTTATGATAAAAATCGGAATCATTGGTGGCTCCGGATTAGAAGATCCGCAAATATTAAGTAATGTTCGTGAAGAAGAAGTTTCCACCCCTTACGGCAAACCCACATCGGTATTAAAACATGGGACTATCAATGAGAAAGAGGTCATATTGATTTCCCGCCATGGCAAACACCATCAGTACTCTCCCACCGAAGTTAATTACCGCGCCAATTTATACGCATTGAAAGAAGCTGGCGTAACTCATATTTTAGCCACCACAGCCTGTGGTAGCTTAAAAGAAGAAATTGGTCGCAGACATTTTGTAGTGTTGGATCAGTTTATTGATTTCACCAAACACAGGATCAACACATACGCTGACAAGTTTGAAAGCGGTATCGTGCATGTGCCAATGGCTACGCCATTTGATGAAACATTGCGAGGATTATTTTTCACCGCAGCCACACAATTGAATTTCCCTGTTCATCCTAAGGGAACGGTTGTTACTATTGAAGGTCCTCGTTTCTCTACCAAAGCCGAATCAAAAATGTTTCAGCTCTGGGGTGCAGATGTTATTAATATGTCTGTGGCCACAGAAGCCACTTTGGCCAACGAATTAAAAATACCTTATGCCGCCATTGCAATGAGCACCGATTATGACTGCTGGAAAGATGATGAAGCGCCTGTTTCCTGGGAAGAGATTTTAAAGATATTCAATCAGAATTCGGATAATGTAAAGAAGATATTGATAGATGTGATTGGGAGGATTGTGTAAAAGTTACACCCATTTGACATTGCAGGACGGGATTTTCTGCTCCCGATGAATCGGGACAAGTTATGCTGGCTGAAGAATCCCGGCTCGTTGGCCGCAGGTAAAATTCTTACGTGTACTCCAGGAAAAAGAAATAGAACCTATAGGCAGCAGATCTTCCATTAAAATCAATGTACGTATCATAGCTGCTACCAACAGGAATTTAGAAAAAGAAGTTGCAGAGGGACGATTCCGTCTTGATTTATACTATCGTCTTAACGTCTTTCCAATTGAGTTGCCACCATGGCGTGAACGAACAGAAGATCTACCCGCTCTTGCTAATCATTTCATAAACTACTATAACCGTAAAGCAGGTAAAAAAATTACCGGTCTGTCGGATAAAGTATTAAAAAATATGACGGCTTATCATTGGCCCGGAAATATCCGGGAGCTTGAAAATTTAATAGAACGAAGTGTCCTACTTGCCAAAGGAACAGTCATTGAAGAAATCTGGTTACCGGCGATTCAAAAAAAAGAAATTTACATGGATAGCCGCGATCTTCATATGAAAACCATCCATGAAAATGAACGGGATCATTAATTACCATTCTGAAAAAATGCAATGGGAAAATATGGGGCGCAGGCGGCGCTGCCGAAGTACTGAATGTGCCACCGTCAACATTAAAGTCTAAAATGAAAAAACTGGGCATCCAAAAAGAGAGTATTGAATAAAGCACATAGTTATCTTTTTACTTAAGCAACTTGAAGAGCATGTGGTTCATGCAGCGGATCAGGAGTAAAACTGATCTTGATTTTCGCCCCATTTTTATTGATAAAATTGATTTTTCCTTCTATATTTTCACTAAGCCCATTCTTCAGTTTTGTGACAGTAAGATGCTAATTCCGCACTGAAACCATTATTTTTGCCGCCCAAAACCTAAAGGTCCCGTAGTTCAATGGATAGAATAGAAGTTTCCTAAACTTTTGATACAGGTTCGATTCCTGTCGGGACTACAAACCAGTCATTTTGGCGGCTTTTTTATAAGTGGCCTTTTTTTATTTTTTTTCCCGGCATCCCGACTGCCATAGGGTTGTCATCGAACCCCTTTTACTTTGCACTATCAATAACCATAAAAAAATAACACGATGACAAACGATCAAACCTTAAACGCAGATCCTGCTGTGATTTCGTTAGATACACTCCTTGAACACTGGCAGGGGCACCGCCGCCTGACCCGCAGAATGATCGAAATATTCCCTGAGGATAAACTATTTACCTATTCCATCGGGGGAATGCGTCCTTTTTCTGAATTGGTGATGGAATTCCTTGGCATGGCCGTCCCTGGCATGAAGGGTATTGCCACAGGCGTCTGGCAACTTCCACAGGATCTCCCTCATCACCAGCGAAAAGAAAAACCGGCTACCAAACAAGAGTTACTCAATCGCTGGGACGAGGCTACGGAACTGATCAACAAGCTATGGTCGCAAACCCCGAATGAGCGATTCATGGAGACGGATAAGGCATTCGGGCAATGGGAAGGTCCCGTTTACTCCTTTTTGCTTTATTGGATCGATAATGAAATACACCACCGGGGCCAGGCATATGTGTACCTGCGTTCACTGGGCATTGAGCCACCAGCTTTCTGGGATCGCAGTTAATCAGCCTCCTCCCGATCCTGAATTATCGGGACCAGACGGGCGGCAGGCTAATCATTAAACAGGCAGAGTTTACTATCTTTCCGACTTAATAATTTATATGAAAAAGATTGCTGCCGGCCTGCTGTTCTTCCTTTTCACATTTAGCATAGCGCATTCACAGGATACAAAAGTTAAAGCGCGTTTAAATCATATTGCTATTTATGTGGTCGACCTGAAGAAAAGCTCTGACTTCTATGCGCAAATAGTCGGTCTCGATACTATTCCAGAGCCTTTCCACGACGGTAAGCATACATGGTTCAGTGTGGGTCCAAAAAGCCATTTGCATATCATATCAGGTGCAACAAAAAAATCAGAACACGACAAAAACGGTCATCTCTGTTTTAGCGTTCTTTCTGTTGATGATTTTATCACCTCGCTTAAAAAAAACAATATTCCATTTGAAAACTGGGCCGGTGAGAAAAACACCTTTACTATCCGCGTGGATGGAGTGAAACAGATTTATTTTAACGACCCCGATGGCTATTGGGTTGAAATCAACGATGCGAAAGAATAAAACGCTTTACTCTTCGAGTATTTTTGGTTTAGCCGCTTGTTTGGATTGCCTTATCCGGTAACTAACCGTAAGATTTATTTGCCTTCTCCGGAACTGGAGATTTGCATCCGTATAAAAATTTTCTCCTTCGCTGATCGTGCGTACCCACCGGCTGTTAAACACATCCATCACATTCAGGGTAACAGTGCCCTTGCCTTTCAGCACATCTTTGCTTGCGGCAAAGTCCGCATAGAACAATGACTTTCGCTCTCCCTGCACCGTTTTCTGCGGCGCTTCATAATTTAATCGCAGCTGCATGTCAAAGTTCCTGGCAAAAATAAACCGCGAAGTCTGGCGCGCAAACCAACTATAAGTGCCGGCCTTATAATCAGGCACAATATTAGTCCCATCAATATCGGCATGAAAAAAATTAAGATTCAGATCCATCTTCCACCATTTAAACGCCGTATACCCTCCTATAAACTCAAGCCCAAATGCTTTTTCCGACAACAGGTTTTCAGGTATTGTTACTGAATTGCCCGCGCTGTCCACCGTTCTGATGCGCTCTATTTTATCTGTGGTACCCCGATAGTAAATGGCAGAAGTAATGGTGCCTTTATCAAAAGATTTAATATGCCCCAGTTCCAGGACGTCGCTGTACTCGGGATCCAAATCAGGATTGCCGCTGAAAAAATTGCGGCTGTCAGAATATGTTACATAAGGACTCAGGTCATTATAAAAAGGCCTTCTCACCCTCCTGCTATAACTTAACTGCAGCCCGTTTTCCTTTTTCAGGTGAAATGTTATATGGGCACTTGGAAAAAGATTGAAATAATCTCTTGGATTCACCTCGTTTGTTTTTTCAAGCTCCGTTGTTACGTCGGTCCACTCGGCACGCAAACCTGCCTGGTAAGAAATCTTGTTCTTTTTATTGCTGATGATTCCATAGGCCGCATGAATATTTTCATCGTATACAAATACATTATCCAGCCCGGGAAGCGGGACAAAATTTCCCGCACTATCCTCTTCCGTTACCAGGTAATCATTTACCATATTCCGAAAGCTGCTTCTTACACCGGTCTCAAATTTGCCTTCTTCACCAAGCGGCTTTACATAATCAAGCTGGAACAGCCATTGCTTTTCATATTCATCATTGAGTGATCGTTGCAGTATCGCCTTTGAAACTTCTTCCGTACCGTCGGGCTGGTAAAAGTTTTGTGTAAACAGCTGATCAGAATTTTCCCAGTAGTCAAGGTATTTTATCTCGGCAACCAGTTCATGATCTTTTTGTGCAAATGACCGCTTATAACTCAGCACGACTTCGGAATTGGGTTCCGTCTCTTCTTCTTCCTGTCGGCGTGTACTGGTGCCTGTTAAATTGGAAGTATTGAACAGGTAATCTTCATAATTAATATCAGTCGTTCTTTCGCTCAGGAGGCGGCGGTTCATGTACGAACCTGTAAGCACGTTTTTTTCGGTGAAGTAATAATCGATACCGGCACGGATAAGATTATTAAAACCTGAGAGGGTACCTTTATTTTTTTGTTTGAGTATAAAAGTTGTATCCGGTTCATATACCTCCTGGTACAATGAACTCTTATAGGGCAGTTCGCGGTAGGTAACGCCATAATTGACAAAGAAGTTGACCTTTTTGTGCCGGTAGTTAAGATTGAAGGCGGCACCCAGGTTGAGCGGATCACCGCCCACCAGCTCAATGGTACCATTAAAACCCTGCCTCCTGTCCTTTTTCAAAATAATATTAATGATGCCGGCCATGCCTTCTGCTTCATAGCGGGCGGAGGGATTGGTAATGATCTCGACTCTTTCCACCATGCTGGCCTGCAACTGTTGTAAGCCAATTCCGCCTTTAACGCTTACCAGTGCCGAAGGTTTGCCGTCGATTAAGATGCGGACGTTATTGCTTCCCCTCAGTTTCACGATGCCTTCCGGGTCCACCTGCACCGATGGAATGTTGTTCAAAACATCCGATGCTGTCCCGCCTGAATTCGCAAGATCTGCTCCTACATTAAAAACCTTCTTATCAAGGGCCAGTTGCATGGAACTTTTTTCTGAATGCACTACCACTTCACTTAAAGTGCCTGCTTTATGTTTCAACCTGATAATTCCCATATCCTTTACAGGATTGTCTTTTGAAATTGAAAAACCTTCTGACAGGTAAGATTCATATCCCATAAATTCTATCTCTGTATAATAGGAACCATAGTCCAGGTCAATTGCAAAATATCCTGAATCTGTAGCGAGGTTGCCGTTTACCAGTTTTTTATTGTCGCTACTGTAAATGCGGATGCTTGCATAACCCAGGGGTGAAGCGGAAATGGAATCAAGTATTGTCCCTTTTACTACCGATTTGGGGGCTTGTGCGCTTGCTTCTTTTGAAATAACTAAAAAAGTAACAAAGAAGATGAATACCAGCTTCACCATTCTATTATTTTCGAAATAGTCTGTTACCAACATCGGATTAGCTTCCAGGTTAAAAAAATGCAACCAGTATTTGATGTTATGTGGAAAAAATACTTGCCATGAAACCGGAAAAAAAGAATAGTAAATTTTATTTGCCTGTCATTGCTTTCTGATTCTCCTAATTGACACATTATAAAGTTATTTCTTTCTGGCAACCTCCTGTTACCCAGGCCGCGATTGAGGGTGTCCCGACTCCATTTTTCTTAGTTGATCAAAAATAGCAGGTCAAATAAAAACGACCCCGAAACAAAAAGCTGCTTCATAAAAAGAGATTCAGATTTAGAAACCTTAAACCAAATATTTTTCCCAGCAAGAAATTCACCGCTGTTCTCAAAATCAGGATCAATAAACAATTGGAAAAGCTTGAAAAATATTTTACAGTTTCACAGGCTGTGATGCATACTTCACCGCCGCTTCAACCATTTTCCTTGTTATTTCCAGTTCCACATCATTGCGTGGCGAATAAATCATCAGGTAAGTTTTAATCAACGGGCCATCGCCCGCAAGTCCATGTAATTCTCCCCATCCTTTTTCAATTACTTCTTTCGCATCGCTGGGGCTGAGAGTAAGATGCATCGAACCGTCAGAGATATGAATATGTCCTACCTCACCATGTGATTTAGGTATCACCGTGGCATTAGCGTTAAGCGTGTCCTTTAAAAATATCGCAGGATTATGTGCTTCAAAATTGCTTGTTTTATAATTTAGGTTGTAATCAGGATTACCAACTGTGGCATCAAAAATTTGTGTTTGCTTTTTTCTTATCATCGTATCGTTATGCTGGTTCATTTGCCGGTGTGGTACCGCAAATGGGGCAATAATTGGCCTGTTGCCATCCCGCTTTGGTAAGTTTGATAATATTTCTATATCTCCGGTTTTACCAATATCACCTGAAAAACGACCAACATCTGTCGGGTTCTTCATTTCCTTACCCAGCATTTTTACACGACGATAGCCTTCCAATGTGTGCGGTATGCCACCTATGCCCAGGGCTGTCCATTCCTGGTAATCCTTATATTCAGCATCAGTCAAAAAATATTTCATAGCAGTGCCCACTGCCTGTTTTTGGGTGCCAAGTTTTTCAATACCGAGTTCAACTATATCGCCGGGTTTTAGATATTTTGGAGGTTTGCTGCCCAGGCCAACTCCTGACGGAGTACCCGTAGCGATAACATCACCGGGCAATAAAGTCATGTACTGGCTCACTTCACTCACAATTCTGGCCACTTTAAAGATCATATCACCCGTGTTTGCCTCCTGTCTTGTGACGCCATTTACTTTCAGCCATATTTTTAACTTGTGCGGGTCACCCATTTCTTTTGGAGTTACCAGCCATGGACCAAGCGGAGCAAATGTGTTTGCACTTTTTCCTTTGTCCCACTGGCCGGCGGCCCTTTCCAGTTGCCATTCTCTTTCGCTGTAATCATTTATTACAGTATACCCAGCTATATAATTCAATGCATCTTTTTCAGAAACATAGGATGCTTTTTTTCCGATAATGACAGCAAGCTCGGCTTCATAATCTGTTTTAAAAGAGTTCTTGGGAATGATAACGCTGTCGTAAGGGCCGCTTAATGATGTAGTGGCTTTAAAAAAAATCACTGGCTCTGGTGGAGTAGGTGCGCCACCCTCTTTAATGTGCTCAGCATAGTTCAACCCTATAGCAACTATTTTTGAAGGTCTTGCTACCGGTGAGCCGATCCTTACATCGGCTGGCACAGGTGGACATTTGGAACTGTTTTTCGCCAACCATTTCTCCAATCGCTCAATACCATCGGTGGCAAAAAATTTTTCATTGTAATCTTCACCAAAGGCAGATACATTTAGTCTTTTTCCATCAGAAGTGATTACGGCCGGTTTTTCATAGCCGGCTTTGCCGAAGCGAAATAGTTTAATTGGCAGATTTATTTGTGCAATGCTTGTCAGAAAAAATAGTTGAAATAAAACAAGCGAAACCAGTATTTTTTTCATACGTAACAGTTTATATCCTGAAAAATTATTATTTCATTTTGCTTTCAACACTGTATTTGCCTGGCCCTGCAAGCAGTATACTAACAAAACCGCCGAGGTAAACAAAGGCCAGTTCTGAGTGAGGCTTGTCAATGGCAAATTTGAAAAGGAAACCGAAAGCGACTAACAGGTTAATGATAATAATGGAGGCAGACAACCTTGTTGCCAATCCTATTATCACCAGGATCGAGCAAATTGCATCAGAAACCAATGCAAAGCTTAAACTGGCAGACGGGCCAATGCCGATGGGATCAGGAAAATGCTCCGCCATTTTGCTGAAACCAGTAATTTTTTCAATACCGTGCCTGAAGAAAACACCAATGCCAAGCCATACACGTAATAGTAACAATGCGGCGTCAATGTTTACGGGAATAAACCTGAGGGTGAATATTTTCTTCATATTATATGTTTCACCAAAAATATCTTTCATCAATCCCCTCAGAGTAACACTATTTATAGGAAATCCTGCACTTTTTACAGCTTTTCATGTTTTAACAAATTGGTTGCGGTATGCTGAAGGAGAATGGCCGGTGTTCTTCTTAAAGAAGCGGTTAAAATACGGAGTGTTTTCGAAACCGAGCTTATCAGCAATATCTGTTACCTGAAAATCCGTATTTGCAAGAAACGCCTTTGCCTCTAATACAAGCTTTTCCTGAATATGGGCAGAAGCTGTTTTACCGGTAAGCTGTTTAATGATGCTATTCAGATAATTTGGATTTACATGCAGTTCTTTTGCTGTCCTGGCAACAGTTGGCATGGCAGACCTCTTCTGAATGACCAACTGCTGCATATAATTATCCAGTTCTTTACGAAAACGGTTATACAAGCTCTTATTTAATTTAATGTCAGGAGAAAGGTTGCTAACCTGCTTTTGATAAGCTCTTTTTAACTTATGCAAATAAACCATCAACATTTTTCTTATCATTTCCAGTTTATCAGGTGTGTCGGCGTATATTTCGTCTATCATTGATTCAGCATCAAGTTTCAGGCTGGTTGCCATATCACCATCCACCGCAAGCATAGGCTCTGAATTGAAATTGAAAAATGGATAATCAGCATCAAAACCTTTTTGGGTAACATCTAGACCAGAAAAGGATGGTGAAAAATAAATGACATAACCTGAGAGTTTTCCGGTTCTTGTCCATGATTCAAGTTTACCAGGAAAACTGAAGCAAATACAGTTATCGGAAACGGTGACCAACTTGTCGGCAGCATAAAAATTCAAGTTAGAATTAGTAAAATGGATAACCCTGAAAAAATTGACCCGGTACAATGGTACATGCATAAGTCTTTCATCCGGCTGATCTTCCAGTCGCATACACATAATATCAGCATGAAAGGGTTTCCCGAGACCATACATGCTGAAAAAGTCGCTGATTGATCTGATAAATGGGATATGCGATAATCTTTTGGACATGTTATAAAGTTATTCCTTTCTTCACGGTAGCTGGTTAAACGATCAGCCATTCAGTCCTATATTCCTCCTATATTTGCAGTCCCCAAATGGTAAGGCATGAAATTTTATAACCTGATTATCAAATACCGGCTGCAGATTGGCCTCGTATTGATCACCCTGGGTATCTATACTAACTACGCAGCCAGTTTCTGGCCCGCTTTCCCACTATACCTTGTTGGCGTGATCCTTATTGCCGGGCATTTCTTTTTTGGACCGCTCCGGCTGATACAGGAATACATGGAAAATGGTGATATGGATGGTGCTGAAAAAGTATTGAGCTCCATCAAATTCCCTAACCTTTTGTATAAACCCATCCGGTCTGTTTACTACACACTAAAGGGAAACATTGCGATGATGAAGCAGGATTTTGACGGCGCTGAAAAAATGATGAAAAAAGGGCTCGACCTCGGGATGCCGATGAAAGAAGCCGAGGGCGCCAGCTTGCTTCAAATGGGAATGTTGTCCATGCAGAAAAATGATCTCAGGCAGGCCGAAAGTTATATACGCTCAGCTATCAAAAAAGGACTGCCTGATAAAGAAAACGAAGCTGCGGCCTATTTGCAGATGTGCAGCATCATGATGAATAAGAGAGAATTCAGGGCGGCGAAGGATTTTTTTCGCAAATCAAAGGCACTGAAACCAACAACGCCTCAGATTGTGGACCAGATAAAGCAAATAGAAAAATACATTTCCCGCATGCCGGGCTAAGAGTTATCCTTTGACAAGCAGGAGAGAAAAAGAGTAAACGGAAGCCCCGTATTCCGCAGATCGGTGCGTTCAGTAACAATTTTCATTAGGAAAAGACGCCGGGTCTTCCCGGATCGGCGTCCGGGACGGGCGCCCGGGGTGACAGCGAAGGTGCTAGTTCGTCTTTTTTTTACCCATGCAATAGGAACAGGATTGGGTTTCAAACAAAATAAAAGAGTGTGCCTGACTGTACCAGGCACACTCTTTTATCTCTTTTTCTCTTTCGCCCTCTTAGTTCAACTTTTCAAAATGCACATCTATTCTTTTTGCCTTCTTATAATAGTCAAGAATAAGAACCTGTCCCTGTTTTCCCGGCATCACCGTTGACCAGGTAGCGTCGGACTTCGTGTTGATTCTGTCCGTTGTTATTTTGCCTTCATTAAAGCTGATCGAATTAAACGTTCCTCCTTTATAATTTTTGCCCCTCTCATAATCACTATAGCAAATAGTAAAGGAAGTATAATCCTTATTTGTTTGTGAATAGGCATAATCAAACTGTCCAAAAGTATACTTCAGCATCTTACCTAATAATGGGGTGCTGGCAAATTCATAACCACCCGGCAACTCCTGGGTATTAGGATTCTTATCGTAAATCTTTGCATCTTTTACGTTAAAATCCCTGTCAAACCGGATCAACACCATGTCCGTCACTTTCACTTTTACCGTACTTGCACCTGATCTGCCGGCTGTGGCTATCCTGGAGGCAATACCAAATGCACTTGCCACTTTCTTATAGCCTTCACCCACGGCAAAAATGCTTCCGTCCGCAGTTTGGATCATATTATGCAGGTACATAAAACCGAAATCTTCTATTTTACCTTTCGCGTTTACATTCATAAACTTTGAGAGTTCCAGGCCCCAGGCACTGTATTTTTCAATGACAGTATTTCCTTTCTCGTCAATTCCCACAAAAGCAAAACCCAGTGATTTGTCCTTTACGATATTACCGTTCGGGTTAAAATATTCACCAAAAAGAACCGCTTTGCCATTATTCACTACGGACATGCTGGCCGGGTAAAATTTGTATTTTCCCTGGTCTGTTGGTTTTTCAAAAACCTGCTTGCCGGTTTCCAGGTTTAAGCCGATAACGTATGATTCCGGATTTCCATCGCTCATCCCGGTGTACTTCAATACTTCTATAAAAACAACCCCATTATAATAACCGAGGTAATCACCCACAAACTTTTTACCACCGATGGTAGGTGTGTATGTCCATTGCTTCTTTTTTTCGGTTGAAAAAAAGTCGATCTGGAATGTATAATCCTTGTCTTCGCGGCTTGGCATATTAGAGATAAAACCTTTGCCTTCTATCGGGTATAGCCCTTTGTATGTATTTTCTTCATCCTCCACAGCGAGGTAGGTAGCCTGCAGGTACTTTTCTTCTTTTTTTGTCAATTGCCTGCTATAGGCATATTTCTTTTTGCCGTCTGCCCCATATACCTGGTACACAAACGTTCTTGCCTCATCATCGTATAACAAAAAGATCAGGTCAGTGCCATTAAACGACGATTCCAATATGGTCACATCCTTTGAATCCTGGAACTTGATATCCTTTAGCTTATTCAAATTGTTGTCAGTGATCTGCAACGTGTATTCATTTGTTCTTTTATCTATCTTATCACTTATATAAAAGAAATAATATCCCTTTACCTCGCTGCCCTCCCTGATGGCATCGGAGCTGCGGAGTGTTAGCTTATACACGTTTTCAATGGATAATTTCTGGCCCTTGCAGCAGGATGCAACAAGCAAAATAAGCCCTGCTGCCAATACATGTTTTTTCATAATTTGTGAGTATGGGTGATTAAAAAAATTTTACAATTAATTTTTCAGGTTTTGAGTTTTATTCATCTCTTCCCGGAACCCTGCATAATTCTTCATTTCGGTTTCGTATCGTTTACAAAAATGATAGTTGACACTGGCTATCTCATCCAGGCGAATTTGATTAAGCATACGCAACAAAAGATTATACGCTTCGGGGTGCCCTTTGCTTTCCGTATCTATCCTGGAACCTAACTTGTGATTTTTCTGGCTATCATAAATCGCATTAAGACACCTGGCAACTGAGTATACCGCCAATGGAGTATTTTCCCTGGACTGGAGCAGTAATAGGTTATAATATAAATTCCGGCTTAGGTTCTTGTCGCGGTAACATTGCTCGGTCATTTCAATAAAAAAATCTCTTTTCAACTGGCTAAACAATTCTTCATAGACAAGGAATTTTTTTCCCCCGGTGGAGGTGGTTGCAAGGGAATCATGAAGCAATGAAATCCTTTTGGAACAATCAGGATAAGTTTTTAAAGAATCTTTTTCCTTACCGGCAGTAGCGTCCGTCTCATTTACCCGGCTGAAGATCGAAGATTCTTTCTGTATCCATTTATTCTTGAATGGGTAGTTGGTGAAATTAAATAGCTGCCTGACATCCGGTGATTGATACAATAATGAATCATCGACTTTGTCCAGCAACTCCAGGCAGGTTTTAATGGCACCGCAATCGTAGCCGGTTTTTTTCATAAAGCGGAAAGCCAGCCTGTCAGCCGCAGCCTCATTATCCCGGCTGTGCCTGCGACTGCTAAATGCAGATGTGCGGGTAAGCTCTTCCAATTGATTATTTACACCGTACTCAGTTTTAGACAGTCTCTTTAATTCATTTTGAAATTCTTCGCTATTTACCTTTTCGACATATTGTTTAATAGACTTGTTGGTATGATCGAGGTAATAATGGGCTATTTCGTGACATACAATAAATACCAGTTCCGCTTCATTGTGCAAATAAACCATCAGCCCTGCGTTGATGGCAATAGTACCATCTCCCATGCTATAGGCATTGGGCCACCAGTCGCGGGAAAACACAACCCTTGCGTCTGTTTTTGACAGGTCGGCATTAACAGATATGATCTTTTGTACTATTGATTGTAAGTAACCATGGGCGCCAGCTGAGGTGACCGAACGATCACTTTGCCATAATTTCCCGATTTCCGTAAACTGATCTTCGTAAATCCTTTTGTATTCCGCTGCATACTTTTTGTCGAGTGTGGCAAGCGCCCTGTTTTTTTTACTGACCGACTGATCAAAATAAGCTTTCTTTAGACTGCTGTCGTCTTTTTGAAATGAGTATATCGGTTGAAGCTGTGCTGCGCAAAACAGCGAAGCGATAAAAAAGGGGAAAACAAGAATTGTACTTCTTAATGCGGGGACGGTGACTTTCATCATACGGTTATACAGGCACAAAAGCCAAATATATATTGCAGTGCTGACTAATACAAGCCTTTAGTATCCAAAAATTTTATGAGTGATCTTATAAATATAGATTTTATTTAATATCTTCTGTGCAAAGAGATTCTAAGCATTTGGTATATCCTTATAAACTTTAGCGAGGGGCACGAATGAAGGTAGAGAATCATAGTGCTCAATTACTTAACTTGTAGCCCTTATTTCAATTAATATGAAACAATTATTTTTTGTTAGCCTCCTTGTGATTACTGTTTTGGTTTTGCCTGGTCAGCAATCTGCAACCGGGGAAATAGCCCTGATTCCCCAGCCTGCCTCTTTATCGGTGGGATCGGGTGCATTTATGTTGCCTTCCGATGTATCGATCATCATTCCCAAAAATGAGGAGGTGAGAGCAATCGCTTTGTTTTTTTCAAAACAAATAAGTGGCGCTGCAAACAACGTCACAATCGACGAAGGCAATTCAGCTTCTGTCCGCTCCATCTTCTTGTCCCTGTCTCCTGATGCTAATCTTCCAAAGGAAGGATACAACCTGAAGGTAACCAATGCAGCAATTACCTTAACCGCTAAAGAGCCCGCCGGCATATTTTATGGCATTCAAACTTTACTGCAGTTATTTCCAAAACAAATAGAAAGCAAAGAGGCAAAAAAGCCGGTAGCCGAATGGCGCATTCCCGTTGTCACTATTGAAGACCATCCCCGTTTTGGCTGGCGGGGATTAATGCTTGATGTTTCACGTCATTTCTTTACGAAGGAGCAGGTCAAGCGATACATTGATGAGATGGTAAAATATAAATTCAATATCCTGCATTGGCACCTTACTGATGACCAGGGCTGGCGTATTGAGATAAAAAGTTTTCCGCGGCTCACTTCTGTGGGCGCATGGCGTGTAGATAAAACCGGGACTTTTAATACATTTTCAAAACCGGAACCCGGTGAACCGCGCAACTACGGTGGATTTTATACACAGGAGGATATAAAGGAAGTTGTTCAGTACGCCAAAGAGCGGTATGTAAGTATACTTCCGGAAATTGATGTGCCGGGGCATAGTCTTGCTGCCATTGCTGCTTACCCTGAGCTAACCTGTACTCCGGGAACATATGCTGTGAATTCAGGCGAATCTTTTATGGTATGGCCTCCCAGTGGACATTTTTACGGCCTGATCGATAATGCACTTTGCCCTGCCAATGAAAAAGTTTATGAGTTCATGGACAAGGTATTCACAGAAGTAGCGCAATTGTTTCCTTTTGAATACATACATATGGGCGGTGATGAAACTGCCCGTAATTTTTGGGAAAAAAGCGCTGCGGTAAAAGCACTTATGAAAAAAGAAAAATTGAAGAACCTGGATGAAGTGCAAAGCTATTTTGTAAAAAGAATGGGAAAGATCATCGAATCAAAAGGAAAGAAAATGATCGGGTGGGATGAGATATTGCAGGGTGGCTTGGCACCTGGTGCGGCAGTAATGAGCTGGCGCGGTATGAAAGGAGGTATAGAAGCAGCAAAGATGGGACATGAAGTGGTGATGACACCGACTGATTTTGTTT
>Ga0137431_1000354_pt1 | contig 17819 bp, 30 predicted proteins | sample EasRivERMZT800_2_FD_104646 | JGI IMG/M metagenome (GOLD analysis project Ga0137431, IMG submission 104646) | Soil microbial communities from meander-bound floodplain in the East River, Colorado, USA - East River MetaG ERMZT800_2 | ecosystem: Environmental > Terrestrial > Soil > Floodplain ... | reverse complement strand
TCGTTCGGTTTTTCGACCCAGCCGCCCTCCGACAACATCGCACCCTCGATGACCTGCGGTAGCCCCGGTGCCCATATCATCTGCCCGACCCGCTTGTTCTGATCGAGCCACGTCGACGGCTTCAACTCGACGCCGGTCGGCGTCTGGATGCGCGGCAGGATCGAGTTGATCGACGCTATCGGCCACAGCGTGCCGAGCGTCGCGAAGATGTATTGGTGCGTCGGCAGGTACGCCCAAAAATCACGCACCGTGTATCTGCCGTCAAACAGTGATGATGTCTGGTTCGCCGCCGCGAGCGTTTTCAATCCCTCGGCCAGCTCCGGCGTGACGTCGGTGATCGCGAAATGATGACTGATCTCGGTCTTGGCGTCCCACAGCGTGATGCCGCTCGCGGTGACGCGCGCCTTGACGCGGTCGGCGGTGTTGGACGCGTCGTCCCACAAATTGGCGTAGCCGGACTGCCAGTCGCTGTCGGCGTAGATGTCGCAGAAATCGCGCAGCGTGATCAGCGAGCCGTCCTGCATCATCCACTGCATGTCGGGTGTCAGATCGTATTCCGACGTGCTTTCGTTGTGCGCCTTCTCGTCCAGCTGCAGACCCTCGGCCTGCATCAGCGCGTCGACGCTGCCGAGCAGCTCGGGAATGTCGTCGTCGTTGAACTCCGGCAGCTCGGCGAGCGGCACCTCCCACAGCGGCGTACCCTCGAACGCGTATTCGCGCCCCTCCGAGTGCACACCCCACACCGCGACGTAGCGCCCGGCGTTCGAGGTGAACAGCTCGACCATGTGGCCCTTCGGGTGCTCCTCGCTTTTGCCCCAGCGGCTCGATTTCGGGTTCTTGCGTTCCGTTCTGGTGAGGCGGCCGAACAGCATCAGCGTGGCGCGGCCGGAATTGCGCCGCAGCGCCTTGTGCATGAAAAGCGGCCACCGCTCCATCCAGGCGTCGAGCAGCTTGTCGCGCAGATCGGCGCGGCCGACGTCGACGTCGATGGCGAACAGGCCGGGGCTGCCTTTCATCCGCACGGCGGCGGCCTTGCCGCCCCACCGGACGATGTCGTCCGGCTCGTTCGGCATCTCCGGCCAACCCTTAAAGGGGTGCTCTTTTCCGCTTTTCAGCGGAATAACGTCGTACCCTTTTTCCTTTAGTTTCAGTGCGATGACGGCGACGGGGCGGATTTTCTTCGGCTTGAGTTCACGCATGGGCTTGTCCTTTCCGGGCACACCGGTCTAGAATTCAAGCCATCTGCCAGTGCCAACATGCAGATGACCTGCTGATCGTTATGCGTTCAGGTCTTGAACCCCCGGCCGAGCACTCGGCCGGGGGTTTTCATTCTGCGCCCGCTTGACGAACGCTGTCAATTCGCGGCACATTAAACCTGCACTGACTTATTTTATTGTTGATGCAGGGGATGATGATGCAACATAGCGCGCTGCTGGGCGGCAGCATTGCGAGCCGACGCAAGAACTGTCCCGCATCATTTCAGGAACAACTCAGAGCGCCGCCCGGCAGCACCAGCGTGTACGCCGAGGAGGGCACCCACCGCCACAACGCGATGGCGTACTGGCTGGCGTATCCCGACATCAAACTCACCGAGGTGACCATCGACGGCCGCGTCGTGACGTCGGAGGACGCCGCCGCGCTCATGCTGGCCGAGGATGCGCTGCATGTGTTCGAGCAACACTACGGCGGCGGCTTCGACATTCTTGAGCAGGAGATGTCGGTGCCATTTCCCGGCGTGCCCGGCGCGTTCGGGACGCTCGATCTGGTGTTGGGGTCGGACACCCACATCGCCGTGATTGATTTCAAGTTCGGCGCTGGCGTGCAGGTCGCCGCGCAGAACGGCCACGGCGAGCCGAATGAGCAGCTGATGTTCTACGCCTGCGGGCTGCCGAAGAAATGGATCGGCGACCGCACGCTGGTGCTGGCGATCATCCAGCCGACGTTCGAGCCGCCGCTGACACACGTCGTTGTCACGCTGGATCAGCTGAAGGCATTCGAGAAGACCATGCACAAGGCGGTCACCGAGGCGCTGTCGCACGATCCGCCGCGTGCGCGCGGCGAGTGGTGCCGGTTCGCGCCGTGCAAGGTGACGTGCCCGCTGTGGACCGGGCCGCTGCTCGATCTCTCCGCGCTCGGCCAACCGAAGCGCGAGGATCACCGCCGCGAGGAGGACTGGGGCGCGTTCCTGGCCAACGCCAAGCGGCTGCTCGACAATGCGCTGATGTATCAGAAGCAGATCGACGCCGCGCTGATCGATCATCTCAAGGCCGGGCTGCCCGCGCCGGGCTTCGCGCTGAAGCCCGCCAGGACCGTGCGCAGGTGGCTGGATGACACCACGTACGTCGCCAAGGCGCTGAAGAAGCTCGGCCTGAAGGACGCCGAGATATGGCAGCACAAAATTCAGACATTCGCGGTCGTCGACGCCGCCGCCAAGCGGCGCGGCAAGACCGTCCCCGACAGCCTCCGGCCCAAGCCGGAGAGCACCGAACTCGCTCTGACGAGTGAGGATGATCCCGCGCGGATCGACGTGCAGGCACGGCGCGACCTGTTCGCCAAACAACTCAAGGCGCTGGCAAAAGGACAAGGACAATGACGATGAGTGAGGTTGATAAAATGAAGACTGCTGCTGCCACCGCCGTGCATCCTGTCGGCATCGGCGGCGATCTGCTCGCCAAGCTGCAGACCGGCATCGCCAACTCCCGCGCGCAGACCGTGGTGACCGGCGGCAAGCCGTTCCTGCGCATGCTGCGCGACGGCGTGTGGGTGTACGGCCAGCGCGACGAGGAGGTGCAGGAAGGCTCGTCGTGGGCGATCAACCCGCTGTCGCTGGGCCACGGCTGGTGCTGCTGGCCGAACAACCCGGACGGCGGCTCGAACAAGATGCTGGGCGAGCACATGGTGCCGATGTTCGAGCCGCGCCCGCCGAAGCCGGAGCCGATTGAAGGCTTTCCGTTCACGCAGCAGTTCTCCTGCGAGATGCGCTGCCTGGACGGCGAGGATCAGGGCACCGAGGTGCTCTACAAGGTCAACTCGGTCGGCGGCACCAACGCGATCCAGAAGCTGCTGGAGACGATCCAGCGGCAGCTCGCCGACAATCCGGCGTATCCGTGCCCGGTGGTCGACCTGATGACCGATCACTACGACCACCCCAAGTACGGCAAAATCTACGTGCCGGTGTTCGATGTGGTCGGGTTCTGCGACATGAACGGCCGCGTGCTGCAAGGCAATCCGCAGCCGATCCCCGCGCAGTCGAAGCCGGAGCCGGAGCCAACCAAGGCGGCGAAGCCCGCCAGGGAACCTGCCAAGCCCGCCAAGCCACCGGTCGAGCGGCCGACGCGGGCCGCGCCGGAAACCCCCGCGCCGACCGCGCGTCGGCGTCCGGTCAGGCGCTGACCGATGCGCGAGTTTGGCCCGACCTTTCCCATCGAGCGGATCGGCTTCTTCGATTTCGAAACCGCCTGCTCGCTCGATCTCAAGAAGGTCGGGCTGTACCGCTACATGGCCGCCGCCAGCCCGCTGGTGCTGGCGGTGGCGCTGGGTGAGGGTCCGACACGGACCCTCACCTTTCCGCTCACCTGGGACGATCTGCCGGACGATATCCGGGCGCACCAGAAGCTGGTCGAGGCTGGTAACGGGGTATGGGCGGCGTGGAACGCCGCCTTCGACCGCGAGGTCTGGAACCAGATCACGGATTTTCCGCCGCTCGACATCAAGCATGTGATCGACGTGATGGCGCAGGCGACGGCGGCCGGGCTGCCCGGCAAGCTCGACGGCGCGTCGCGGTTCTCTGGCGGCCAGCACAAGCTCGCTGGCGGCAAGCTGATCCAGATGTTCAGCAGCGGCAAATACAACGCACAGAGCAGGCCGGAGGAGTGGCGGCAGTTTCTTGAGTACGCCGCGCGTGATGTCGACGCGATGCGCGACATCTTTCTCAACACGATGCAGCTGCCACTTGAGGATTGGGAGGAATACTGGGCCAGCGAGCGCATCAACCTCAACGGCATCGCGTTCGATCAGGAGCTTGCGCGCCGCGCCGCGCACATGGCGGAGATCGATCGCTTGCGCGCTGGCGACGAACTGACCGGGCTGACCCACGGCCGGGTCACGCGCGTCACCATGGTGCAGCACATGAAGGATTGGCTGCAGACCGCGCTGCAGCCCGCCGACCGCGAGTATCTGGTGGACCGCGTCGAGGAGGTGCTCGACGAGGAAACCGACGAGATCGAGCACATCGAGAAGCACAGCCTCAACCGCGCGGTGATCCGGCAGCTGATGGCGCTGCTCGACAGCAAGCCGCAGCTGACCGACAGCGAGCGCCGCGCCCGCACGCTGCTCGACATCCGGCTGTACGGCGGCTCGACCACGCCCGCCAAGTTCAGCAACATGCTCAACAACCACGTCGACGGTTTGCTGCTGGGTCAGTTCGTGTTCAACGGCGCGCCGCAGACCGGCCGGTTCAGCAGTCGTGGCGTGCAGCTGCACAACCTGATGCGCGACGCGTTGGAGTACGAGATGGACGCCATCGACGCGCTGCTCGGCGATTGCGACGCCGACGCCTTTCGTGCGCTCGGTGACGACACGCCGATCAGCCGCAAGCTGTCGATGCTGATCCGCCCGACCCTGGTGCCTGAGCGCGACGACAACGTGTTCGTGTGGGGCGACTGGTCGCAGATCGAGGCGCGGGTGCTGCCGTGGCTGGCCGGTGCCGAGCAGCGGCTCAACATCTTCCGCGAGGTCGACGACGACCCCGACGTGCCGGACCTGTACGTGCGATCCGCCGCCGCGATGAGCAACATTCGGTTCGATGAGGTGACGCCGGAGCTGCGGCAACGTGGCAAGGTCGCCGAGCTGGCCTGCCAGTTCGGCGGCGGTGCGGGTGCGCTGCAGAACATGGCGGCGAACTACGGCATGTTCCTCGACCGCGATGCGGCGAGCAGGATCGCGCGCGAGTGGCGCGAGGTGAACGGCTGGGCCACGCAATACTGGAACGAGCTGTGGGATGCTTTCATGCTGGCGATGCGTGCGCCCGGCACCATCACCAGCGCGGGCAAAATCCGTTACACCTATCTGCCCGGCTACCTCGGCGGCTCGATGCTGTGCATCCTGCCGTCCGGCCGCCTGCTGACCTACCGCCGCATCCGCCAGGAGCGGCGTGACACCAAGGACGCGCGTGGCAACATCATCGACACCAAGTGGGATTGGACGTTCGCGCGCGGCTACGGCCGCGTGAAGCTGTGGCACGGCATCCTGGCCGAGAACATCACGCAGGCGGTCGCGGCCGACGTGCTGCGCAGCGCGCTGGTGCGCGCGGTCAACACGCCGCTGCTGTGCAACGTGCGTGCTCACACCCACGACGAGATGCTGCTGGAGGTGCCGGTGCGGCGCGCCACGGCGACCGGCGTGCTGCTCAAGCGCGAGATGGAGCGCGCGGTGCAGTGGAGCAGCGGCCTGCCGCTCAAGGCGGAGACGACGTGCGGCTACGCCTACACGAAATGCAAGGCAGCAACAGGAGTGTAGAACGATGACAGTTCATCGAACGCCGCTGCAGGATATACGCTACCTAATCGAGCGCAAACGGCTGATGATGAAGCCGAGACGCAGGGCTAAGCCACGCAAGCTCGCGCCGGAGGAAATGCAACGACGGCGTGACGAGCGTCTGGCGCTTGGGCTGCCAGCAAATCCACAAAAACTAAAGATACCGAGGGCCGCGATGAGCACCAGAAAATGCAAGGTCACACTACCCAAGTTCAACCTGCCGGATTGATGCAGCCATGGCAAATGACCACGGGCTGCGCAAAACTTTTCGTGAGTTTCTAGTGCCGCGCGGCTTCGACGCGATGGCGGTGGAGACGCGCGGCGTTTCGACCGGCGCGCCGGACGCCAACTACTGCAAGCGCGGCATCGAGCTGTGGATCGAGCACAAGCGCATCGAGAAAGGCCGCGTCACGATCCGCCCGGCGCAGGTCGGCTGGATCGAGCGGCGGCTCGACCACGGCGGCCGCGTCTTTATCGCGGCGCGGTTTCGTTCCGACATGCGGCTTTACCACGGCAGCGCGGTCCGGCTGCTGCAGGATCGGCCGGTCGCGGAGGTGGCATACCTCGGGCGCTGGAGCGGCCGCCCGTCGGCCTGGGATTGGCGCGCCATCGAGGCGTTCCTGCTGGATGCAAACCTCTGAAAATAAGGTCTTTTCTTTTTGGCCTAAAAGGTAGTTGACTTTTATTTGGGAAAGGGTGTATAACAAATCCCATCAGTAACCCGAACCCGAAAGGCCAAGACCATGACCAAGACCAACCTCACCGCCGCCATCGACCAGCTGGGCGACCTGCAGGCGCAGATCGCGGAGCTGACCAAGCGCGCCAACGCCATCAAGGACGAGATCAAGGGGCTGGGTAACGGTGCCTACGAGGGCGAGCTGTTCCGCGTCACCGTCTCCACCTCGGAGCGCGAGACGCTCGACATGGCTGCCGTGCGCGAGAAGCTCTCGCCGCAGTTCATCCGCGCCCACACCAACGTCACCGAGGTCGTCACCCTCAAGTGCGTCGCCCGCAACGGCAAGAAGACGGTGTGAGATGACCAGCAAAATCCAATACGCGGATTTCCCCATCGAGGATTGCGAGACGCAGGCCAAGCAGCGCGCCGAGGAGATGGAGCGCGCCGGAGCCAGCTGCGCGATCTACCAGAAATGGACATGTCAACACTGCGGCTCGCGGCAGACGATGGGGCAGAAGGACACGTTCTTCCGCTCCGGCCGCTGCGAGGCGTGCGGACAGACCAGCCTGATCACCAAGTGCAACTGGATGATGCACGCCCTACTCAAGAGGAAATAGCAATGTCGACCGCTGACTTTCACATCTACAGCCACGGCTCGGTCTGGAGCATCATTGCCCAAACCGAAAACGCCAAGACCTTTGCCCGCAAAAACTTCGTGGTCGAAGACTGGCAGGGTATCTCAGAACATTTCACCACCGACTGGCGACCCGCGCGCGACATCTGCGAACGCCTCGTCAATGACGGCTTCAACGTGAGGATCGGATGATGCGCAACTTGTACCAAGAGGTCAGCGAGCGGATCGCGCACGAGCTGGAGACGGGCGTGCTGCCGTGGGTGCAGCCGTGGTCGCAGACGCCGGGCCGCAACATGTCGGTGAACGCCGTCAGCAACCGTCCCTACAGCGGCTGCAACGCGTTCCTGCTGTGGATGCTCAAGCGGCCGAACCCGCGCTACCTGACCTTCAAGCAGGCCAAGGAAGCCGGTGGCACGGTGCGCAAGGGCGAGCACGGTGTGCCGGTCTATTTCGTCAAGTTCCTGTACCGGCGCGGTGACAAGATGAAGGACGGACGGATCGCCACCGGCAACGTCTCGATGCTGCGCCAGTACACGGTGTTCAACGTCGCGCAGTGCGACGGACTGCCGGAGAAGATCGTCCACGGCCCGGACGGCGCTGCACCCACGGTGGCTCCGAACCCCGACGAGCGCGACGCCAGCATCGACGAATTCGTCGTGGCGACCGGCGCGGCCGTTCGGGAGGATGGCGGGGCGGCGCGCTACGTGCCGTCGGTCGATTACATCGGCATGCCAAAGTTCGCCACCTTCCACGGCGCGAGCCACTACTACGCCACGCTGTTCCATGAGCTGGGCCACTGGACCGGCCACAAGTCGCGGCTCGACCGCGAGTTCGGCAAGCGCTTCGGCGACAACGCCTACGCCGCCGAGGAGCTGGTCGCCGAGCTGACGTCGGCGTTCCTGTGCGCTGAGTTCAACGTCGACGGCGAGCTGCGCCACGCGGGCTACATCCAGAACTGGATCAAGCTGCTGCGCGAAGACAACAAGGCGTTCTTCACCGCCGCGAGCGCGGCGCAGAAGGCGGCTGATTTCCTGCGCGGCGTCGTGATCGCCGAGCCGCAGCAGGAGGCGGCGTGATGCTCAACGTCACCGTCGCCATCACTGCGATCCTGGCGGGGCTGCTCGCCGCCAGGATGGTCAGCCCGCCGCAGCCGGAGCTGCCGCCCATCGAGCGCATCGACCAGGGCTTCGACGCCGCCGCCGGGCGGCCGCTGCAGCACTACAGCGCCGCCCGCAAGGGCGACCAGATCGTGCCAACCCCGGTGCAGACGCTGACCTGCACCAAGCGGTTCTGTGAGCCGCACCCCAAGAACCTTGAGAACCTTCCACCATATCAACGCAGGGGAATTCCATGAGCTTCAAGCCCGAGGTAATCGCCGACCATACCGGCATGTTTTTCGGCAACGGATTGCGCTTCGCCACCCACAACGAGGCGCAGGTCTACGTCGCCGATCTGGCGCTGCGCTGGACCGCCGTGCGCGACACGCGCGTTGTCGAGAGTGACGACCCGGTGACGCACCGCATGGTCGCCGGTCGGGTTCTCGATCTGAATGGAGAGATACTATGAAAAAGCTGCGCAACGATCTGCTGCAATCCGCCATCCTCGGCACTGCGCTACGCCGCGATAAGGCGCTGCGTGAGCTGCTGCGGCTGCAGAGCAAGCTCGACGAGCTGCAAAAGCGAGCGGTGCGGCTGGCGAAGCGCGCCGCGAAAGAGCGCGCTGAGAACACCGCGCGGCTGCGCGAGCTGGAGCAGCAGCCGCCACCGCTGCCGCTCAGCCCGGCCACGCAGTCGTCGCTGCTGACGCAGCCGCAGATGATCGACGACAACGACCCGCTGGACATTCCGGACTGGCTGCTGCGCCGTCGCGCCGATTCGCAGCCGACCGATCAGCAGGTCGCCGAGCAGATCAAGACCGAGCAGGCCGAGCGCAAGCGCGACAAGGCCCGGGTGCGGATCGAGAAAATGAAGGCCAAGCAGCGCGGCGACACCCGCAAGATGCCGCTGAGCGGCAAGGACGCGTTGAAATTCATCAAGGGGGATGCGTGATGCTAGAGGCAGTGGTGTTGAGCATGGCATACGGAATTGTCATCTACGGTTTGATGTTCGTGCTTTGGGGAATTTTGGCGCTTGTCGGTGAGCGGTTGCTCGGTCTGCTGCTTGTGTTCCGACCGGAGCCGAAACCGCACCCAGGCTACCGCACATGGCGGCAGCGCTACTGGTCGCCGCTCGATTGGTTCAAGGGAGGCACGTCATGAAACTGACCACAGAGCAGGCCGAGGAGCTGGCTGCGTTGTCGCGAAAGGTGCGCGCCGACATTCCTTTTCTGGTCGACACGATGGTGCCGCCGGAGCACCGCGCGGCCACCCTGCGCGTGATGCTGTCGGTTGTACCGCCGATATACCTGTCGATGGCACTGGAGAAGATGCATGGCAGGTCGCCCTACGATGCACAGAGCACTGCTATTTGGGCGCTCGCGGTCGGCATCTCCGGCATCGTCAGCATGACGTCGAAGCCGGACAAAACCGCCGAGACGGCGGCGGCGATGGTCGCAATCCTGGGCAAGATGCTGGCCAAGTGGGCGGCGGCCGACGAGACGCCGCTCTCCAAGCACTAAAAGTGCCTATAGCTTTCCCCTAAATCCGAAGGTAAAAGGTCACATGCAAATCGAGCCGCAATTCCGCCTGCCGCCGCGCCGGTACCAGCAGGAGAACTACGAAAAGTTCCGAGACATCCACGCCGCCGCGATGTTCAGTCTGCCCGGCACCGGCAAGACCAAGACCGCGCTGGACATCATCTGCTACCGCCACCTTGCCGGAAAGCTGACCGGCGTGCTGGTGCTGTCGTCACCCAAGGGTGTCCACATGCAGTGGCTGGAGAAGCACATCCCGACGCATCTGTGGGACAGCGTGGACTGGCGCGGCACCGCCTGGAACGGCCGCGTCGGGCCGCGCCCGTGGTGGCTCGGCAAGCCGGAGCCGGAGGCGCTGCAGTTCTATTCGCTCAACATCGACGCGCTCAACAGCGACAAGGCATTTGGTGCGATGCAGACGTTCTGCGCCAGCCATCGCGGCAAGCTGATGATCATCGTCGACGAGAGCCAGAAGATCAAAAATTTCACCGCGCGGAGATCGAAGCGGCTGCGCAAGCTGGCGCACCAGTACGGCTGCGATCAGCGCATGATCATGACCGGCACGCCGATTGCGCGCGACCTGACCGACGAGTGGGCGCAGTTCTATTTCCTCGATCCCGAGATCATCGGGGTCAAGTTCAAGACCGACTTTCTGCGCGACTACTGCATCATGGGCGGCTACGAGAACCGGCAGGTGGTCGGCCACCGCAACATCGAGCAGTTCCAGGCGCTGACCGCGCCGTACATTTTCCGCGCCGACAAGAGCGAGCTTGATCTGCCGGAGAAGGTCTACGACGAAATTCATTTTGATATGAGCGCCGAGCAGCAGCGGATGCTGCAGGAGATCAAGCACACCTTCAGCACGATGGTCACCAACGCCGATTTGTCGCCCAAGGTGCTCGCGGCGCACGGCGCGGCGGCGCTGCTGCGCTGCCAGCAGATCATCAACGGCTTCACCATCACGGAGGATGGCGAGCTGGTGGTGCTGGAGCAGAACCCGCGCCTCGACGTGCTGCGCGATCTGCTGGACAACCTTGGCAATCATCCGTGCATCATCTGGTGCCGGTTCAATCAGGACATCGCCACGGTGATGAACGCGCTGCCTGGACCCGGCATGTCGATCTACGGCCAGACCTCGACGGCGGCGCGCAAGACGGTGCTGGCGGCGTTCGAGGCTGGCTCGATCCGCTATCTGGTGGCGTCGCCGGAGGCGGCCGGGAGCGGCCTCGACGGCATGCAGACGCTGTGCTCGACCGCGATCTACTACAGCAACAGCTTCAACGCGGTGGCGCGCTGGCAGAGCGAGGATCGCATCCACCGCATCGGCCAGTCGGCGACGGCGATCTACTACGATCTGATCGCGCGCGGCTCGCCGGACCGGCTGGTGCTGGAGAACCTGCTGGCCAAGAAAACACTCAGCACAGCCGTGCTGGATGACGTGAAAGACATGTTCAAGGAGATCAATGATGCAGGGACTGACGGAGCGCGAGGCCGTTTTGTTCAACGCGCTGAAGCGCAGCAAGAAAAAAGGAGCCAGCACGCTCGATCTGATCGAGGCGCTGCGCACCGCTAAGATCAAGATGCCGAAGACGCAGCGTCACACCATGACGCTGAACCTCAAGTATCTGGCGTACAAGGTGTCGCCGCACGGCTACATCATCCGCCGCATCAGCGGCGGCCAGGGCCGGGGCAACATCGCGGTCTACGAAATGACCAGGGAGTTCTGACCATGCGCGAGGTGATCCATCTGCTGCGCAACCACCGCCTCAACACCCCGGTCATGAACGCGACGGTGATGGATCGCGCCTGCGAGACGCTGGATACCTATCGCAGCGTGGTGGTCGAGCTGCTGGCGCTGCTGTCATGGCTGCGCGGAAAAAACCCGCTGCCGAGTGTCGCCGATTTCGACCGGCTTGAGCGCATCGCGCGCGAGCTGATCGACGTCGAGGAGCGCGTTATCGCCCACCAGACGGTTGACGTCATCGGCACCAGCGACACGCCGCCGATAGCGCGGCCGCTTGCTGACCCGCTGAGCGGCAACGCGCTGGCGGAAAGCATGCCCGACTACAAGATTTGTCCGCGCTGCGGCGACCGCACGCCGAAGATCGTGCATCTGCGCCGCCGCCCCAAGGCCGGGCTTGAGTGCGTGGCGTGCCGTTACGAGTACCCGTTTCCGCACCGCTGGGGGTGATCATGCCGTCACTGAAATTGCGTTTGGCGTTCCGTGAGGAAGGCGAGTTCTGGAATTGCTACATAGCGCGCGAAAACACGATGAAAGACGCGCACCTGATCGGCAGCATCAAGATCGGTGCAGTCCTGCGTCCTGACGTGAAGCGCAGTTTCATGGAAACGATGAAGCTCGCGTTTGGGCACGCCATCGAGCAAATGACCGGCGCGCCGCCGGACGGCTGGGAGGAGCGCAAAGCGCCGCGACGCGAGCGCGTTAAGTCGTCATGACGATCAAGCAGGCCGCCAATGTTAGCGCCGGGGTGTGCGACAACTGCGACCGCATTCACGTCCAGCTGATGGACGATAAGAACGAGGTGTTCGCGGAGTTTGTTCTCGGCATCGAGGATGTCAACAGTTTCATAGTGGCGATTATCCGTTTCAAGGTTGATCTGGAACAGCGCATCGCAAAGCAGGGGAGAGTGCAATGAACGATCACGTCAATGAGCAGTCTGATCATCAGTCTGATCTGCCCGACAATCGCAAGGCTGCGGTCGCCGCCGGGCTGGCGCAGTACAACATGATCGCGCACGAGCGCGACGAGCTGCAGGCGCAGGTGCGGCAGCTGACGCTGCACCTCGAACAGTGTCAGGTCGCGCTGCAGGCCAAGGAGGCCATCATCACCGAGCTGGACAGCCGCATGCGCTCGGCGCTGCTGGAGCGCGATCAGGCAATCGGCGACCGCGCCGTCTACGAGACGCTGTTCATCTCGTTCCAGTCGCTGCTGCGCGCGTTTCAGGTGCCGAACGAGCCGCTGGTCAAGTCGCGGGGCGACGACGAGCGGGACGCGATGGCGGCGCTGATGTCGGCCCACGATCCGCGCCACTACAACAACGCAGGCCCGATCCGGCAATTCGGGCCGTGATGCCGCCCGGCGCGCGGGCGGGCTTTGTTCTCCTCGGATTTATTTTTTGGACAGCCGGGGTTCTGCCTATGTCCGCTGTGGACGGCGCAACACGGTGCTTGAGCCGGGGCGAGGCGCGACTATTGTGGCCGCGCGAGCATCTCTACTGGTATTCCAGTAGTGGTAGGAGGTGCTGGAGCAACACTCGTCGGTCGCGATCCCCTAGCGCAAGACCGATTGCTGCCCCCGCTCCGGCACCTCTGCCGCCCACACCCCCCGCGCCCTGGCAGCCGCTGCCCAAGGAATTGACGCTGGGGCCGTATTTCGCCCCGCCGGTGCGTTTATTGGAGCCGGAGCCTGCCGAGGTAGCGGCCGAGATCGAGCAGCTCGCCAGCGGCCGCCTGGAGCCGCCCGGGGCGGTGATCTACTCGACTTTTGCCCCCGGCCGGGAGCCGGACGTGTGGCCGCCGCCGGAAACCCCCTGGTTCGGCGGCTGGCGCGGCGTCGCCCTGGGTGCCGTGCTCGCGGTGTGGGCGGCCGGGCTGATCGCACTGCTAAAACTGTATTGTCTTTTCCCCGCGTGGGGCACTAGAGTGTTCGGTGGAAGGCTCCAACCAGAGAGGCGCATACCAATGCGAAAACTATTGCTTGCTACTGTGATGTCGTTCGCGCTCGCCAGCGGCGCGAACGCCGTGATCGTCAATGTTGGCGACGTGGGGGCGTCCGGTACGACGAACCTGCAAGGCTTCGTCGACATCAACAACAGCGCGGTTTCCATCCCCGGCCTGACCGGCACGCTGTTTCTCGAATACGACGGTGTCTCGAACGGCGGACTGACTTGGAATTTCGATTACACCGTCACCAACACATCATCCGGCAACGTCACGATGTCTTCAATCGGTTCTTTCGGATTGAACACGACACCGAACGTGACCGCTGCTCTCAGCACCGGACTGTATGATCTGGCGCTGCTCGATCCGCAGTTCCCGAACGTCAACGGGGCCAACATCATCGAGATGTGTTTCTCGGCAGGCAACAACTCCTGCAACGGCGACGGCAACACGCTGACCCCTGGCCAGTCGGCCAGCGGCGAGTTCACGCTGACGTTCTCCTCCGTCCTGGCGTCGATGTCTCTGGATGCAGCCTATCTTCGCTTCCAGGCGATTGACGCTATCAATCCAAGCCTGAGCGGCGCGTCCGGTGTCGGCTTCAATGTCGGCAACGTCGTCATCAATCCGCTCGCCGTTCCAGGCCCGCTGGTGGGCGCTGGTTTGCCAGGAATGGTCGCCGCTCTGTTGACGCTGATCGGCTTCAATCGCTGGCGTCGTCGCCGCCACGCTTAGCGGCTGCCAAGGGTCGCGGCGGCAACGGCGCGGCCGACACGTTCTCTCGAACCATGAGGATCAGATGAAAAAGCTTCTGTTTGCTACCGCTGTGCTGGCAGCTCTCGCGTTGCCAGCCAAGGCCGACATCGTCGTCAACTTGGGGACCAACCCGACGAGCGGCACCGGAGCCTTCGCCAACACCAACCCCGGAACCGGCGGAGGCGGCTCAGGACTGTTCGCTGACATCTACGAGTTCGATCTGCTCGGCGGACCGCAGTTCATCACCATCGCTTCCGTCACCAACGTCTACGCCTCGGCCAGTCAGTTCATAACGAACTTTACCGGCTCGGTTCTGAGTGAAGGCGCGGACAATGCTCCCGGCGGCGGCGACGATCTCTTTGTGATCGGGCCGGTGCTGGCTTCGGCCTGCCCCGTCGCCAACTGCCAGGGCTTCGCCGGGTCGGCGTTGCTTGCTGCTGGCGGCTACTACCTGCTGATCACCGGCGACGCCGGTATCGACGCTGGCTACGGCGGCAACCTCAGCACCTTCGCGGTGCCGGGTCCGGCTCTCGGTGCTGGCATCCCCGGTCTTGTGGCCGCGTTTGGTCTTGGACTGGCATGGTACCGCCGCCGCAAGGCTGCGTGAGGTTACGGGACATGCGGCCATTGATTACGCCGCATGTCCCACCCTGACGGGAGTTAAGCGCAGATGCGAAAACTGACCGAGGCTGAGATTATGCAGGCGGTCCGCGATGCCAAGATGAGCCAAAAGCAAATTGATGCCATGACGTACACGCAATGGAAGGATGGTATCGACTTGCAAGTGCCGACCGTCGAGTTGGTCGCACTCGCCAACGCGCTAACATCACATTGGAGGGTTGCAAATGACCGAACTAAACGAACGCCAGCGCCGCGCCCTCTTGATCGGGGAACAGGCCATTGAAGATTTACCGTGGCGCGACCGCGACGACTTGATCGCCAGGGGTTTTGCAGTTCGCGCGTGGCCGCAAGTCACCGGAGTTGATTGGAAAACATGGCTGACAGAGGACGGCGTGCGGGCACGTCTAGCTATCTCGCTTCCGCACCCGTAAGGCCATTAACAGCGCATTAGGAACAGGAGAGAAACCGATGGACTTGTATGCACTGCACGAAAAGATGACCGGGCATCTGTTCCCATCCTATTCCAATTCCGATGAACGGTTCCTCGCGCTCGCGCTCTGTGGCGAGGTCGGTGAGCTTGCCAACATGGTCAAGAAACGTTGGCGCGACGGTGCGGACCTGACTGACGAAATCCGCGACGAGATTGCCGACATTCGCGTGTATCTTGAACTGCTCGCCAAGTGCTTCGGCATTGAAGGTGATAAGTTAAACGACCGCGTGAAGTCGAAGCTCGAAAAGGTGGTTGAGAAACACAAGGCGCGGCTGACTGCATAGCGCCGCCTTTGTCATCACAAATAAGGATGGCTGGCATGGACGAAACACAGATTAAGAAATGCCCACGCACCAAATCAGACATGACCCCCTGCTATCTACGGGACGGTGATCTGGCTGTCGGTGTTGCGAAAGACGGGTGGGGCGCTGGTGTCCGCAAGGTATGCGTCGGGTGTGATTTGGGTATCGGGTTCTGCCGCGAGGAGCGTTAACAGCGCAACAATGAAAATTCGGATACCGATCCCGAAGCGCGTGATTGATGCTTGGTTCGTGTTCGAAGAGTGGGCCAACGTCGAGTTGTTCAGGCTGTGGCGTCTCGACGTGCGCCGTCTCGACATCATCCAGGCGATCTTGTTCGCGTTCTGCGTCGGCTGGTACGGCTACACCCAAGGCCCGATGGGCGCGTTGACCGGCGCGCTGTTCTATATTTTCCTCGTCATGTGCGCGCTGTGGGTGTGGCGGAAATAATAATCAGTAGCAAAAGGCCGCGATAGCGGAGAGATAACGATGAACTGCCCGAAGTGTGACGCTGACATCAGCGAGAGCTACGAGCCGGATGATTGGTCGGTCGGCATTACCGGCGGCTGGTACTGCGATGCCTGCGATCTTGCGGTCGGCGAACACGATGTCCGCCGCGATCCGCAGCCGGATGACGTTTCGATCATGACGGCGAGGGAGTTTCTTGGCGACCGCCCGCTCGGGACGCCGATTTCTGAACTGTCCGGGCAGCCGGGACCGAAAGATGACATCGGGCACCCGGACCACGCTCGCTACGCTGAGTTCAAGCGGATCGCAAAATCGTGGGGGTACGACTGATGATGACACTCCGGGAAGCGCCGTCGTTTCGAGATCGGGTCAACGGACGGCTTCACCGTCACGTTCAGCGAAGCCCGCAAGCTATCGCGGTAGCCGGAACGTCGACGGCCCCTCGCCGATCAGACCGAGCAGCACGAAGATCACGATCAGCACCGCCACCACCATGATGACGATCTTGGCGACCCGGTTGAACGGCGCTGGCACCGGGATGTAGTCGATCAGGAATATCAGCAGCCAGACGATCAGGCCGACCACCAGCAGGTAGACGACCAAGCTAACGAGCGCGCCAATCATGGATGTCTCCTAGTCCAGACAGAGGTTGCTGCGGATCGTCGTGGTGCGCACCTGTCCCTGCGGCAGCTGATCCGTGATCCGCCGCTCGGTGTCGATCCGCCCGCCCGGGCAGGGCTTCTCAATCTCGTCGACCACGAAGCGGCCGCCTTGAATGCGGCAGCCCCCCGCCAGGAGGGCCGCCAGCATTGCAATGGCGAGCACACGCATCGTTATCCTTTGGGCTTCACGATCCCGCACTCGGTCGCCAGCTTGGTAATCAACAAGTCTCTCGCCTCGGAGCGCTTCGCGACTTGATACAGCGTGTAGCCGACGATCAGGAGGCACAGCACGTTGACGATCACCAGTGTCATCGCCAGCGGATGCCCCTTCAACCCATCGATGATGCTGCCAGCGACCTTGCCGGTGACGTGGATCATCCAGCCGCCTCCAACGCCTCCACCCTGGCCTTCAGCTCCTTGATCGAATTGATCAGCGCGAAGATCAGCGGCGTAGTGTCGAGGTCGCGCAAGTCCGTGACCGCGACGCCGTCGATGTAGCCTTTGCCTTGCTTGACCATCTCGGGCATCGCCGCCTCGACCTCCTGCGCGATGAGGCCGATGAATTCTTTTTGCTCGATGGCGGCCTGATAGTGCGTCGAGTTGGCGTAGGGCGCGGCGAGTGCTGTCTTGCCGGACGGCGGTGCCTTGGGTTCGCCATCGGCGTCGAGCTTCTCGCTGTCGCTGTAGTAGGAAGGTTCGGCGTAGGTGTCGTTGCCTTTGAACGTGTACCGCACCGGGCGCAGTGCGGCGATGGCATCGAGGCCGGAGCCGTAATCACCGAGAACATTCTTGATGCGGGCGTCGGAGATGTCGGCCCACGGGCCGCCGCCCTGCTTGTAGGCTTGACCGTCGCCGCGAAGATCAAAGTAGGTGCCGGGGATGCCGACCCTAAATCCCGCCCACACCCCACCATAATGAAGAAGCTGGAGGTAGCAGTTTCCCCAGTTCGGATTGCCGGATATCAGGTTTACGGCGTAGGGTGCCGAGCCGCTGTACCCAACCGCGCCAACACCGTATGCGCCACCGCAAAATAAACCGCCCACCGCCTGGATGTTCGACTGCGCCACGATAGAACCGGCGCAGCCAATAGCCGGTACGGTAATTTGGTGAGTACCAAAAGTGTATTGCGTGCCGTCACACCAGATGTACGCCGAGCCGCCATTACCGAAGCGGTAGATGCCGGTGTTTGCCGTGCCGGAGGCCGCCCAAACCTCACCCCCCGCGACTATTGCGCCTGTGGCTCCTAGCGAGCCGCCAATGTCGACATCAGTGAGGAATTGAGCCTTGTTGTACCCGGTTCCTCCAGCCATCTGGTAGAAACGTAGTTTGCCTTGCTCGGTGTCGATGCCGTAGTGCGTGAAGCCGCTGT
>Ga0137431_1000353_pt1 | contig 17849 bp, 17 predicted proteins | sample EasRivERMZT800_2_FD_104646 | JGI IMG/M metagenome (GOLD analysis project Ga0137431, IMG submission 104646) | Soil microbial communities from meander-bound floodplain in the East River, Colorado, USA - East River MetaG ERMZT800_2 | ecosystem: Environmental > Terrestrial > Soil > Floodplain ... | reverse complement strand
TTTTTGGCCGGCGATTGTCCTATATTTATTAAATTGAAGAGTGGGCGGCTGGCGAGAAACTGGTTATGCGCACATCTGATGGACCTTTTCCTATGGAGACTACTTATATATATGGCAGGCAATTGATGATAAGACCACCAGAATGTAATTAAGAAATCAAGGCATCCCCACGGGATTTTCAAAATTGTTTGCGCCGTTCGTGCCCCTTATGATCAGAAAGGCAAACAAAAAAGATTTGCTGCGATTGAAAGCATTGCTGGAAAGTGGAAATCCGTGAAAAATGTCTGAGATAAAAATCCTGTTTCATATTGCTGCACCCAGGGAAAAGGTATATGAAGCAATAACAACGATTGAAGGACTTGCCAATTGGTGGACCAAACAAACTTGCGGGGAAAGCAGGCCCGGTGGAATTATACGTTTTCGTTTTGGCAAATTTGGGAATGACATGAAGGTATTGTCCATGAAAAAAAATGAATGGCTGCAATGGGAATGCGTGGACGGACCAGATGACTGGCTTGGAACGCGGTTGAGTTTTCAATTAGATGAAAATGGCAGCAAAGCAACGACGAGAGTGCGTTTTGAACATTCATGCTGGAAAAATGCCAATGATTTTTTTGCAGGCTGCACATTTACGTGGGGGCGGTATATGGAAAGCCTCCGTCAATTTTGTCAAACCGGTAAAGGTGAGGCTTTTGGAACCTGCGGATACCGGCAATGAAAATTAGTTACGGTTACCGGTATCCGGGAACCGGTAACGATCTCCACATGAATTAAAGTCGATATTTACATAATAATTAGGCCACAACACCAAACGGACCTGAGCCCGCGCAATTAATTCATGGCCCCAATTTAGTCCATCAATACTTTTTTACACGGCCTCGCCTGTTAATCCGAAATAAATAATTGGAAATTTGATAAGTTAAATCTGAATTTCTTTCCAATGGCTGTCAAAAAAGAAAAAGCAATATTTCCCCGGACTTATTGAAAATCTATGATCAGCTCATTTCAGCTATTCCGTCCGTCGAACGAAAAGGAGCGAGTATGCCTTAAACGTCCATGAATGGAAACATGTTCAGCTTTATATCTCCTGAAGGCAAAATGGGACTAAGGCTCCCTCCAACAGAACGAGAAGAATTTATTAAAATTTTCAAAGTACAGCTTTTCATAGCGCATGGAACCGTGTTAAATGAATATGTAACAGTGCCGGAAAAATTATTAAGGGATATAAACTCTCTAAAAAAATATTTTGCGCTCAACTATGAATATGTAAAAACTTTAAAGCCTAAAACCACCACAAAAAAAAGAATTAAGTTATTGCATTGCTCTCGTGTAAATAACGAAGGCAAATTGATCCCCGAAGAAGTGTGTTAAATTAATGATCCAGTAAAGATTTGCATTTGGAGACTCCTGAAAAAATTCACCAGGCTATTGATCACCTGTTCCGCCATGAATCGGGCAAGATGGTTTCTGTGCTGTCAAGACTGTTCGGTTTTAAAAACCTGGAGACGGCGCAGGACATCGTACAGGACACCCTGCTGCAAGCTATGAATACCTGGAGCTACAGCGCGGTCCCCGAGAATCCTTCTGCATGGCTGTATCGTGTTGCAAAAAATAAAGCCATTGACTTTCTGCGGAGGGAGAAAAAATTCCGTGAGATCAGCCCGCAGTATGCCAACCGGCTAATGTCAGAATACAGCCTGTCACCTACCGTCAATAATTTGTTTTTAGAAAATGAAATTCAGGATAGCCAGCTAAGGATGATGTTTGCGTGCTGCCATCCGCTTATCCCCCCGGAGTCGCAAATAGCCCTGACTTTAAAAACGCTTTGCGGTCTTAGTACCAGTGAGATTGCCGGTGCATTCCTGACAAGTGATGAAACAATTGCAAAAAGATTATACCGGGCAAAAGAAAAGATCAGGGGCGGGGAAATAGAATTAATTGTTCCGGAGGGAAAGGAATTACCAGAAAAGCTGGATGTGGTCTTAAAATCCTTGTACCTTCTTTTCAATGAAGGCTACAATTCCTCCCATCCTGATAACCTGATCCGTGAAGATCTTTGTGAAGAAGCCATGCGACTAACCCGCCTGCTTACCCAGCATTCATTGACGCGGTTTCCGCGAACCTATGCTTTGTTTTCGTTGTTTTGTTTCCAGGCCTCACGCCTTCATGCACGATTGGATGACAAAGCTCACATTATCATTCTAAAATACCAGGACAGGAACAAATGGAACCGTTCACTGATTCAAACCGGATTTGATTTTCTTGAAATGGCCGCAGAACCCTTTGAGGTATCTACATATCATTTAGAAGCAGCCATTGCTTCCATTCATGCTGCCGCTCCCGCTTTTGAAAAAACCGACTGGAAATCCATCTATCATTTATACGAGCTGCTTTACCAGTTGCAGCCCAACCCGGTTGTAGCCATGAATAAAGCGATTGCGTTAGCCTATGCAATCAGCAAACAAAGAGCATTGGATGAATTGCACCAGATAAAGGGATTGGAGCACCATCACCTTTTTTATGCCACTATTGGTGAAATGTATTTGGAGCTGGATCAGAAACTAAATGCCAGGATGGCCTTTCAGAAAGCCGCAGCACTTACAAACTCTCAAAGTGAAAAGCTTTTATTGATCGAAAAGATTGGTCAATGTGGGCTTCAATAGCCGAAAATCTTCCAGTCTCTTTAAGAAACAATTGGAGAAAGCAGAATCTCATGTGTTTGGCCTGGCTTGCTGAAATGAATTAACTTGATCCCGTAAAGCCATTACCAGTCTATGAAAAAAACATTTCTTTCCTGCCTGATCATCATATGCCTGGTTGGGTGCCGGCAAAAATCATCGACTGGCCAGTCAATTCCGGAAACGGAACGTGACACTTCCATCACTGTATCCAATTCATATACTGAAATGTTTTTCGACAGCATCGCACTGGAAAAGTTTATTGTTTCCGAAACCTTGCATGACAGCGCTGCCCGGCGCCTTCGTGATTTTTATAACAGGCGTAATTATCAGTTTGCCTGGTTTCTCAAACAGGGTGCCGCTCCCTATGTGTCTTCGTTTATGGGACTGCAAAATGAATATATAAACTATTCGCAGGACAGTTCTTTGTATAATCCTACGCTGCAATCGCTGTATGATACATTATCCCAGGAAAATTTGCCATTTACGGTCGATACAGCGACGCTTAAAACTGAACTATTACTCACCTACCAGTTTTTTCGCTACGCCAATAAGGCCTATGCGGGGCAAAGGAATATCAATCCACAGGAACTTGAATGGTATATTCCACGTAAAAAGATTAACGACATTGCCCTGCTGGATTCATTGCTTAAAAACAAAGGTCAAAATCTTTCCCAGTATGAACCGGTGAACCGCCAGTACGGGCTGATCAAAAAATTTTTGCTTAAATATTATGAGATAGAAAAAAAAGGCGGCTGGTCGGCAATCAATGTTGATAAAAAAACATATCAACTGGGAGATTCTTCCGTTGCCATTTCGCAGATCAAAAGACGATTATTTTTAACCGAAGACATGGAAGAAACTGACACAACAAAAAAATTCACGCCTGCCATGACCGAAGCGGTAAAAAGATACCAGCACCGGTATGGATTTAAAGAAACAGGTATTGTCACCTCCACCCTCATTGCAGAAATGAACCGTCCTGTACAGGAACGAATACGGCAAATGCTGATAAACATGGAACGCATCCGCTGGGTGCCGGCAGAACCCGCCACTGATTACCTATTGGTAAATATTCCCGAATTCCGGCTGCACGTGTATGAAAAAGGTCAATACAAATGGAATATGAATGTCGTTACCGGTTCTGTGGCGAATAATACCGTAGTCTTTTCAGGAAGATTGAAATATATTGTTTTTAGTCCGTATTGGAATGTACCTGCCAGTATTCTTAAAAAGGAGGTCCTGCCAGGCATCAGGAGAAATAAAAATTACCTCTCGAATCATAACATGGAATGGAACAATGGCATTGTTCGCCAAAAGCCAGGGCCGCGAAATTCTTTAGGACTTGTAAAATTTCTTTTTCCCAACAGCTACAGTATTTACTTACATGATACGCCGTCAAAAAGTTTGTTTAATGAATCCAAAAGGGCCTTCAGCCATGGCTGTATCCGCCTGTCGGAACCCAAAAAATTGGCTGAATACTTATTGCGCAATGATTCGTCATGGAATTCACAGAAAATTGTGCAGGCTATGAATGCACACAAGGAAAGATATGTAACCGTAAAAGAAGACGTTCCTGTATTCATAGGTTATTTCACCGCCTGGGTTGACCGCCAGGGTAGGCTGAACTTCAGGGACGATATTTATGGTCATGATAAAAAGATGGCAGAACGTTTATTCAGCACGACCCGGAAATAACCGGAATAGCTTTTATTTGCAACATGCAACTGATCGAGGTCAATACCCCGCAATTGGAAAAGGAGTTTATTCTTGTCAATGTGTTGATCAATAAAAATGATCCAAATTATATTCAGCCATTGAATAAGGATATACTGGAAGTCTTTGACAAAAAAAAGAACAAGACATTTCGTCATGGTGATGCTATACGTTGGATCCTGAAAACTGACAGCGGGGAACCTGTTGGGCGGATTGCAGCTTTTGTAAATGCAAAATATAAAAACAAAGGCGATGACGGACCGGTAGGTGGTATTGGCTTCTTTGATTGCATCAATGACCAGGCAGCAGCTGATATCCTGTTTGATGTAGCCAGGCACTGGTTGTTGCAAAGAAATATGCAGGCCATGGACGGCCCCATTAATTTTGGAGAAAGGGACCGGTGGTGGGGGTTGCTTGTAAAGGGGTTCGAACCTCCGGTATATTGCCTTAACTATAACCCGCCATATTATCAGCAGCTTTTTGAAAATTATGGCTTCAAGAATTATTATAACCAAGTATGCTTTGCATTAAAAGTGGACGTCCGCCTGCAGGAAAAGTTTTATTCCCGTCATGCTCAATGCGCTAAAAACCCTGATTTAAGCTCAGCGCATATCAGGAAAGATCAATTGGACAAGTTTGCAAAAGATTTTACTATCGTTTACAACAAGGCGTGGGCAGGTCATGGCGGTATGAAGCAGCTTGAGGAAAAGGTGGTGCGGAAAATGTTTCAGGCTATGAAACCTGTCATTGATGAAAGAATCAGTTGGTTTGCCTATTACAAAAATGAGCCGATTGCATTGTGGTTAAACCTGCCCGATCTGAATCAATGGTTCAAATATCTGCACGGTAAATTTGGATTATGGGATAAGCTTAGGTTCTTATGGATTAAAAAAACCAGGAAGTGTGATAAGTTTGTGGGATTGGTTTTTGGCGTTGTACCCGAATGGCAGGGCAAAGGCATAGACAGCTACCTGATATTAGAAGGAGGCAAAATAATACAGGGATTAACTGTAGAAAATGGTGTATACAAAATAGGCAAAACGATCTATTCAGATTTTGAAATGCAGTGGATAGGCGAGTTCAATCCGAAAATGATTAACGTGGCGCAAGCCCTCGGTACTTACCGCAGCCGGATATTGACCACTTATCGCTATGTATTCGATCGGACAAAAGAATTTAAAACGCATCCGATCTTGCTGTAGTGAATTCAATGGTCAATTACCAATCGACATTGCGAGTCGCAGCCGAAAAAATTGAATTATGTCTGGACCTATCAACCGCCAATCACCATTCACCATCCTATCCCCACCTGTACCATAAAATAATTGGCCGGTGCCTCGCCCACTTCATATCCCAGGCGGTTGCCTGAAGGATCATAGACAACTGAATTTCTCACAACATAGTTGATATTGCCGCCGCGATTATAGGAAGCTCTCAGGGCCAACCTTACAGCGTCGGCTTTCTGATGGCCGCCTACATAACATCCAACTGCAAGACCCTTGTTGAAGCTTGCGGATGAATAGCTTTCAATGTCAAAGTTTTCAATACCCAGTGAAGTTTCAATCAGATCGAGATTCTCTTTGATTGTTGATATATAAAAATTACCGCCGGCCAGCAATTCAATGAACGGAGTTATCTTTTCGGAAACGGGCGGACGAACCTGCACCAATGCATTCAGTTGGAAAATGCCATAGCTGGTTTTATAATCGCCATCATATCCATTAATATTTACTTCCGAAATAAAGCGTCCGTAATAAGTATATCCTGCTTCAATACCAACCCTCAGGGGGCTGTTTCGTTTATTTTTAGTACCCCATGTTGCAGGATTGCTCAATAAAATAAGTCCTGCCCCTATACCCGCATTTCCCATATTGTTTTTGATGGCTTCCTGCATATCCCCGGTAGGAATGCCCACCTGTAATGCGAACAATCCGTTGAAGGATTCAACCTTTTTTGTGTTCGTATCCGGGTCCTGCCCGCAGACAGTTGAAATTTGACAAACAAATAATATTATATACGTCCAAAAAAGGTTGACTTTCATAAATTTTCTTTGATGCCGGCCATGATGAATTTACCGGTTCCAGCTTGTTTAAAACGGGAATAAAAACTTCTTATCAATAATTTGACCATTAAAAAAACTTCGCTGACAGAAGCTCAAAAATCTTCTATCCAAAACTATCGTAACACTTACATTTGCACAACAGGAAATTAGCAAATGGATCGTTTTATTGTATCAGCACGCAAGTACAGGCCGCAGTTGTTTGACACCGTGGTTGGGCAGGCACATATTACCACCACTTTAAAGAATGCAATCCGTCACAATCAGCTGGCCCATGCTTTTCTGTTTTGCGGACCCCGCGGAGTGGGCAAAACAACCTGTGCCCGGATTCTTGCCAAGACAATTAATTGCGAAAAAAAAACCAAGGAAGGAGAATCCTGCAACAAATGCGCCTCCTGTGTTTCTTTCAATGAAGGTACTTCTTTAAATATTCATGAACTGGATGCCGCCAGCAACAATTCGGTCGATGATATACGGACATTGGTTGACCAGGTAAGGTTTGCGCCACAGGCGGGAAAATACAAAGTGTATATCATTGATGAAGTTCATATGCTAAGTTCTTCCGCATTTAATGCCTTTTTAAAAACGCTGGAAGAACCTCCCTCCTTTGCCATATTCATTTTAGCCACCACCGAAAAACATAAAATTCTACCGACCATTTTAAGCCGTTGCCAGATCTTCGATTTCAAACGCATTACCACCAACGATACCGTGGAGCACCTGCAGGAAATATGTAATAAGGAAGAAGTCAAAGCCGAGAAGGCTGCTCTGCAGATCATCGCTCAAAAAAGCGAAGGCTGCATGCGGGATGCCCTTAGCATAATGGACAAAATCGTAAGCTTTACAAACGGTGAGCTCACATATGCCAATACGCTGGAACATCTTAACATACTGGATGCAGATTATTATTTCAGGTTGCTCGATTGCATGCTGCAGCAGGACCTTGCCGGCGCCTTGCTATTATATGATGGCATCAATCAGAAAGGTTTTGAAGGCGACCTGGTGCTGAACGGATTTTCTGAATTCATACGAAACCTGCTGGTATGTAAAGATGCAAAAGCAGCTAATTTGCTGGAAGTAGTGGAAAGCTTCAGAGACCGGTACGTAGAAACTTCCCGGAATGTATCAATGGCTGTGCTGATCAGCAGTCTTAATATATTGAATGAAGCAGAAATGAATTACAAGGCGGCCCGCAATAAAAGGCTGCATGTAGAGCTGGTACTGATCAAACTTTGCTACCTGCAGCAAGCTATTGAACTCACTGCTGAAGCCGGCGGCATAAGTAAAAAAAAACTGATTGAATCTGCGAAGCCGCTGGCCTTCCGGAAAATTGCGCCACTGGCAATAAAAGAGCTATTAAAAGCTAAAAGCGAAAGACCTGCAACGAAGAATGAAAAACTGATTCTTGAAACGCCGGACGTTGAACAAATAAAGGTGGCGGAAGGTAGTGGTTCTTACCAAACTGAAACTCCAAACTCCATCTTGCCTCAGGCGAGACAAACTTCAAATAAACTCTCTGCACTCGACAAAATCCGTAAGCAATACAAGGGGAATGGAGCATCCGGTAACGGCCACAACAACCACCCATTGGAGCTGGAAGCTATACAAACAGCATGGGCAGCTTATATCTTAAAATTGAAAGAAGCAAAAAGCCCGGCTGTGCAATCTTTTGAACTGGCACAACTGCAGGTAAAAGACGATAATTGTTTTGAAGTAATCACAACAAACAATATTCAGCAAAAATTCATTGAGCAGGAACGAAATCACCTGTTTGCATTTTTGCAGCAGCAATTAACAAACCGATTGTTGCAGATCACCGTGGTTGTCAATGAAAATGCGCAAGAAAGAAAAGAAGCCGAAGTTTCACTGTCGTCGAGAGAGCAATTTATTAAAATGGCAGAGCAATACCCGTTGCTGCTTGAATTGAAGGAGCGATTGAGGCTGGACCTGGATTATTAACTAACCTGGGTTTGTAAATTATTTCACTACACAGGCAGATAGAAAACATGGTCCCGAAGGTTCGGGATTCACAACTTTTCCCGCCACAGGCGTGGATACTTCTATGTGTTTTCTATTGTGCCCATATGTGCTTATTGTGGTAGACTCCTCGCAATAAGATCACATAAGATTCCCGATACGCAAAACTCGCGTTATTGAAGTTGTTTTTTGACGTATTTGAATTCGGTAAGCCTTGATAAATACTATCAATCGAATTCCCCACCCGAGTGGCAATTTGAGATATTGTCAATTCAATATACGCAAATTTATCATTCGTCATTTTACCTTAATTTCGGTCAAAATTTAAAGCTACATGGCTGAAGTGATTTTGATGCCCCGCCTTAGCGATACCATGACTGAAGGTGTGATCGCCGCATGGCATAAAAAAGTGGGTGATACGGTAAAAAAAGGCGACCTGCTTGCCGAAGTGGAAACCGACAAAGCCACGATGGAACTGGAAAGTTATAAGGACGGTACCCTGCTGCATATCGGAGGAGATAAAGGATCCAAACTGCAGGTGAATGACCTGCTGGCTATAATCGGTACAGCCGGTGAAGATGTTTCGTCACTCGTAAGCGGAAGTGGCGGCGCAGCACCGGCAAAGACAGAAAAGAAAGAACCAAAAAAGGAAGCTGCTCCCAAAGCTGACAATCAAAAACAAGAGAAAGCCGCGTCAGCTCCACCCATCGATATATCTAAAATGGAAGAGGTGGTGTTGATGCCCCGGCTTAGCGATACCATGACAGAAGGAGTTATTGCTGCATGGAATAAAAATGTCGGCGATACGGTAAAAAAAGGGGAAGTGCTAGCTGAAATAGAAACCGATAAGGCTACGATGGAACTGGAAAGCTATAAGAATGGAAAGCTTCTTTACCAGGGTGCTCAAAAAGGTGAAAAAATTGCTGTTAACGATCTGCTCTGCATCATTGGTGAGGAAGGAAAAGTAGACGTGAACGCCATTGTAGCTGCTGCTAAAGGTGGCGGTGCTGCCGCACCTCCGCCTGCTAAATCTGGAGAGGCTGCAGCCGAAACTGCAGAGCCAGCAGAAGTATCAGCAAAGGTTGATACCCACTCTTCAGTAAACGGTCGTGTAAAAGCATCACCGCTGGCAAAAAGATTAGCGGCTGAGAAGGGAATTGATATCAGTAAGGTCAGTGGGTCGGGTGATGGAGGAAGGATCATTAAGTCAGATATTGACAATTATAAACCTGTATCCGCTCCAGCTAAAGAAATGGCTCCTGCCGCAAAAGCTGCCGTTGATGGTAGCCAGGCACCGAGAGGATTTAAGGAAACGCCGATATCGCAAATGCGGAAAGTAATTGCCAAACGCCTGGCTGAAAGTAAATTTTCGGCACCGCATTTTTATCTAACGATGAGTATTGATATGGACAGTGCTGTTGAAAGCCGTGCCAAAATAAATGAGGTGAGCAAGGTAAAAATATCTTTCAACGACATTGTATTAAAAGCCTGTGCTGTTGCATTGAAACAGCACCCGGCAGTAAACAGTAGTTGGCTTGGCGATAAGATCCGCACCAATTACGATATAAATATTGGCGTAGCTGTAGCGGTGGAAGATGGTTTGCTGGTTCCGGTAGTAAAAGGAGCCGATACAAAATCTTTATCAGAGATCGCCGCTGAAGTAAAGGATTTTGCACAAAAAGCAAAGGATAAAAAACTGCAGCCTTCGGATTGGGAAGGAAACACATTCACTATTTCCAACCTCGGCATGTTTGGCATTGAAGAATTCACTGCTATCATCAATCCGCCCGATGCCTGTATTTTGGCAATTGGAGGCATCAGCCAGGTGCCGGTGGTTAAAAATGGCGCCGTCGTTCCCGGCAATGTGATGAAAGTAACCCTCAGTTGCGATCACCGCGTCGTAGATGGAGCAACCGGCTCGGCATTTTTGCAAACGCTGAAAAGTTTGCTGGAAGAGCCATTGCGGATGCTGGTGTAAAAACTATTTGTTTAATCAGGCAAAGGTCCCGCTGTTGCGGGATCTTTTTCATTTTAGATTGGTTGCCGTTATGCAAAAAATAAAAATTGAACATCAGTCAGATAAACGTTTACCACAAAAATCTAGAAATATTCATCTTAAATTAAATTGCCAATGCATCAAAGACCTTGTATTCAGGGTCTTTTTAGTTAATGAAATGGGTAGAAATCATATTTGCAATTTGCTTTCTCCAACAGTTTGCAGCAGCGCAAAATTACACTGCTACCAATGGATCTTCCTATATCGGTTCCCTCAACGTTCATAATAATCCAGCTGCAATTGTAAACTCCCCGCTGAAATGGGATATCACATTATTTGGAGTGCAGGATAAACATACCACCAATGTGATTGAAATTTCAAACTATTCACTTCTGTCTGATCCCAAAAAATCTCAATACATCATTACTCCCGGTAGTAGTAAGCGATATGGCATTTCAAATTCCAGTCTGAATCTTATAAATGCCCGCGTTGCACTGAACAAAAGAAGTGCAATAACATTTGGCTTTAATATCAAATCCAATGCTTTCCTTAAAACAAGTCCATATAATTTTATTGATACCATCAGCAGGTTTGCGGATTTTTTCAGCCTCAATGAGGGAGCTCAAAATATGAAACTGGATATGGCCACGGGAGGCTGGGCAGAATTGTTTGCTACTTACGGTCAAACGGTTATTGACAATGAATATGGCAGGCTCAACGCTGGCATAAGCCTTAAATTAAATAAAGGCTTATCAGGTTCCTTTGCCAGTTTGGCAAATGGTAATTTCATCCGTTTCGCAACCAATCCTGCCGGTTATCGCGTTACCGCTGCCGACGTAGATTTCGGCTATTCATCTAACTACGACAGCTGGGACAGTACCAAAAACTTCAGCGAAAATTCACGCGATTTTTTTTCTAATACGGAAGCAGGTGGGTCATTTGATATCGGTTTTGAATGGCTGGTAAAGTTGCAAAGTGTTGCCGGCTATTTTGAAGATGATGCATATTTTGATTACGATTGGAAAATTGGTGTTTCTGTGCTGGATATTGGGTACAGTCAATACCGGTTTGGCAGCAATAGTACCCGGGCAAGAGACATAAATCCCAATGTAACGGATATCCTGTTAGACAACACATTTGATTCCACAATCAATTCTGTTGCGACTTTCAGGGACAGCCTGGCGAGGGTATTCAGCAGCATGGGAACGTATACAGGACAATTCCGGGTTACCCATCCTGCCAGGCTGGTGTTCCATATTGATAAATTTATTACCGAGGCCTTTTTTTTGAATGCTGATATTTCAATCAATGCATCATCGCTTTCATCAGGCCCAAACAAGCAGCTACAAGATTTGAATTTAGTCACGCTTACGCCAAGATGGGAAACAAGAAAGAGCGGTTTTTGGTTGCCTTTCTATTATAATACACGTAATCAATTTTGGATAGGCGGCGCTGTCCGGATTGGTCCTGTATTGCTCGGGGTGCACAACTGGAGCAATATTTTTTCAAATAAGAAATTGCACCGGGGTGGCGGGTATCTCGCTATTATTTTAAAAGCCGCTGATTTTACTGTTGCTAAACCTGACAGGAGGCTTGACTGTCCCCCTTAGGTGAGTACATCTATATCAGAAATAAATATATTTTCAATAAATTTTGAAAATTCAAAATAGTGGCTCTATCTTTGAGTCATGAAACTCACAGAAGCCAAACAACAATTCATCAGCAGTTGGGGCGCTTTCGGCACCAACTGGGGGATCAACCGCACCATGGCCCAGATACACGCCCTGCTCCTCGTAAGCGCCGATCCATTGACGCAGGATGATATCATGGAGGAACTCAACATCAGCCGCGGTAATGTAAACATGAATATACGCGAGCTGATCGGCTGGGGACTGGTGGAGCGAGTGATACTGACGGGTGAACGAAAGGAATTTTTTTCTGCCGAAAAAGACATCTGGAAAGTGGTAAAAATGATCGTAAAGGAAAGAAAGAAAAGAGAGCTGGAGCCTATGCTGCAGCTGTTGGACCGGCTTGAAGAAGTGGAAGGAGATAAAAGGGACAAGAGCATCAAATCATTTGTTGATACCGTAAGCAGTATCAAGAAACTGGGCAGGCAGGCCGATAAAACTTTGGATACCATGATCCGTGCCGATGAAAACTGGTTTGTCGGCGGCCTGATGAAGATGTTTAAATGAATTTTATGCGAACGCAATTTATACCAACCCCACTGCACTACTTTGGTGCATCGGTTTGGTTGATTAACGGGCTTTTCTGCAAGATGCTCAATCTCGTCCCCCGCCACCAGGAAATTGTCACCCGCATTTTAAGCACACACAATGCGAGGCTGCTGACAGTTTTAATTGGGCTTGCTGAAATAGCGATGGCAGCATGGATCTTAAGCGGAATCCGGAAAAGACTTAACGCAGTGATACAAATTCTTTTTATCGCCACAATGAATACCATTGAGTTTCTTGTTACACCCGAATTGTTATTGTGGGGAAGAGCAAATGCGGTTTTTGCTCTTGCGTTCATCATGATGATTTATTACAACGAGTTTCGCGCAGATAAAAAATCAATTCATCAAACAGCATGCTACCCTTCTTAAAAAATCATCCCTTTGCTGTTGAAGCCTTTTTTAAAAGCTCCCTGGTCCTGACATTTGCAGTTCCCAAAGAGCAAATACAGCATCTCATTCCGGAGTGTTTACGGTTAGACACCTTTAAGGACAAATGGGCTTTTATTGCTGTTGCCATGGTGCAGACAAAGGAGTTGAGACCAAAAGGGCTACCGCGATTTTTTGGCAATGATTTTTTTCTTATTGGTTATCGGGTATTTGTCAGGTTTACCAACAAAGCAGGCAAAAATTTGAGAGGCTTATATATCCTCAAATCGGAAACGGACAGAAAGAAAATGACATTTTTTGGCAATATTTTTACCCACTACAATTATACAACCACTGACATCACCCGGGTAATAAAAAACGACACCCTTGAAATTAATTCAATAAAATCAGGTTTTAAACTCCGGATTGAAAATGCAGTTGCCCAAAATATTTCCCTGCCTGTTGCGTCGCCATTTAGTGACTGGAAAGAAGCACGGAGGTTTGCAGGTCCCCTGCCATTTACGTTTACTTATAACCCCGTTAACAAGGAAGCTTTGGTTATAGAAGGAGTCAGGGAAAACTGGACGCCGTCTCCGCAAAACGTGCTTAGTTATCGTTTTTCCTTTTTAGACAATTTGAAACTAACGGGGATAAGATTGGCAAATGCTTTTATCATTGAAGACATTCCGTACTACTGGAAAAAAGGCAAAATAGAACAATGGAAAAAAGAAGAAAATTCCAGGGCGTTTTAAATATTTTAAGTTTTAACCGCCATTATTATATAGCAGGCCTTACGGTTTTATCCGTATTGACTGTCACCCACCTGCTATTTGAATGGCCGGTCATCCTCTTTTGGCTGATCATAGCCGCTTTTCTCTATGGATTCATAATGCCTTTAGTTGTCTCCGCCTATGTGTATGACTTTTCCGGCTATTACGGATTTTACTGGTTAAAAAATATCGTCCATGATAATAAAAACGTACAACTCATTGTTAACATTAATGCGGGCTTTGACGAAACCAGTTTTATTATTAAAAACAAGTTCCCGCAGTCCGACTTAAGGGTGTTTGATTTTTATAATGCAAGGCAACACACCGAGCCCGCTATTAAAAGAGCCCGCAAAGTAAGTTTAGTTTATCCCAATACGCAGCAAATTGCATCTGATTCTATTCCTTTAAAAGATAACACCGCAGACATTGTATTTCTGCTTTCGGCAGTACATGAAATAAGGTCGCTCGGGGAAAAAGTTATGTTTTTAAAGGAATGCCACCGGCTGTGCAAACCAAACGGCAAAGTAATTATGGTAGAGCACCTGCGTGACTTTCCGAATTTCCTCGCTTTCTCGATCGGATTTGCTCACTTTTTCTCGCGTTCTGTTTGGAAAAATGCTTTTGAAAAGGCTGGTTTTTCTTCTTTCCACGAAACTAAATTCACGCCGTTTATGTCAACCTTTAACTGCGGCCCATAACGTTTTCTTGATTATAATTTTTTCTAAAAGCATGGAACTCAATCTTAAAATAGTCAGCATTCTTTTAATCATCCTGGCATTCATTCATGCCATTTTTCCAAAATATTTCAAGTGGAAACAGGAGTTAAATGCGCTGAGCATTATCAACAGGCAACTGATGTATGTGCATTCCTTCTTTATAGCGTTTGTGGTTTTACTTATGGGGGTTCTTTGTTTGACATCCGCAAACGAACTTATCGAAACAACTTTAGGCAGGCGGCTATGTTTGGGTATTGGAATATTCTGGACTACCCGTTTCTTCATTCAGTTCTTTGGTTATTCCGCAAAGATTTGGAAAGGCAAAGCATTCGAAACAACTGTTCACGTAGTTTTTTCAGTCTTGTGGGCCTACTTTAGCTTAGTATTCAGCCTGGTCTCAATTGGCTGATTGAATGGAGGAAGTGATCAGCAAACATCCGAAATCCAGTAGGACGGGCAGCGCACCTTTGGCAATCATTTCATATTTGGATAGCTTTATTTAATGAAAGAACCTAAGAAAACCCTGGTACTGGGAGCCTCCGACAATCCATCCCGCTATAGCTATCTCGCGATTCATCGTTTGCGCAGCCATGGTCACCCGGTGATTGGCATTGGAAAAAGATACGGGAAAGTGGCTGACGTAAATATTACAACAGACCGGGAACCGGCTGCTGATGTTGATACTGTTACACTTTATCTTAATCCGCAACACCAGCAACAATATCATGATTTTATTCTTTCTCTGAAACCCAAACGCATCATCTTCAATCCCGGTGCCGAAAACGAACAGTTGGTTGAGCTGGCCAAAAAAAATAATATTAAACCGGTTGAAGCCTGTACGCTGGTTTTATTATCCACCGGTCAGTATTAAAATTGATGTTCGAACATTTACGATACCCCAAGGGTACTATCACCCAATTTTCATTATTCTTTTAACAGATTGTTTGGAGTTCTGAAAAACCTTTTAGAATCTTTGATCCCCGTCCCCTCTGACAACTAAGCAGGTCACCCCTGCTCAACCAGGTTTCTGATAGTTTCAAAAAATATCCAATGAATTACTTGAAAAATTCAGGCCTTAGTCTGCTATTCCTATTATTCACTGTTGCTGCTTTTGCTCAAAGCAAAGACCCTATCAATAAGCCGGATCAAAATAAGCCTTCGTTATTTGCAGGCTTTCCTGACAAGATTCCTGTTGACATTAATGAATTAAAGACTGTATTCAGCAATGCAGCTGCAAAAGGAAATAATGCAGCATTAAAATTTGCAGACAATAAGCTGCCGGGCTTTAGTGGAAAAATCGTTTCGACCGCCAGTAAATATAACAACAGCATTCAAAGTGTTGTTATTCGTTCGACACAGTTCAACGGTGCAACGTTGACCCTTTCCTCATCCACAACAACTGATGGTGCGGCCAGTTATACCGGCCGTATCATCAGTTTTCAACATGGCGACCTGTATGTGCTCCAAAAAGAAAATGATAAATATTATTTGATTAAAAAGAAATACGATGAAATAATTAACGAATAGCCTGAGTAATCCGTCCTTCCTTCCAAATCCCGTCCCTGTGAAAACTCAATTATCCTATATAAAAAAACTACGGCTGTCATGGTGCCTATTGACAATATTAGCATTTACATTTTCTTCGTATGCACAAACACCGGTGTTGAGCAGTTATCCTTCAGCAACAGCAGCAATTTTCCTTGATTTTGATGGGCATACCGTAGAGGGCACCAGTTGGAACTGGAGTCTTCCCGCTATAGAATGCCTGCCCTCTGGTTTGAATGCAATGCAAGTAACGGAGGTATTTAACCGGGTTGCTGAAGATTTTCGTCCATTTAACGTGAATGTTACCACCGATTCAACAAGATTCCTGGCAGCTCCTGCCAACCAGCGAATGAGAGTTATTATTACTACCACCTCCGCCTGGTATAGTAATTCTGCCGGCGGCGTAGCATTTATTTCATCATTTACATGGGGCGATGATCATCCCTGTTTTGTATTTTCAGCATTGATGGGATATAATGCCAAAAAAATTTCAGAGGCAGCGTCGCATGAAACAGGTCATACCCTAGGCCTGTATCACCAGGCTCAATACGATGCCTATTGCAATAAGTTAACAGACTACCATGCCGGCCAGGGCAGTGGTGAAATTGGCTGGGCTCCCATTATGGGCATAGGCTATAATCACAATTTCACGTTATGGAGCAATGGACCCACTTCACAGGGTTGCACAAATTATCAAAGCGACCTTGATATCATTGCTTCAGGAAACAACGGGTTCGGATACCGAAACGATGATCACAGCGACTCGCTCGTCAATGCAACCCCTGTTTTATTTACCAATAAACAATTTGATATTGCAGGTATTATCCATCAAAATACTGACCAGGACATGTTTCGGTTCAGTATGCCGGACAGAGCGCATTTTAAATTGAATGCCACTCCTTATAATGTAGGCACCGGTAATGCGGGATCTGATCTTGATATTCAAATTAGTTTGTATAACGCATCGAACATCTTATTAAATGAATATAATCCCGGGACATTATTGAATTCAGCAGCCGACACTATACTTAATCCTGGCTTTTATTACCTGAAAGTGGAAGGAAAGGGAAATATATATGCGCCGTCCTATGCAAGCCTTGGCTCTTATGCAATCAAGGCATTAGTAGAAGGCGGTATTCCACTTCCTATCCGGCTTGTCAAGTTGCAGGCATTAAATATCCGCAACCAGTTCCAGTTCCGGTGGAGCATAGAAGCCGATGAAAAAGTAAAAGAGCAAACCCTCGAAGTTTCAACGGGTGGAAATGATTTCCAGCCACTTGCCGAAGTGTTAGCAGAAGATCGTTCATACGCTCATAATTCTATTGCCACGATCAGCAGTCAATACCGCCTGCACGTGGTGTTTGAAGGCGGTGCTCACTATTATTCAAATATTGTTTTGCTACCGGGCACCGAAATGGTTCAAAGGCCAAAAATCCTCGGTAACATGGTCAATTCGGACATCATCAATATTCAGTGTTTTGGAAATTATCAATATGATGTGACAGACCTGAACGGTAAAACAGTCAGCAAAGGGCAACTGGTCAGTGGCGTCAACAGCATTGATTTACCTCGTATAATGCCCGGCATCTATATGATACGATTCAACGGAAACAACCAACAATGGACAGATAAATTACTGCGTCAATAATTGCCTTATCGTTTCGTTAACAGAAGGATAATCAGGACTTCGTTTTGATTATTCATGGTTTTTGTATAACTTACAAAAACTCCTTTTTATATGCGCTGGAGAAAATTTAATGGTGACACAATTGATCTCCCGATTATCAAAG
>Ga0137431_1000352_pt1 | contig 17874 bp, 11 predicted proteins | sample EasRivERMZT800_2_FD_104646 | JGI IMG/M metagenome (GOLD analysis project Ga0137431, IMG submission 104646) | Soil microbial communities from meander-bound floodplain in the East River, Colorado, USA - East River MetaG ERMZT800_2 | ecosystem: Environmental > Terrestrial > Soil > Floodplain ... | reverse complement strand
TCGGCAGGCGGTTGCCAGAGGTGAAGGGGGACGGCAGGCAACCAAAACCGGGGACTATTAAATAGCTTTTGCACAGCCTTAAAGTTAAAGCCTATATTAGCCAGGTCCATGATAAGAAGGTAATCCCAAAAACTTAATTTGAAAACTAATGAACAAATCTGTCTTATTTTTTAGCGCCTTTCTTTGGTCCGCATTCCTGTTTCACACTAATGCACAATCTTCAACTGATGTAACAATTATTGATTCGAAGCATTACAGCAATGTGTTTGGAGAAATGAGAAATTACCGGATTTTTTTACCCGCTAAATATTTTGACAACTCTCAAAAAAAATATCCCGTCATCTATTTCCTTCATGGCTGGTCACAGCGTTTTTTTGGAGATGGCGGCCAGGCGTATGCAGGATTTGACAAAGGAGATCAAAACAAGGGAGATAATATTGCAAAATTTGTATCCACCCACGATGTCATAGTGGTAAAATCTGATGGGTATAACCGAAGTCCAAATGAAAAATATTATTTGCGCCCTTACAACGTAACACCGGTTGAAACTTTTCGGCAATTTCCAATCTATTACCCTGAACTCATTAACTATATTGATGCACATTACAAAACTATTGACGACAGAGAGCACAGAGCCATTTCCGGTCTTTCGATGGGCGGTTTTATGACGTTTTGGATCAGTGGAAAGTATCCTCAATTGTTTTCAGCGGCAGGAAACTTTTGTGGGTCGGCTGAATTCGAAGTAGGTCCAAAGGATTTTCCGGTTGAATACCGGCATATTGATATGTATAAGAATTATGGCGGGATGAAACTGAGACTCCATTATGGTGATAAGGATTTTATTCGCAGTTATCATGAGGACATGAACAGGGTATGGCCACGGATCATGGAAAACTATGAATACAAAATTTATGATGCAGAACATTCTACGTGTGGATTGGGTGATATGTTCGGGTTTTTCATGAAAACTTTTGAGAATCCCCCGGCGAAGCCATTGAAATGGGATCATACAGATGTTTATCCTGAATTTTCGGTTTGGGATTACTCAATTAGTTCCGACAGGAATCTTCCCGGTTTCACTGTCCTGGAAAATGTTGATAAAAAAGGATTCAGATGCAGCGTTAGGGAATTTCTCCCGGATGGGGAACTAATGCCGTTTGTTGATTTATCAGTAACAACATCCGCGATATATGAGAAAAGCCAATCGTATTTGATTAATGATGTTGATACCCGTACTCTAAAAACTTCACAAAAAATAATCCTTAGCGACAATTCAGGCAGGCTGAAGATTCCGATCAACGGAAGCTCCCATGAAATCGGGATCAATAAAAAAGGCGATGCGGCTAATATTTGCATTGCGTCGGTCCAGGTTGATAATATGGGCTGGGCAAAACACGGAAAAGAGGTTTCTATAGCAGTTAAATTATTGAACAAGGGAAATTCTGCCGGCAAAAAAATAACAGCGAATTTATCATCAATAAAAGCCAGTACCGTTGTTGCACAAAGTGAATCAGAGTTCGGAACTATTGCTGTAAATGAAATGGGTGCCGGTCAGAAGCTGTTTACATTCCGTGTAAATGAAGATAGTGTGGAGGTAGAAAAATTTAAGCTGACCATTCGTGATGAAAACAAAAGGGAATGGGTCGAATCTTTTGAATTACCCATAAAGAAAGATCTGCCTAACCTTCAAAACTTTGAAATTGCAGACGGAAGAGTATTTACGGTCGCCAAAGGCGGCACTGATGTAGAAACAGTCGCGTTAGGTACCGGGAATGGCGATGGCGTGGCAAATCCTGGTGAATCAATAGTGATCCTTGTAAAGGATCTCGATAAATATTGGCGGGCGAATTTAACTAACTCAGATAAATATATCAATCCTTATGGCATTAACACAAGGGTTTCTGATAACTGGACAGAATTTGATCATGTAGGTGCGTCAGCGAAATATTCCATCCCACTTGTGTCGTCAGACTGTCCCGAAAATCATCCGGTTCAGTTTTTTGCAGAATACTGGCTTCCTGAATATCCCTATCATATCATAAAACAGGGAGTGATTGAAATAAAGGTAACCGGGAAGGATAGGACCGCGCCAAAAATCAAATGGGTAAAAATCCCTGCAGACAATGTTTTACAGGCCAGGATTTACGACGGTTCAAAAATCCGCGCTGTAAAAGCCAAATTCTTATCCAAGAATGATCCCAAGGCAACATTTGAAGTAGAGTTGAACGATGGTGGTACGGACGGAGATAGAACTGAAAACGACAATGTTTTCAGCAAAAAAATCCCGCAACAAAAATTCGGTTTTTATAGAGTAATGATTGAAGCAACGGATTCATTTGACAATAAAACAATACAGGAAGTCCCGGAAGAATTTCTTTTACACTGACAATTGACTAAACGCGGCTTAATAATATCTTTAATTTACTGGCATTGCAATTGTACCGTATAACCCTGGGATTTCTATTTATCCTGATTTATCAAACATAATATGAATAAGTTTCTCGTTTTTATTATTGCGTTCCTTTTTTTTGAGCAGTTTAAACCTTGCCAGGCACAGAATCCACAGGAGTTAAAGCTAAAGGATTTCCGTCCGAAGTCTATTTACAAAGTACCGGTAACGATCATTAAAAAAGCAAAATTTCCCGCCATCGATATGCATTCACATGATTTTGTGAAGACTCCTGAAGAAGTAACCAAATGGGTAAGAACGATGGACGAAACCGGTATTGAAAAAACAATCATTTTAAGCGGTGCTACAGGAAGCCGGTTTGACAGTATCTATTCCAAATATGCCAGCCACGGTAATCGTTTTGAAGTATGGTGTGGATTTGATATTGTGGGTTATGAAAAAACGGGCTGGAGCGACAAAGCTGTGAAGGAGCTCGAGCGATGTGTTAAAATGGGAGCACGGGGTGTTGGTGAATTAAGTGATAAAGGTTTTGGTTTAAGATATCCGGGAGGTTTTGGACCACATATAGATGACCCGGTCATGAAACCACTTCTTAAAAAGTGTGGCGAATTAAACATACCTATTAATATTCATGTAGCAGAACCTTTATGGATGTATTTACCAATGGATTCAACAAATGATGGTCTTATGAATGCCTACACATGGCGGATTGATTCCACACAAAAGGGAATTCTTGGTCACGCAGCCCTTATCAAAACTCTTGATCATGCTGTTGGAGACAACCCCAACACAACATTCATCGCCTGTCATTATGCGAATTGCGAGTATGATCTCTCTATTTTAGGTTCGCTGTTAGATAAACATAAAACCCTTTATGCCGACGCATCCGCCCGTTTTGGAGAGACTTCACCCATACCCAGGTATATGGCTGCATTTTATGAGAAATACCAGGATAAACTTTTATATGGCACGGACAACATGCCTGAATCCGACATGTATGAAATAACATTTCGCATCCTGGAAACTTTAGATGAACATTTTTACTATTATCGATTTTATCACTGGCCATCACATGGATGGGGTTTGAAAGACGATGTTTTGAAAAAGGTGTACCAGGACAATGCAAAAAGGATTTTGAAAAAGTAGAAAGCGGTTAGATTGGCCGGTAAAAATTTGAATTAGAAAATGAAATCAAAATACAGAAACCAATCCAGGCGAAGCTTTTTAAAGAAATCACTATTAACCGGTGTCCTCTTTCCCGTTGCTTTTCAAGATTTATTTTCTATGTTTCATACCGGCGCAGAAAAGCCTTTAAAAATTAATATATTCTCGAAACATCTTCAGTTTTTGAACTACCAGGACATGGCTGAAGCGGCAGCAGAAATGGGTTTTGATGGAATAGACCTTACGGTAAGACCTAATGGACATGTCCAGCCTGAACGGGTTGATATTGATTTGCCCAAAGCGGTCGAAGCCATGAAGAAAGTGAATTATACTCCTTCACTGATGACCACAGCTGTTGACGACGCCGGTGATAGTACAGATAGAAAAGTATTAGATGTCGCTGCAAAACTTGGCTTTAAATTCTATCGCATGAACTACTTTAGTTATTCGGATGGAATTCCCATGCCGGCAGCCATGGAGCAGTTTCAGCAAAGAGTAAAGAAGTTGAGCCTTTTGAATAAAGAGTTAGGCTTAACCGGGTGTTACCAGAACCATTCAGGAGATTTAGCGGGATCTTCCATATGGGAACTATGGGAATTGCTGAAGGAGGCTGATAAGCAGTTCATGGGACTGCAGTATGATATCCGTCATGCCATTGTTGAAGGCGCCTTATCCTGGCAGAATGGACTACGCCTGGTACAATCGCAAATAAAAACGATAGCGGTAAAAGACTTTACATGGCAGAATGAAAATGGGAAATCGATCATCCGGGATATACCGATAGGTGAAGGCACGGTTGATTTTAAAACTTATTTTAAGTTACTGAAGCAATACAAAATAAATGTGCCTGTAACGATACACACCGAGTACACTTTAGGAGGAGCAGAACATGGAGCTACAAAGCTTTCATGTGATAAACAAGTAGTTTTTAATGCAATGAAAAAGGATTTGCAAAAAGTTCGTGACCTGTGGCAACAGGAATAGAAAATGAAAATTAGAATCTCAATCTTTGGTTTTGTCCTATTCTGTTTGATTGACAGCGCAGAAGCATTTCAGAATCCGGCAGATCAGGGTAATGTGAATTACCCGCTTAAAAACATGCCCGATGTTCTTCCGGGAACAAAACTGCTTACGTTGAATGGTGATCTTTCAGTTAAAATGCTCGACGGGGCACAAAAATTCATTGAAGAAAAAATTAAAACGTCGGTTAATGATCGTTTAAAACTATGGAGTCGCAATTTCAGTTCAGGCGAAGCCTATGAAATATCGGTAGAACCCAATCGAAAAAGGTTTATTAAATGTATAGGTGTTGAAGATAAAACTGAGCCATTTAAAAACTATAACGTGGGTGTGCCAGATAAAAATCCGGCTGTGTTCATGCAAAAACTTTCAATCGATGATGATCCTGACCTTATTGTTGAAACTTCAAAATACAGGGTGTACCAGGTCCGGTGGCCGGTATTGAACAGGGTCAATGGTGAAGGGCTGCTGCTTCAGCCAAAATCAAAACCTGTCGCTAATATTATAGCCATTCCTGATGCAGATCAGCAACCGGAACAACTTGTTGGACTTGTACCGGGAATACCGGTTGCCTCACAATTTGCACGTCACCTTGCAGAGAATGGATTCCAGGTGTTGATACCTGTGCTTATTAGCAGGGAGCTTCTTTTTCCCGGAAAAGAACAGCAGCAAACATACCGCGAATGGATTTACAGGCAGGCTTTCCACATGGGACGACACATTATTGGATATGAGGTACAAAAGGTATTGTCAGCAATAGATTGGTTCAAACAATCAAATAAAAAAGATGTAAAGATTGGTGTGGCCGGATATTGCGAAGGTGGCCTTATTGCATTTTATGCTGCTGCTGTTGACAAACGAATTGATGCCGTTTTGGTAAGCGGGTATTTTAATTCAAGGCAGCAGGTTTGGGATGAACCAATCTACCGCAATGTTTGGGGACTGCTTTCCGAATTTGGAGATGCGGAAATAGCTTCACTGATAGCTCCGCGGCCACTCGTAATTGAACACAGTTCCCTTCCTGAATTAATCGACAAACTCAAATCACCCGATGACAAACTTCCGCAGGTCGAGGGTCTAACCTATACCGGGTACAAGGGCAGATTGCAGACACCTGATTTTAAAGACGTGCAATCCGAGTATAGTCGTATCGACAAATTGATTACGCCAGGTTTTCAACCCAGGGTTCTTATAAGTGGTCCCCAAAATAAACCCGTCAGCTTTGGATCGGAAAAAGCATTAAAAGAATTTGTCCGTTTACTCGGTTATAATTCATCAATAGTTATTAGTAATGAAATTCCCGTTGACAAACGCAGCTCATTTAATTCCGTAGAAAGACAGTTACGACAGGTAAAAGAGATCGAAGACCATGTTCAATGGCTGCTTCGAACTTCAGATTATGAACGAAACCAATTTTTTCTATATAAGGTCATGCCGGAATTTGGTGAAAGAAAATGGAGCACTCAACCTTTTCATCCCTATTATCAGCCCGCTGGCTTTATTGAAAAGGCAAAGGAATATCGAAAGTACTTCACGGAAGAAATATTGGGCAAATTTGATGATTCAATGTTACCATCCAATCCGCAAACAAGAAAGATTTACGATAAAGAGAAATGGACGGGATATGAAGTAGTATTGGATGTTTATTCAAATCTCTTTGCTTCAGGAATTTTGTTGATACCAAAAGATTTAAAATCGGGAGAAAAGCGACCCGTTGTTGTTTGTCAGCATGGTCGCAGCGATATCCCACAAAAGCTGGTAGAAGGCGATCACACAGCTTATAATAATGCAGCAGCTAAACTTGCCGACAAGGGGTTTATCGTTTATGCACCCCAAAATCCTTATCGGTGGGAAGACCGGTACCGATGGCTCAGCCGGAAAGGTAATACGATTAAGAAAACACTTTTCTCATTTATTATTTCCCAGCATGAACAAACCATTCGCTGGCTCGGAACTCTCCCTTTTATAGATAAGGACAGGATTGCTTTTTATGGCTTAAGTTATGGAGGTGAAACCGCAATGCGGGTTCCGGCAGTGCTGGAAGGTTATTGTCTTTCGATATGTTCGGGGGATTTTGGAGATTGGACACGCAAGGTTGTTGATGTTCATTTCCCCGGTAGTTTTATGAATAGTCTTGAATGGGAGATGCCTTATTTTAATATGGGAAATACATTTAGCTATGCTGAAATGGCTTACCTGATATTTCCAAGACCGTTTATGGTTGAGGGGGGGCATCATGATTTGGTTCAGCCGGATGAGTGGGTCTCGTATGAGTACGGAAAGGTGAAGTATTTGTATGACCAGTTTAATTTGGGAAATAAAACTGAAATCGAATTCTTTAATGGTGGCCATTCTATGCGAAGTGAAGGAACATTTAAATTCCTTCACAAACAACTCAGTTGGCCTTAACTAATATCAGGACGTGATGAACAGACTTCAAAGCCCGCTTTTTATTGCTGTTATAGTTTTTTGTTATGCAGCATGTGACACTAAAAAAACCGATGAATATCAAAGGGCGAGGGATCCGTGGGCATTCCGGTCTGTTTTGGACAGGCAGCCACGGATGCTTACACTCGCATTGAACCCGGAATGTTATGTTGCATATGATCTTGCCCACTGTGTATTGTATAAGGCATGGAAAGGAGGAGTTAGTATGGAAGGCGCTGCATATACCGACAAAAAAAATGTACAGCCCACCAGCTGGGGAACCTCATACTTTTCTGATAGCGTTCGTCCTTTTAAATGGATTCTTGAAATCAATGGAAAAAAAGATTCATTTCAGATTTTAAATAAGGGTTATGTTTTTCGGAATAACCAGGTCTATCTGAAATTTTTATTGATCCTTTCCTCAAAAGATACTATACAAATAGAAGAGCGACCGGAGTTTATACGAAATGAAGATGGAGAGCAGGGATTGGAAAGATCATTTAAAACATCAGGTGTGCCGGAGGGTGTTACTATTTCCCTTCGATCCAGGGATACAACCTTTAAACTGAAAGCAAATAAAACAAGTCGTTTCGTTTATTATTTAAATCCGCTTCCAGCGCAATTTCCCCCATGGCAGCAAGAAGAGTACGATCACAGGGGCAGGTATTTTATGGAAAAGAGTGACTGTTTTACATGTCACGAGATAGATCGAAAAACTGTGGGGCCTTCGTTGTATAATATTGCCCAACGATATCAAAATGAAAAGAACACCGTTCAGCATTTGATCAGCAAGGTTAAGGATGGTGGAGCAGGAGTATGGGGAAGTTCAATGATGAATGCTCATCCTAAGCTCACTGAAAATGAAATAGAGATAATGCTGGATTATATTCTTTCCTTGAAATCCAAAGAGAAAGTAGAAAATAATTTCGAGCCAGAGGATAAAAAAGTACAGGTTACCAAATACATAAAGCCTGGCTATGGGGCAGCAATCGAAGGGGTTCATCCGAGCTATGATCTAAGTACAATTCATAAGCAGGATTTTAGACCACGGGTAGGAGGACTAGCTTTTCTTCCTGATGGGCGATTACTGGTAACTACCTGGGATTCGATAGGTGGAGTTTACCAGTTGGAGGGTGTTGAGACCGGAGATACAAGTAAAATAAAAGTAAAGCTCATTGCCTCAGGGTTGGCCGAACCCCTGGGTATTGAAGTAGTCAATGGAGAAATATTTGTTTTACAGAAGCATGAACTAACCGGTTTAATCGATTTGGACGGAGATGACATCATTGATGAGTACCAGGCTGTTTGCAATAGTTGGGGGGTCACCGATGATTTTCATGAATTTGCTTTAGGCCTTATATATAAAGAGAATCATTTTTATGTAACTCTTGGTATGGCTATGCGGCTGATGTCTGGTGAAAAACAAAAACCAGATCGTGGCAGAACAATTAAGATCAGCATGGATGGAAGTTACGAATGGGTTAACTCTGGTTTGCGTATGCCAAACGGGATTGGACAGGGAAATGATGGAGAATTATTTGAGACAGACAACCAGGGAGAATGGACTCCAGCCAATAAACTAATCCATGTTAAAAAAGGAGATTTTAATGGAATGCCGTGGGGACTGCCGGATTCCTTACCTGCACCACCAACTACTCCTCCTGCTATTTGGTTGCCGGAAGATGAAATAGGGAATTCTCCTTCGCAACCCATATTAATGCAGGACGGGCCTTATAAAGGACAAATGCTGCATGGTGACGTAACTCATGGAGGTATTAAGCGTGATTTTTTGGAGAAAATAAACGGTGAATACCAGGGTGCTGTATTTCGTTTCTCTCAAGGGTTTGAAGCCGGCGTGAATCGTCTTTGTTGGGGACCTGATGGTGCTTTGTATATTGGCGGCGTCGGTATGGTTGGTGGATGGAGCTGGAAAGAAAAACAGTTCGGACTTCAACGAATTAAATACAATGGGAAACCAACTTTTGAAATGCTGGCTGTCAGGGCAAAACCGAGTGGATTTGAAATTGAATTAACCGAAGCATTGAAGGAAGGAGAATTAAAGACGAATGATTTTTTCATCCAGCAATGGTGGTATCTTCCCACTGAAGACTATGGTGGACCAAAAATGGGTTTGGAAAAATTGAAAGCGAGCACAGCTAGCATATCAAAAGATCGAACCCGGATTTACCTTGAGATTCCCGGTTTAAAGAAAGAACATGTTGTTTATATCCGATTGCCGGAAACTCTTAAAAGTGGCACAGGACAGTCACTGTGGTCTTCAGAAACGTGGTACACTTTAAACAACATTCCCGAATAATATTCCACAACATGAGCAACAGAAAAGAGATAAGCAAAAAAATTAGTCGCAGGGCCTTTGTTAATTATACAGGAACATTAATGGCCTTCGGTATAGCAGGACTAAATTTCAATTCAAAGCATTTTGCAGATGGTAAGAGAAAATTTTCAAAGATCCGGATCAAAAACGTTGATTCTAATTTTGAAAGGGAACCTCTTTTCCCTTATCGCTTTAAAGGAAGCGTTATTACTGAAGGCTGGCAAACAGCAGCCTGGCTGGAGGCAGAATCAGGTATCCATAAAATAGGCCTGGGAGGTCAGGGAATCCTCTGGTCTGATTCAAATGTCTTTGCTGCACATTCAACAAATGGCGGCAATGCATTAATGTTTGCTATGAGCGAAAGGGCATTGCAAATCATGAAAGGAAATTCATTTACCAATCCCCTGGAATTGTTAGATGAACTTTTGCCGGAAGTTTTTGAATATGGTAAAAAAATTACCAATAATCCGGACTTGCGAAAAACATTTGCTTTAAATTCATTGGTCTGTGTAGATAACGCTGCGTGGTTATTATATGCTGCAGAAAATAAAATAAATAAGTTTGATGATATGATCCCGGATGCCTATAAACCTGGTTTGTCATACAGGCATGAAAACGTGGCAAGTATCCCTTCATTCAGCCTTGGAACAAATGTTGAAAAAATTAAAGCCGCTGCTGACGATGGATATTTTATTATGAAGCTTAAACTTGGTTCTGCAGGTAGCCAGGAAGAAATGGTGCAAAAAGATAGGGCATTTTTGTCATCTGTTCATGCAGCCATCGGACATTATAAAACTCCCTACACTAAAAACGGCAAGATTCCTTATTACCTGGATCCTAATGGAAGATATGAAAAGAAAGATACTCTTTTGCGTTTCCTGGATCATGCAAAAAAAATCGGGGCTTTTGAGCAGATTGCATTGATAGAAGAACCATTTGCAGAAAGTAATGAAGTGTATGTGGGTGATATGGGTGTAACCATTGGAGCTGATGAAAGTGCCCACACAGTTGAAGATGCTGCCAGGCGGATTGAGCAAGGCTATAAAGTAATTGTATTAAAAGGGATAGCCAAAACTTTAAGTATGACGATGAAAATTGCACAACTTGCTTACGAAAAGAAGGTTCGTTGTTTTTGTGCCGACTTAACGGTTAATCCGATCCTGGTGGATTGGAATAAATGTGTTGCTGCCCGTTTATTGCCTTTCCCAAATATGAATATTGGCTTACTGGAAACGAATGGCCACCAGTACTATAAGAATTGGGATACTATGATGACATACCATCCAAAGGCAGGAGCTACATGGACGCAAACCCGGAAAGGAGTATATCTCACAGATAAATCGTTTTATGAAGAAAGCGGAGGGATTTTTGAACCTTCAGCACATTATGAAAAAATGTTTGAAAAAGAAATGAAGTGATCTATCGAATACTTTTACTTTTAACTTAATTACATTGAAAAGAATTAAGTTCTTGCCGGTTATTCTATTTGCAATGATTTTATGTACTTCCCCTCCTGCTTTTTGCCAGGATACTAAAATACAATTTATTAATACCTCCTTTGAAAATGCTTCTCCATTCAACTGGGCAATTGATTCCAATGGAACCGTTATCGTAGACCTGATTTATGATCATGAACGAACTTCAATCAACAGGGCAAATCAACACTGGCATTTCCAGGTGCAGGCTATCCCGGGTTCTGATTTGACTTTTATTTTGAAAAATTTTGACAATATCTGGAACGGTATAAAAAGTGACCCGATTTCCGATCGTACCCCGTGCTATACATCCCCTGATGGTAAAAACTGGACTGCCCTAAAAACTGAATTACTACCCGATGATCGTCTTCTGCTTAAAATACATATGGAGCATGAGAAATTATATGTTGCCAGTCTTGATCCCTATCGAATTAGCGATCTTAAAAAACTTATTACGGAAGTAAAAAATAATCCTCTTGTTGAGATAAGCACCATAGGAAAAACTTCCGAAGGACGACCACTCGAAATAATAAGGGTTGGAAATCCCAAGGCTCCATTTCGTGTCTTCCTGCGAGCAAGAGCACATGGATTTGAAACAGGGGGAAACTGGGTAGTACAGGGGTTAATTCGAAGCCTTCTCGAAAAAGACGCAACAATATATCATAAGAGATTTTCTGTGTACATATTGCCCATGGCAAATAAAGATGCGGTTGCAAATGGCAGGACAAGATTTAATTCCCTTGGAATGGATCTGAACAGGAAATGGGACAAACCACCAGACCATCAATACAACCCAGAAAACTATTTTCTTGAAAAATGGTTAAAGCAAATGATCTCAAAAGAGAAGAAGCCCGATCTGGCAATCGATCTGCATAATGACAGAAATGGCCAGCTTCATGTAAGTCATCCGGATAAAAATTTTGAAGAATATTTTTCCCGTGTACAACGATTTGAATCTTTACTGTATAAACATACATGGTTTACCCAAGGAAGAACGGGTGGAGACTTCAGAAATCCGGGCAGTTTTGGGGAAGGGTTAGTAGAAAGGTTCGGTATCAATGCTTTTATTCTGGAACTTAATTTTGAATGGATTGCCGGTTTGAACAAAGTGCCTTTTGGAAAGGACTGGGAGCTTTTTGGAAGGAAGCTTAGAGACGTCTTCCTTGATTATTTTAATGTGAAAAATTAGGAAGTGCGGATATCTTCCCCTGATTGTATCATCCAGCCAAACTAATTCTATCTTTGGGCTTCCTAAAAATTCTGAAGATATGTTGAGGTCATTGAATACTTACAATTTGAAAATGATATTATCCATTTGGTCGTTGTGCGTAATCACATTTTGTGGTGCCGTGGCGGCACAGGATAATGGTATTGATCCATCTGAATGGAAATTCGAAAGCCAGCGCAAAGAAATTTCTCCAGTTGGGTTTATTGACAGTACGATCACCTACGAAGGCAAACCGACTCTTGCTTTAGCAGGTGGGGGCAAGGAGTACTCAAACGGTCATTGGTATACCATACTGAATGTTGAACCCGGCGAATATGTTCAGTTCCGGGCCAATTTTATAGCTATCAATGTTGAAGAACCCGAACGCAGCATCCTTGCACGAATCATTTGGCAGGACAGTGCAGGAAAAAGAATTGGAACCCCGGAGTATCCTGCCAGTTTTCCGGCTAAAACAAATGGTGGCTGGGACTCTATCAGGCAATCATACAAAATTCCTAAAGATGCAAGGAAAGCTAAAATAGAACTGGTATACCGATGGGATGCAAATGGTATCGTTCATTTTGCAGGAACGTCAATGGAAAAAGCAACAGTTCCGGTACTGCGGACCGTTAAAGTTGCTGCGATTCATCACCGGCCACGCAACAGCAAATCATCGAGGGAAAATCTAGTCCAATTTTCAAAACTTATTGCGAAGGCAGGCAGTCAGAAGGCTGATATTGTTTGCCTTCCCGAAGGCATCACATTGGTTGGTACCACCGATGATTATATTTCGGCCAGTGAACCGGTTCCGGGGCCAACTACTGAATACCTGGGAGAAATCGCCCGCAAACATAATTTATATATTGTGGCGGGAATCCTTGAAAAAAAGGAAGATATCGTTTATAACACAGCTGTCTTAATTGACAGAGGTGGCAATCTTGCCGGCAAATATCGAAAGGTAAGCTTGCCGCAGGAAGAAATTGATGGAGGAATTACTCCCGGAAATTCTTTTCCTGTTTTCAATACCGATTTTGGGAAGATCGGGTTAATGATTTGCTGGGACGTAACTTTTCCGGAACCAGCAAAAGCGCTGGCACAAAAAGGTGCCGAAATAATATTTCTTCCTATCTGGGGTGGTGATGTCAACCTTACCAAAGCACGGGCTATCGAAAACCAGGTTTACGTTGTGTCCTCAACTTATGATATGATAACGGCCGTATTTGACCAGGAAGGCAAAATATTAAAACAAGCGACAGATAAAAATCCGGTTATCGTGACGGAGCTGGATTTAAACAAGCAAACATTATGGCCATGGATCGGCGATTTAAAAAGCAGGATCTCCAGGGAAATGCCGCCACAAAACGTAATTAAATATAAGGCTGAGTAAACCGTTATTTAGTTGGTATTATTTGCTACGTATTACTATCGTATGTTGTCCCCGTTGATTTGATTTTGCAATTCCTTTTAGACCATGATCAGAATAGCTGGCAGTGAGTATATAAGTGCCTTTCCCATTGTCTGGCTTAGTCCTTGTCTTAAAATTTCCCTCGGTTCCTACAAAATAGTTTCGGTTTGGATTTTCAGCGTTCTTAAATATCCATTGAATCATCTGTTTACTTTGTTCTTCGGTAAAATCCGGATTAGGCGGCATTATTGTATTGGTCCAAACGCCCGAAGTCCCTTTGATCACCTTTTTTGCCAGCATACTGATGGTAGCCGAATTGTGAGCATACTTACGGGATATTTCAAGAAAGGAAGGACCTGTCAGTTTCGCCTTTACCAGATGGCAGTTGAAACAGGTTGAAGATTTCATCAATGCAAATCCAGGCGGATCACTGATCACAGCAGCTTTCACAGCATTATTTTCATTTGTTTTTGAACTCCCGGGCAAATACGTCACTTCAAGAAATACTTCTTTAGGAGAAATTTCTTCGAATTCAGAATTGCCATCTTCGGCATCTGTAACGCGGATAGTATAGCGAATGTAAGAGTCCCAGTTAAAAGTGCTTTCATTACCGGGCATTAAGATCTCTACTTTAGGAGGATTGTTTTTTATCTTACCAGCACCAAGCATGCCAACATAACCAGCCAGGAAAAAAATACCGGTACAACAAAACAGGAATAATCTTGAACTTTTCATGTCAGATGATTAAGCCTGGTCAATGTCCCTGGCCACCCTGTTGGCTGATCGTGTTGATGCTTCCATACCCCAGTTAAGATTATCTGCATATGCACCCGCAAAGTAAATTCGCCCATGAGGTTTAATTACATTCGGCCAAAATTTTTTCAATTCACCCATAGGAAAAGGGAGACGTTCGCAAGTGTACGCGAAAGATTCTTTCGTCCAGTCCTTGACAAGTGCAAGCTCGATTGTATCACGCTTTCCAGGGTAAACCTCGCGCAAACCCGCCAGTGCCCGTTGAGCTGAAATGCCACCGGGACAGCTAGCCATAAGTACCACGCGGTGGGTTTCCACTTCATCGGCTACCTGCCATAGATTATAAATATCAGGATGATCCAAATCCAAATTAATGCTCAACTTATCTTCCAGCCAGAATTTAGACCTGGCCTGGAAGACAACTCTTGAATAAGAATCGTACGTCACATTATCAATGACGTATTGCTTTTCAGGCGGGAAGGCTGGTTCAACAGGAATGGATCGAAAGGCCGGTGGGGGAATACAACAAACGAAGAAATCAGCCGACATTTCTTTTTCTTCGTTGAATTCTTTGTACCTGATCGTTACTCCGGATTGACCATGCTTAATTGATAATACCGGTGAGTTTAGTCTTACCCTTGAACCTAAGCGCTTCGCAAATTCGTTTGGCAATCCCTGGTTACCGCCCTTCAGCCGATACAGCTTGGGTGGAGCAAGCGGCACTCCCCGTAACTTAAGTATGCCACCCTGCCACAGCTCATAAAGGGCGGACGAAGTAGTGCTTCCCATGAAACGAAGAGCAGCCGGTGAGGCACCATCTTTCGTGAAAAAGTCAGTCAGGGAAATAGTATCCAGGTTGTCGTAGCCAACACCGAAAGGTTGATATTCATCGGTGAATTTATCAAGGTAAGGTTTATTATACAGTGACCTCAGCTCCGTCCACGGATTTTGCGACAGGTATTGAATTTCCCGTTCATTAAAGCCTAATTTTTTAAGCTCTGAGGGATCGGACAACATTGCTTCCGTATAAAACTTACCATCAATTCGGCGAAGCTGGTTTTCACGTCTTGGATAATATAATACTTCAAGATTAAATTCTCTTGTGTACCCCCAATACCTTTCGTAACCAGGCTTTGTAATATGTTCGGCGCCAAAATCTGCGTATAGCCCATCAGACAAGCCATCACGAGCCGTGAAAACATGACCTCCATGACGACCCGAAGCTTCCAGCACAATTACTTCATGTCCCTTCTTCATCAATTCATAGCCACAGCAAAGCCCGCCTATACCACCGCCTGCAACAATAACTTTTTTGGTTGCTTTAAATTTCTTTTCGGGGTCAGGGTGAGTGGCAACACTTGCATCCTCATCCTTGTAAAGATTATCCGGAATGGCTATGGAAGCAATGCCTGCACCGGCAGACATTCTTATGAACTCCCTTCTTTTAATATCTTTCATGACAGAAAGTTTATGTTACAGTTAGCAAAAGTCTTTTGAACCCGGTCATAAAATCCCCGGGAATAAATGGCTGGGCTATTTCTTCTTTCTGCCCTCTTTATTAATCACTTTTAATAGTGACTTATCGCCCTCTGCATCTCCCTGTATTTGCCAGATCATTATCCCGGAAGCTTTTTCACGGGCCAACGACACTTTTTGTTTCATAGTTGGTATACCGTTGTAATAAATTATTTTACCATCAGGCATCTTCCATTCATCGACTAATTCCGCTCCGGGAAAGCTTGTAACAATTTCCCTGAAATTCATACTTATCGCCGGGGAAGTGATTTCGGGACCGTAACCATAACCATAGAACGGAACACCAAGCGTCATTCTCCCGGGCGGAATTTTTCTGATCTCACTGAAATACTCCAGGTCTTCAACGGCATGTTGATACAAGGAATGCGGGCCCGGTTTCTCAGGCCGCCAGGGTCCTGTGCGGTCATAGCTCATCACATTCACAAAATCGTATTGAGCGAGAGCTTTATCAGTCAATTGATCTTTATAATAAATAGCAATGGCAGCAGTGATCAATTTATTATGGGCTTTCAACACTGCGGCAAGCTCCACCACAAACTTCTCATAATTCTCATCAATATTGCTGCCCTCAAGGTCTACATCTACTCCATCAAGGCCATAACGAAGCACCTCAGAAACAAGGCTGTCGATCAGCGCAGGCCTTTTATCATCCTGCAAAAGATGATGATACTGGTTTTGCTTACTGCCGCCTCCAATAGAAAATAATACTTTCACATTTTTCCGGTGTGCTGCCTTTACAAAAGGAATCAGACCGGAAAGATCGCCGGTAAAATTTCCCGCCGAATCAGGATTGAGAAACCACAGGTTAAGATGTGTGAGCTTTTTAAAGGGCACTTCTTTTTGGCCGGACGCTAAGGCGGCATTCAATGAATAATAACCTACAATCTTAAAGGGTGTTTTTTTATTTGGAGTTGGCGATAATATCAAAGAAAAGCAAAGAATGGGTATCAATAAAAATGATTTAGCATTCATTTCTTTAGACAGGTTGATTTTGTAACTATTTCTTGTCTTTAACTACTGTTGTTCGTGTGATCGACAAAAAGTTATACCGTGATCTCCTTCTTCAAAAAATCTCTTACAAATTCATCATCGGTAAACTGAGGATATTCTTTATATACACGGTCAATCTCTTCCATTTGCCCTTTGGAAAGTTTCTCTTCCGGGTTTAAACACCAGGTGCCTTCCATTAATCCCTGACGACGCAAAACTTCATGAATGCCTGCAATGCATCCTTTATAAGAATTTCTTGCATCAAAAATAACCGCGTTCATATCCGTTACAGCAATTCCTTTCGATAACAATTCATCCATCCCGGCGTAGTTATTGGAAACACATTGCTTGATTTCCTGTAAAAGTTCTACAGCCCTTTTCGTCCACACAGCCCAGTGACCGAGCAGGCCTCCGACAAATCTTTTTTCAACTTGTTTTCCATTTACCCCGAATCGGTAGGAAGTCAAAAGGTCTGCAACAATATTATCATCATTGCCTGTATACAGAGCTATTTCGTTCCTTCTTTTTGACTGCGCAACAGCCCTGAGCACATCAAGCGTTTGATACCTGTTGAATGCAGCCACCTTTATCGCATGTACATTGGGAATTTCAACAAAATCCCGCCAGTACTCAAAGCTCAGCAGGCGGCCCCCAACCGATGGTTGAAGATAAAATCCAAATACAGGAATGACCTCTGAAATTGAAACCATGTGCCTAATAAGTTCAGCATCTGACCATGTATTGAGTCCGCCGAGACTAACCAATCCAATATCATATCCATGTTTTAATGCCAGGTCAGCTTCCTTTAGCGCCTGTGATGTCGGTCCGCAAACACCTGCCACCTTTATCAAAGGCCGCTTAGTTGAATTCTCATTTACTTCTTCACTGGCAAGTCTTAACACTGTTTCGAGATAGTTGAATTCTGGCTTACGTATCTCAAACTGAGTTGTATGTACTCCGACAGCAATTCCTCCTGCACCACTGGCCAAATAATAACGGGTGAGAGCCCTTTGGCGCTCCTCATCTATTTTAAGATCCTGGTTTAATGCCAATGGATGAGCGGGTATCACAGTACCTTCATTCAACAACCGCTTTACATCAGGATTTAGTTCTATATATTTCATTACAAATTTAGAATTGACCTTCCCTTTC
>Ga0137431_1000348_pt1 | contig 17972 bp, 15 predicted proteins | sample EasRivERMZT800_2_FD_104646 | JGI IMG/M metagenome (GOLD analysis project Ga0137431, IMG submission 104646) | Soil microbial communities from meander-bound floodplain in the East River, Colorado, USA - East River MetaG ERMZT800_2 | ecosystem: Environmental > Terrestrial > Soil > Floodplain ... | reverse complement strand
GTCAACGCTGGTACGATCCGCAAACTGGCCGGCATGGGAGTAACGCAATTCGGTGGGACGCTGACCAATACCGGCACGGTGGACGTACGCAGCGGGACGATCAGCTTCGGAGGTGGAAGTGCAACGGTGTTTGAGAACGGCACTCGACTCGTGGGGACAGGAACGAATCAGTTAGGGGCAGGAATCATCACCCTAAATGGAGAAATCTACTCGGAGAACATGGTCCTAGCGGCGAGTACCTCATTCGGCGTGCCAGCCCTCAAGGGTACTAACAAGATCTTCGGGCGATGGGCATGGTTGAACGGGTACCTCGGCCATGACGGCCCAGCTGATGTTACGCTCGCCACCAACAGTGTTCTAATCCTGGCCGGGGACGGGACTCATTTCCTTTACGGCGTACTAACCAATGCGGGCACGGTGCTCTGGACGAACAATGGATATCTGCGATTGGGCAATGCCCGGTTCGAGAACAGCTTCGATGGACTTGTGGAGATTCTCAACGAGCCGACTCTCGACGGCAACGGCACTGCACATAATGCCGGCCGTATCCGCAAGTCAGGCAGCGTCGGCACCGCACGGGTTGGCGTGCCTTTTGTTAACTCCGGCACAGTGGAGGTTCGGGATGGCTCTTTGGATTTCGACTCCGCATTGACCAACCAGCCATCTGGCACCCTGCAAGGCTGCGGTTCCCTGCGGCTTCCCAGTCTCTCTTTCATAAACCAGGGACGCATCAGCCCAGGAAGCGGCTTGGGGACACTCAATGTTCTTGGTAGCTTGCCGCAGACAGTCACTGCCGCGCTCGACATCGAGCTGGGCGGTACCAATCAAGGGAGCTACGACCGGCTGGCCGTCACCGGGGCGGTGGAGTTTCCTGGAACGCTTAATGTTCGTTTGGCAAACGATTTCGTGCCAAAGCTCGGCGACCAGTTTCAAATCATGACTTTTGCATCATTCAGCGGCGACTTCGCATGTTTGAATGGCTTGAACTTGCTCGGTGCGGCGCGGAGGCTGGCTTTGGTTTACGGCTCCAATGATCTGACGCTTGTGGTGACTAATGCCGCTGTGGGGCCGCAGGCTCCAGCGCTTCGACTCACCCAGGACAAAGATCGACTCCTGCTGTGCTGGCCGACCGAATACGCAGGTTACCGACTCCTTTCTGCTACCAATATCACGACGGCGTTGGCAAACTGGGTCGAATCTCCGCTAAAAGCTTCAAATCAGGTGGTCATCAATCCCATCGAGCCCGAGCGCTATTTCCTTTTGCGGAAAAAGGAGTGACGAATTCGGTCTGGAATAGTTGAGCCGCTTTTCAAATAAACGTTCGAACTCGGAGGTGGTAGCCACATCAACTCAAGGTTTTATCGTCCGGGTCAAAAGCTTGATGAGCGCGAACTGCTGGGGCCTCGACAGAGACTAATCGATCTTGATCGAATTGAACGTCCCCTTCCGACCACTTGAAACAATCGTTCAAAATTGGGGAAAGGTGTAAAAGACCCTCGCTTATGGCATCGGGCTGAAGCAACCGATTCACCGCCCACCCGCAGCCAACAGCGTGCTCGCCCATCCGGGAGACTTTCAGGCGGCTCCGCTAACAGACTCTCGGAGGACGTTGTGAATCACCCGTTCATAAATCGATTTCGGGCCGTGCAGGATGAGTGTCTTGTAATTCGGCTCTTCCTCGGTTTGGAAATAGGCGACTCCGGCGAGCAAGAGGCTGACCATGGGCTTCAGGATCTTTCCTTCTGGATCTTCAGAAAGCCGAATCGGAATCCAGACTCCACCGCCGCTGACGCCGCCATAGCTGCCTGGGAAATTGTTCTTACCGGAGGTAATTTTAATTTTCACGTAATCAAACCCGCCCCGTTCAACCTTCTCCATGAAATCTCCCCCTCCCGCAAAGTGAGTAATCTTCAGAATTGGCTCGCCTGTCTCTGTCGACGATTTGGATGATTTTTCAGCGGGCGAACCCCACACTAACCACAGGCATCTGTTGTGAGCAACTCTGTCGAACACTTTGCCCTTCGCGGCGTCTAGTGGGTAAAATGACTTGCGGCCTTTGATGGTTTCGAGTTTCAACAGATTGTCGAGGCGGATGAATGTCAGGTCTGGTCCTTCCTCTTCATGGTCAGAAGAGTACTCTCCCACAATGATCGGCGTGCATTCCTGAAATAGATACTCGAAACGCTGGAGATGAGATCCAAGCACCATGCAAAAGTGATCTTTAGCCTCTCCGTGGAGAATGAACTGCCAGACATGGTCGGCCGTCAATAGGCCGTAAGTGTTTCCGATTGAAACCAAGGTGGCAGAGCCTATGAGGGCGTTCCCGTTGACGAGGCTGACCGAATAGTCGTTTGCGGCTCGACCCGCCTCTGCATAGTCGTCATCAGCAAGCGTTCGTCGACCGACGAAATCGTACTCGTATCTCGACATGATGGCCACGTTCGATGTTCATCCTTGGGTGTCAATCGGGCAAGGCCAAATCGCGCCAAATCGCGTCTGACGTCGCGGTCGCGAACTCGACGATCGCAATGAATATCCAAACACCAAAAGCCCGTATGATCTGGGTGATCGCCGTACTTGTCGGGACATGGTCTTGTGAACAGTGCGGATCACCAGGTTGAAACGATACGATGCCTACTCAAAGCCGGCGCCAGGATGAACGCGCAGGACAAGAATGGCGCAACCGCTCTGCATCGCGCTGTTCGCACCTGTGGTGCCGAGGCCGTCAGATGCCTGCTTGAAGAAGGGATTAACCATTCGCTGAAAACGTGCAGGTCTTTGATTTAGAGCATTCCCTTGCGAGTGAGGCTTACGATTACTGAGCCACTCGAAAAGCTGTTCCTCGTGTCGGTCATCGCTCGAACGTTTGAGCGTTTCGGTCGTCCGACGTAACTTCGATGCGAATTTACTGGAGGCAACGCTCGTAGCAAACCGTATAACAATGGAGCAGGATGAGAACAGGATCTGATTTCGGCCGCAGCATGAACCGATGCTTGATGCTTGGCCAAAAAGCTTACGATGTTCACGGCGGCACATCTCACAATTGCCCCTTTTTCTGATGGTTCGGACAAGAACTCCATTCCAGCGCCTAAGCTCGAAAGAATCATCCGAGTTCTTTCCTTAATCGGTAAAGATTGACGTACGGTCGTCTGCCATCGAAACGAATGCCAAATGCAGATGGGCCACCTACGCCCGCGGCAAATGGCCCAACCGCATCGAACTGCGCCGAACCACAAGACACGACGAGCAGCGGATCCCTTAGTCGCTCTCTTCTGGAAACCTGACACAAATAAGGCATGTGAAGGTGTCCATGGACAATCACCGAAGCTTGGAACTCAAACGCGAGCGCAATGATCTCGTCGGCGTCCAAGCATGCTAAAAAGTACAGCTCCACCGTAGTTACCGGCGGAGCGACATGATGGTGAAGCATCAAGACCAGACTACGGTGACGGTCCGTTCGGGTGGCGAGCAGTTGGCGGGCTTGTAGTATCTGATTTGTACCGACGTACCCGATCCCGTTACTGATAGGAGACCGTGAGAGTCGCCCATTGCTGTCGAGTAATAAAATATCCACTGGGACATCCGCCATTGAGTAAAGTTTAGGAAACTGCCTTATTTCTCCACCCGTAACCTGTCCAATTTGCGCAAGAGCGTCGTAAAGGTGATCGGGCCGGTGAGAGGTCTGCGGCACTATGGTCAATAGCAAACAAAAATACCTTCGAACACTTTGAACTGTCTGTTCAACACGTCCGAACTGAACATCATGATTTCCTAAAGTCGCAATCTTTGGCGGGTCCAGGCTGCTTAGCAATGTGCGCACCCTAACCCAAGCAGTTTCGCTTCCCGTGTCAGTCAGATCGCCAACTACAGCGATTAGCTTCGGACGCAGCCGCTCTGCCAAATCTCGGACTAGTTGCTCCATCTCTGATCCGTTCGAATTACCTTGTATCGTTACGTTGCCAGGAGCTGGCGTATGGAGATCGGCAAGGAACAGCACGTCTGGAGGCGAATCCTGGGAAATAGCATCGTCAGAGATAGTAAAGGCTGTAACGTATGGGCGACGCACGAGCTGAATCCATACTCCCTTGAGGAGGCGTAGGTTCAACCAAATCGCCGAAAATCCTTCCCTCACGAAAGCTGCTGCACCGGCGATACCAATTACCGTAAGAGGCAAATAGATGAAAATGAGTGCACCAACTGCCCTGAAGATCCCAGTGAATCGAAGATCCGGCAGAATAAAGCTTTGATGAAACGCGTACACCGCACAATAACAACCGATTTGAAACGCAATACTCGCAACGAAAAGCCTGTAGACAGGTTCGAAAATCCTTTCACAAACCAAGCCTACGACTCGTCGATGAGGTGGAGCATTGCGCAACAACGCACCTGCTGCAGCAAGTGGAGCCAACGCCACCGGAATCCAAAGGATTTCCCGCTTAAGAAACCACACCTTACTGGCCGTGTGCCGCCACAATTTGAAACGTTTCGATTGTTCTTCCTGATACTCGGTAACTTCGGTCGGCCCACCAGTAATCCATAACCAGCCATAGTTCAGGGCAAACATGCCAAGTATCAGGATGATAGCGATTGTACAACCGGCCCGAGAAGTGGAGTCGCGCTTGGGAGATGGATGTAACATGCAAAATCACGCTTCGAGAGAAGGCTTCAAACTAAGATTGTGGAAACAATTCTCGAGTCTCTGGAGTTTTGAAAGTGCTACGGCAGAATTCACATAGGATGTGCCGCAGCCAACAGGCGGATCGCAAACAGGAGTCAAAACATTCCGACAAAAATTTCGCATGCATTGTGCATCATTTGTAACAGCGGATTACGTAGGTGCCAACGGACTTTGGGGCCTGTGGAACAGTTAAGAAAAGACGGTAATGCCACAAGCTCTCCGCGCAACGGGGGCTTAACCACTGAATGCGCCAAACATTATCTGTTTTCGTACGGATCAGTTGTTGGCACGCACAGGTGTTCCAGCAACCATGCGGCACAATTCGGGAAACGCATAAAAGACCCTCGCTGGTGGCATCGGGCTGAAGTAACCAATTCACTCCCCACCGAAGCCAACCCCCTCTCGGTAGCTTCAGGTTTCTTTGCGGAAACTCATTTAAGCGTTTCGGTCTTCGACTACGCTCGACCCCGAACGTTCGGCACGCCTCATGATCGGTGATGCTTGCAACACAAAGATTCTGAGGATCTCAAACTACTTGACTTTCAACGGGAACAAAGTCACGAAAGCATTTGTGCAGCCTATAACAAGGGACGGAAATCAAAGTGAAGTGAACAAACGCGGCATTTGTGCAGGCGGTGCAAGTCGTCGAGCTTTCAAACTGATTACTACTGAAATTGTTCTACAGCCAACTTCCTTTTGTAATCTAAATTGCCATTATTGTTACCTACCTGATAAAGATCGTTCACATCGGATGGATCCGGAAATTACTCGAAGAGTTTGCGATCATATTCGGAAAGCCGAGGAACCCACATTGGTCTTATGGCACTGTGGAGAGCCCCTGTCTACTGGAGTGCCCCATTTTCGCTCTCTATTAGAACCGTTTGAGGACGACCTAATTCGATCCAAAACCCGTCATCTTGTGCAAACGAACGCAACTCTGATTGATGAAGCATGGTGTGAACTATTTAAACAGTACAACTTTCAATTAGGTGTTAGCATTGACGGACCGGCAAACCTAAACACTCGCAGATTAACTCGTGCCGGCCACGAGACCCATTCCAAGGCTCTAATGGGCATCGAATTGCTTCGACGTAATGGGCTTAAATTTTCAGTCATTGCGGTTGTTGGCAAGGAAAGTCTCAAATCCGCGAAAGAGCTATACCTTTTCGTGCGAGACCTCGGTGCAGAAATGCTGTGCATAAATATCGAGGAGACGGAAGGGATTAATCGATCCCAAGTGATCACTGCTGACGAGGCCAGAGGTTTTTGGAAAGCCTTATATAATTCATGGGAAGCAGACATGGGTATTTCCATTCGGGAATTCAGCAAGCTCTTTAACTCTATGGATCGGATTGTCAAGACCGATTACGAGTTAGACGGGAGCTACCGAACGATAGAGATGATCCCGACTATTTCTACAAGGGGTGATGTGGTTGTCCTATCGCCAGAGTTTCTGGGAATGGAGAAACAAAGCCAGAGTTTCGTTGTCGGGAACGTTTTAGCGAGATCTCTTGAGCAAATCCTGAAATCCGCGACAGATTATTGGTACGTCCGGGATTACGCGACAGGAATCGAACGATGCCGGAAAGAGTGCCAGTACTTTGTTTTCTGCGGAGGAGGATACGCCAGTAACAAGTATTTTGAGAATGGTGAGGTGTCTTCTACAGAGACACACTTCTGCAGAAACAAAGATAAAGCGCTGGTTGAGGCCGTGTTGGAGGTGATGGAACATGAGTAAGGAAGACCCGATCAAAAGAGTGAGGAAGCAACAACATGCCGTGCAGGCAATTGTTAAGCGAATGCGCGAAGCTAGATTGAAGGGAATGGTTGGAATTGGAAGTGATATCACGCGGCCGTACAGACCATTTGATAGTCGGCCTTTCGATAGCAGACCCTTCGATAATAGGCCACCCTTCGACAATAGACCCTGGTACGATAGACCGTTTTATCAAAGGCCTTTTTCCAGCAGAGTCTAGGGCAAGAACTTTCTACGGCTGCGAAGCGTAGCTCCGCGAATCGAACCTTCATTTGCTGGGCAAAATAATACCCTTTGGGTCCGTCCACTTAATGAGCATGACCTCACCACTAGCGTTAACTCCTCCTATCATCTCCTTCGGTATCTTCTTGGTGATTCGCTTGATCCATGAGTCTACTTCGAGACTAATATTAGTTCTCTGGCAGTCAGAGTTGCACCGTGTTATAAACTCGATTCCCCAACGAAGGGGATCGACCCTTCGCACCAAAACACAAATGAATTCTGGTAACTCTGCTAGAGCTTTAGCTGCTGACTCTATTTTCTCCCAAGATGCGGCCTTTTTAAAAGAAATCACGCCTGCGTGGTTTTGCCAGCTTTCCATCGCTTCCAATGGCTATTCACATTTATAAATTTTGCCCTTAATGGGATTGTCCAAAGGGGGAACTCTAAGTTGTCTACCGATGTAGATGTTGTGTCCTCTACCGCCGACCGCACCGCTTGAGTGAAGTTGCTGCTTTCTTTCGAGTTTTTCGTCCATCTAATCTGCGCCCGCCAACAACACGTTCGGCCAGTTCTTCGATGTCTCGCAAACTTGCGCCCGGCCGTAAGGCCCGTCGAAAGCCATCGTAAGTCTCAGCCGCATTCGTTCTTAGCCATGCCAAGCTTTCCTTCGGACCTAAGTACCAGCGGGAGCGAATGAGGAAGTAATCCTCCAGCAGTGATGTCAGCAACCAGGTGCGCCGATAATCCCCCTCAACGTCACCGGCGCGCGCGCGGTCAATCATTTTTCGAGCCCACACCTTAAGGGCGCGGATTTCATCAGGTCGCAACTTCTTCCGTCCTTTGTGGAACAACTTCTGCAGATGCGCGAGAAAACGTGAACCTAACTGCCGCTTTTGGCACAACACCCGACCATTACGCATCCGCAGCAGAGACGAGTCATCTTCTCGGAGCCTTGACTCAGGATAAATGAAAACGTCAAGATATACTCCTTGCCAAAGTCGTGCCACTCGGAGCTCACGTCCCCCCTTGCGAAAGCCGGCCAGATCATAATCGCTCACAACCGTGTTCTCGCCTCTAGCATGTGAACCATAGAGAATGACAGTGTGACACCCGTAGCGGGTGCGCAACATACCTACGATACGTTCGAGATCCTGCCCGGTCTGCATGCCATGAGAATAGAGTCTTTGCGCCAGATAGCATCAACCTAAAAACCTGCCCCTCACGGCCAAGAGGCAGGCTTCGGATGCGCCGTGTGAATCGTCGTCTTTTTCAAGATTGCAAACGCGTATGTATCTTCCCCGACAGAAGAGCTGCGCAAAACTAGGCCGCTGCATTGAGACAGTGCAGCTGATTATTGTTGTCTCAATCAAGCAGGGACCTCCAATCCTTCAACTCGAAGAAATGGGGAAACGCATAAAAGACCCTCGCGTGTCGCATCGGGCTGCAGCCACCAATTCACCGCCCACCCGAAGCCAACACCCCTCTCGGTAGCATCAGGTCTCGTTTCGTTTGCGCTGTACCTTCTTGAGGTCATTGCGTTTCGGTTGTAGGTAAATTCGCTGTATGTCGCGACATTTTGTCTTTTTTGCGAATCCGATGCGTCCTGAGCTGTTCATCCACGACGCCAACTTTACCTTTGTCGCACTAGATGGTTCTGTACGGAAGCTCTTAACCGATTACTGCCAATCAATTTCGGATGTGACGGTGGTATTCGCGAAAGCTCCTCATGTATGTGCCGTCTTCTTTAAGAATGATCTGCCAGATGAAGGTGAAGCCTTTCGACAGGCATACGAGCGAGTCACGGCACTGATTGACGTTTTCTCGCTTCTTACGTTCGAGATCCCCAAGCTCTTGCCGGTCGCGATCACAGCATCGGATGGAGAACAAAAGGCCAAAGTTAGAGCATTTGGCTTCGACACTACCGGCCGTGCATTTATCGGCGAAATTGAAGAGAAATTCCTCCGCCACGGTGAGTTTGTGCTCAAGCAATTGCTTCCCGCCTTCGACGTGGCCAGTGGAATTCACGCCAATTCCCAAAATGAAGTAGCGGACCAGTTGAGCACACTGGCGAAGATGTATCGCCACGGCCGCCTCGCTCTTGATCTTCAAATGCAATTTCTTTCGAAGTTCACCGCAATGGAAGGGTTGGTGTGTGGCTCCCAGCAAAGTGGGCACGGACAGTTGCTGAGGACACGGCTGCCGGAGCTATTCAAAGCAAGGCTATCAACAGCTCGCATCAATGAGCTTTGGAAACTGCGATGTCGAGCCAGCCATGCCGGTGCTGGTAGCTGGCGCGAGTTTTCTGCCGCGTTGCCGGACGTTGAGCTACTTGTTGTGGGCTGCGCGATCTTTGCGGCGGAACATCTGAAGCAGGTCAATACCATTAAAGATCTTTGGCCGCGGGCGAGTGGCTATAGCTTGCCACCACAATTGTTCGAGGACGTTTGGGGCCACAATTCTGTCGAAAGATTCGTTCAGGAACTTGGTTGGCTGGATGCGAGCCTCCTTCAACTGGATCGCATCTATGTCACAGCGTCAGGAACGTAATGGTGGCCGAACATTGGACGCGCAATTTTCCAGATTAGTGGAAGTTGGAGCCGCGTGAGAGCCTAGTGCTCGACGTTCACTTCGGAGATTAAGACACACGGGAGGGCTTTCCACGCCCTGAGCACGGCTCACAAGCGATCACGATGAAGTCGGCCAAAGATTTGCAGGATGCCAAGGAAGCTACTTGCGCGCGCGTTTCGGTGAAGTAGAGTCGGCCGTGCAATGCTAGAAAATACACGCAAGCCCTTTACGAAGACAAGTTCTTCGTCTTGAACAACAAAGCTCTCACTGTCGAAATCTTTTTTGGAAAGAAGAGAGCGGTTCTATCTATTCTCGCAAAAAGGCAACCACTCCCCTCCGCGCTATTGACCGACGAATTTACTCTCGTTTAGCAAAGGTCGAACCGTGATAGTTCCTCTCTTTGTCAAATCGGTCATGTACTTTCGCTTTTTCTCCGGGGATGTCCGTTGTAACGTGCACCGCTTCGCCATTTCTTGACGATTTGTTCGTTTGAGTGACATGGCTTGTGTCGCTCGTAGGAATCTTTTTTCCCAGCCACCCATCTTCTTTGTACCTTTGATCGGAATATAAATTTCACCTCTTTTCCATACTACTTTAACCCGGCATTCCGATTTCAAGTAACACGGCACGTTTCTGGGATTGCGTGAGGATAAAGATGCGAAGGAAGTCGTGGGCGAGACCGCCCGATTGAGATGATGCGCTTTTTACATCATCCAGTAAGAGGCAGGCCGCTCAGAATTGGGGAAACGCGTAAAAGACCCTCGCTTATGGCGTCGGGCTGAAGCAACCAATTCACCGCCCACCCGAAGCCAACACCCCTCTCGGTAGCTTCAGGTCTCGGTTGCGCCGAGACTCATTTAGGCCTTTCGGTCTTCGCCTGCGCTCGACCCCGAACGATTCGCACACGCCTCACATTCGGCCAATTTTATCAGTCGCCTCGTTCCACTGCGGCTCGCTGTTATCTCCTAAGAGGCAACGTGTGAGGGCTTCGGTCTTCACGATGCTTCGTCAACCAATGGAGGAAATGAACATGGATGAATTGAAAACGGTGAAACTGTCTCAATTGTTGGAAGTGTGGGAGAGCTTTACAGGCTGGTACTGGTTTGTGACCGAACGGCACGAGAGAGGCATCTGCTTTGGCTTAGTGTCAGCGGTCACTCAAAATCACCCACCTGGGGTCGAAAGTAAGGGCTTCAAAATCACCCACCCTGAGAAGGTAAAAGGCTTGGCAAAACGGCTCGGGTCAGGAGCCGATTTTGGCCATGTCAAACTTTCTCAAGATGGACTTGATCAACGCAATTCAGGCACTCAAAAGCAAAGGCTGGTCGAAGCGGCGCATCGCCCGGGAGCTCCAGATCGATCGGCAGACGGTGCGCAAATATATTCGGGCCGCTTCAAGTTCAGCCACCCTTTCGATCCCCGACACCGCGCCGGCTGATTGGCTTCAAAATCACCCGCTTTCGACCCCCGGCTCCGAAGGGCCTTCCGACCAAAATCACCCGCTTTCGACCCTCGGCAACTTAGAGGTCAGGACCGTGATTGAGCGGGTGTACGCCGAGCCGACCGGCCGGCCCGGCAAATGTCAGACGTACGCTGAGCGGATCGAGGCCAAAGTGCATCTCGGTTTGACGGCCCAGCGCATTTATCAAGACCTGGTCATCGAAGTCGGCTTCAAGGGGTCCTACCAGGCCGTCAAGCGATTCGTTCGCCGGCTCAAAGAGAGTTCTCCCACGCCCATCTGCCGCGTCGAGGTTCAACCGGCGGAGGAAGCCCAGGTCGATTTTGGCAGCGGAGCACCGGTGAACCAGCCGAGTGGTCGACGACGCAAGCCGTGGATCTTCCGCATGGTGCTGAGCTATTCGCGCAAAGCCTACAGCGAGGCCGTTTGGTATCAAACCACTGAGACATTCATCCGCTGTTTGGAAAACGCGTTTCGTTACTTTGGCGGTGTCCCCAAGACCTTAAACCTCGACAACCTCCGGGCCGCGGTCAGTCGGGCCGATTGGTACGATCCGGATCTGAATCCAAAGCTGGAATGCTTTTGCCGCCATTACGGCATCGCCCTGATGCCCTGTCGGCCCAGGCAGCCCGAACACAAAGGAAAGATCGAGCGCAATATCGGTTACCTCAAATCCAACGCGCTCAAAGGCCGCAGTTTCCTCAGTCTGGCCGAGCAGAACCAATTCCTGGTCCATTGGGAACAGAGCGTCGCCGACGTGCGCATTCACGGCACCACGCGCAAACAAGTCGCCGCCCTGTTTGCCGAAGAACAACCAGCCTTGCTTCCGCTGCCACGCAGTCTTTTCCCCTGCTTCCAGGAAGCCCAACGCACCGTTCACCGTGACGCTCATGTCGAGGTCGACAAAGCCTACTACCACGTTCCCCCCGAATACATCGGACGAACCGTCTGGGCGCGATGGGATGGCCGCTGTGTACGGCTCTTCAACCAGCGCTGGGACCAGATTGTCATGCACGCCAAGTTGGACGCAGGCCAGTTCACCAATGCGCGCGGCCTTGGAGGCGGCCAAGGAACTCTGGAACGGCAGCAGGACTACTGGCTGCGGCGGGCCAGCCAAATGGGCCAGCCCTGCGCCGATTGGGCTCGCGGCTTGATCGGCCAGCGCGGTCCCACCGCCATTCGCTCACTCATGGGCCTGGTCAATCTCAGCCGAAAGCACTCTTTGAAGGCGATTAACCAAGCCTGCGCCGCCGCTCTATCTCGAAACCTTTGGCGTCTGCGCGAGGTGCGTGCCTTGCTCGACCAACCCACCGTGCAACCCCATTTTCAATTTGCCCAGGAACATCCGCTCATTCGCAACCTGGCCGAATACGGCCTGTTTATCAAAGCTCAATACTAAACACCCATGAACCAAAACCTCGTCCAATCGGCCCGAACACTGCGCCTCTCCGGCTTGCTTTTGAGTTTGGAAATGCGCCTCCAAGAAGCGAGCTCTCATCAACTCTCACCGGCACAGTTCCTGGAACTGGTCCTGCAGGACGAATTAAACGTCCGCGCTCAGCGCCGGGTCGAACGGCGAAAGAAAGCGGCGGCCTTTCGCGAGCTCAAGCCCTTGGATGAGTTCGACTGGGACTTCAATCCCTCCATCAAACGCGCCCAGATCTACGACTTGGCCAGCGCTAACTTCATCCGCCAAAACCGTGACATCCTCCTGCTGGGGCCACCCGGGGTGGGGAAAAGCTGCCTGGCTCAGGCCATCGGTTACGCGGCGATCAAGGCCGGCTTTGTCGCGCTGTATTGTTCGGTGTTCGACCTGGTGCGCGATCTCCAAGCCGACGAGTCTCCCGCCCAAGCCAAACGCACCTTGAATCGCTTCCTCAAGCCAGACCTCCTGTGCATCGACGATTTTGGAATGAAACACTTCCCGGCCAAATCCGCCGAGAGTCTGTTGGAAATCATCGTGCGCCGTCACCAGAACCGCTCGACTCTCATGACCTCCAACCGCCCCATCGAAGAATGGGGACAACTGCTGGGCGACGTCCCGGCCGCCACGGCGATTTTAGATCGTTTCCTCCAGCAGGCCGAAGTCATCCCTATCACCGGCAGAAGCTATCGGCTCCGCAATCAAAAAGACAACAGCGGCCAGGCAGCCGGAAAGAAACGATGAGTTTTTCGCTTTATACCGTGGCTTGCAGAGGCACCCCAAAGAAAAATCCCGGTCCGCATGCTTGCTCGAACAGGGACGGGATGCTTTTGCAATCCACGGGCGATCCAGTGCTCGGGTTGCACTCCTGCAGAGCCCTATCCCCCGAACCGCGCACAAAAACTATGAGATCAACCTTGAATCACAACCCAAAACCACCTACATAACCGCCCACCAGGGTGGGTGATTTTGATTCGACCCGAAGTGGGTGATTTTGAATCGACCGGTGACAAATCGTATTATGATATTCGTGGATTTCTGACCAATAAAGTATACGCCGACGGCAAAGGGCCTGTCTATGGCTATACGGCGGGGGGACGGCTGAAGAGTCGCGCCTGGGCCAGAAATGTCATTACAACCTACACAACCAACGCCGCCGGGGATGTCAACACGGTTATGTATTCCGATGGGACGCTGGGCATGACTAACACACACGACCGGCTGGGACGACTCATCAGCGTGGTGCAAGGCACAAACACGACAACCTTGCTTTACGGCGCAGCGGGACAGTTGCTCAGCGAGACATGCAATGGGTTTACCGTGACCAACACCTATGATTCCCTGTTGAGAAGAAGCAGTGTGTCGGTGGCATCGTTTGCTTCCACCCTCACTCAGTATGGGTATGACGCCGCGTCGCGGCTCGGAAGCGTCACTAACGGCAGCTACACCGCAGCCTATACTTACCATGCCAACTCGTCCCTGGTGAATACGATTACTCTGGCGCAAAGCGGTACGCCTCGGCTGACAACCACCAAGGCTTACGACAACCTCAATCGGTTGACTTCTATCTCCAACGCGGCGGTTTCTGCCCTTCGCTTTAACTTTGGGTACAACTCCGCTAATCAGCGAACTGGCGTGACCAACGCAGATGGCTCGCGATGGACTTACCAATATGATTCTTTAGGACAGCTGATCAACGGCAAGAAATACTGGAGTGACAACTCCATTGTCGCAGGACAACAGTTTGAGTACAGCTTTGATGATATTGGCAACCGGAAGGTCGCAGCCAGTGGCGGCAATGAATGGGGAAGCAACTTGCGATATCAGAATTACACGGTGAATAATCTGAACCAATATATGCAGCGCACGGTACCTGGTACTGTCGATGTGATTGGCACCGCCACGAATCCTGCGACTGTAACGGTCAACAACCAGCCGACGTATCGCAAAGGCGATTATTTCCGCAAGGACCTGGCACTGGACAACAGCGTGGCGGTATTCCAAAGCATCACTAACCTCGCCGTGCTTAATCAGGGTACCAATTCGGACATAGTGACCAACATCAACCGAAATATTTTCCTGCCCAAAAACCCGGAAGCCTTTAGCTATGACGCCGATGGCAATCTGACTAACGATGGCCGCTGGAGCTACAGATGGGACGCGGAAAACCGGCTTGTCAACATGACGGGAAATACAAACATCCCGTCGGGAGCGCGATTGAAGTTGGATTTCAGCTACGATTACCGCAGTCGGAGGACTTGGAAAGTAGTTTCGACTTGGAATGGCAGTTCCTATATATCTGCTTCCACGAATAAGTTCGTGTATGATGGGTGGAATTTGATTGCCGAAGTCAATCAGACCAACGGGACAGTTCGCGCTTACGTCTGGGGCAGTGATCTGAGCGGCAGTTTCCAAGAGGCGTGAAATGGACCCCGAAATTTAGACCAGCCCTTAAGCTAGACTTTTCGAGGTCTGCTCGATGTGAGAAAGAGCAGATCGATGAAACGAAAACGCAAACAGTATAGTGGGGCCTTCAAAGCCAAAGTGGGTTTGGAGGCGTTAATGGGAATTAAAACCACGGCGCAGATTGCGCGTGAGAACGAGGTGCATCCTCTGTTGGTCGGGCAATGGAAGACGACCATCCGGGAACGGTTGCATGAGTTGTTCGAACGCGGCAATCAAGTGCCGGAGGACAGCGAGAAAATGATCGCGCAGTTGCATCAGAAGATCGGCCAGTTGACGGTCGATCTGGATTGGCTCAAAAAAAAGTCCAAGCAGTTGGGCCTGTCGCTACGCGACGAGAGCTGATCCAACCCATCGAACAACCGAGCATTCGCCACCAATGCCAACTGTTGGATATCAGCCGCGGGGCCTACTACTACGAGCCGTGTCCGGAAACCGAAGCCAACCTGGCCCTGATGCGAGTGCTGGACGAGTTGCATCTGGAACACCCGGTGTATGGCAGTCGCCGGCTGAGCGTGCTGTTGAAGCAACGCGGCCAGGAGGTCAATCGCAAGCGGGTGAGACGACTGTTGCGGTTGATGGGTATCGAGGCGATTTACCCACGGCGGCGGGTCACTCTGCCGGGCGAAGAGCACGAGATCTACCCGTACCTGCTCAAGGGATTGGAGATCAGTGGACCGAACCAGGTTTGGTGCAGCGACATCACGTATATCCCGATGGCGTGTGGGTTTATGTATTTGGTGGCGGTGATGGATTGGTGGAGCCGCTATGTGTTGGCGTGGGAGTTGAGCAACACGATGGAAACGGAGTTTTGCATTCGAGCGTGGGAGCAAGCGCTGACGCACGCGGGGCAAGCACCGCTGATTTCCAACACCGATCAGGGACCGCAGTTCACCAGTCCAGGGTTCATCGATGCGGTGCAATCGGCCGGAGTGGAAGTGAGCATGGATGGTCGAGGGCGTTGGATGGACAACCGGTTCATCGAGCGGCTGTGGCGCAGCGTGAAGTATGAGGAGGTTTACATCAACGACTATGGTGATGGATTGTCCGCCGGTCGTGGACTGGGCCGATGGTTTGGGAACTACAATGAAGCGCGTCCGCATCAAGGGCTGGGCAACGCCACGCCGGAGCAGTGGTATCGGTTTGCCGGCAGTTACGGTGGCAAGCCGGCGAGCTGGGAGGCGATGCAAGAGCGTCCTGCAGGTAAGGACGCACCCAAGCTGGGAGGAACGTCACTGGCAACGGGCCTGGAGTCGGAGGAGTTCTGAAACAGAGCTTGAAACCAGACGGCGTGCGGCGGTAGAAACAGAGACCCAAGAAAAACGGAGAGGGAGGGTGACGAAGATTCCAAATTCGTTGCTCTCTCTTTCCAAAATGATTGAGGCGCGAAGAAAGAGAGACCAAAAAGAAACCGGAGCAGCCTCGAAGAATGCTAGCTTAAAAAACGCGCCCAGTGGTACGAACGTAGGGGTCCACTTCAGCGGGAGGAGTTGGAGGACTCCTTGCGATCAATGTCAGCACCAACGGCGTCCATTTCCCAGCGTTTGATGGCAACGGAAATGTGCGTGCCTTGGTGAGTGCATCCAGCGGCACTCAAACGGCGACCTACGAATATGGACCATTTGGCGAAGTGCTGCGCGCTGAGGGGGTCGCCGCTAGTTCGAATCCGATTCGGTTCTCCACCAAGTATCAGGATCAGGAAACGGATTTATTGTATTACGGGTACAGGTATTACAACCCAAGCATTGGAAGGTGGCTCGGCCGCGATCCAGGCGAGGAATGGGATGGTCCAAACGTCTACGCCTTTGTTCACAACATGTCGGCGAATCTTATTGATAGGAATGGCCTCGAATCATGGGCCTTCGCACCTTACTTTCACTATCAGAATGGACAGTGGGTTTACAGGCGCCCGTTTGTCGGGAGACCTTCCACACCTGCAATGCCGTTCGCACTTTGGCGAAGTTTCCTGACTAGTCCGGTAATGCGGTTTACTTCAATGGGATTTGTGCCTCAAGTGAATCAGTTCAACGATACAGCGTGGTTTGATCAGAACCGTCCCAATGCGGTGGGAAAAGCGAAAGAATATTTCAAGTTCGAGATCGAGGCACAACGGCGTATGTTGTGTACTGGTAAGGCGCTCGTCCGAATCGAGGATTTTAATGTGGGGCCGCAGTGGGCCGGTAACCGGGGCAGGAACGAAGCACAATTGGGCGATCCTCAACAATCACCTAACGAGCTTCGCTTTTATCTTGGGTTCTTTGGATTCAGACTTAGCGACAATATTACCGTCACACGAAGTGGCAATAGACTTAAGTATGAAGGCCGAATTGACTTGATCGATATATACGGCGATCAAGAAAAGTATTCTGGGAGGTTCCTCCACGGCGCATTTGTACCAATCTTTGGGAATGAACATGAAGTCATCCTCGGTAGTTGGACGATCCGAGGTATAATATACTGCTGTGATTGAAAAACGATCCGACAAAACTAAGCTTCTAGCAAACCTTGCTGTGTTCATTGTAGGAGCTACATTGACAGGTATCGGAGCTTTTGCGTTTTACTTTATTGGAGGAGATTCAAATCTGGAAGGTCGGACGATGTGGGCCTTGTTGTCAGGAGCGATTACCTGCGCGATTCTATTAATTCCGCAACTCCTTCTGCAATGGGCATTCCACAATGTAATTCGCCGCCGCCATTTCAGCGGATCACTATTGAAACAAGTGTTCCTCCTTAACTGCCCCATCGCCATCCTTGTTATCGCTGCGTTAGTGTGCAGATATGCAGCGACAAGTCCCAGGAGCACATTTGAGAAACTCGTTATGAAGCCGACACCCGAATCAGTGAGAGATCTAAAACGGGGACGCCTCATCGCGATGGATGCCGCCTTTTGGGTATTGCGGTTTAAGATTAATTCGAATGATTTACACAGATTGCTGGAGATCAAGAACTTTGTTCCAAACAACGAAGAGGACCTCGAACAATGGAAACAGCGCATCCGAGCGAATGTTGAGATGGACGTCAACCTCACGGCGGAATGGCAGATTTATGCCACCGAGAATAAAAAAATGGAAGAGTACCTGTTTGTCAACACCAACAGTCTTGATGTCGTGTTTGTCCTTCAATACTGAACGGTGTCAGCCTGAAGTTTGACGGTGAAGGTCCCGGTGTGCACAAAACTGTGCACAAACGGCTAGTTCAGATCTACTGAATGCCTAGTGGCTGAGCAGTGGTTGACTAACTTCACAGAAACCGTATCTTTTGGTCGTTGTTGCCGCGTTTTTGGTCCGATTCCGACCCTCGCCTCCAAACTCTAGTGTGGGTGCATCAAGAATTTAGGAGGCAGTGGTGGGTGAAGTGTCAACGAAACTGTCAACACCATGGACTAGTCTGTCAGTAGGCTGGC
>Ga0137431_1000345_pt1 | contig 18088 bp, 12 predicted proteins | sample EasRivERMZT800_2_FD_104646 | JGI IMG/M metagenome (GOLD analysis project Ga0137431, IMG submission 104646) | Soil microbial communities from meander-bound floodplain in the East River, Colorado, USA - East River MetaG ERMZT800_2 | ecosystem: Environmental > Terrestrial > Soil > Floodplain ... | reverse complement strand
CAGCGCGGAGCGCTGATCCAGTGCATCGCCGATCCACACCAGCAAGTGTGGACGACCGGACCGCTGCACCTGTTCGGGGCGGGTATTGTGCCGACCACGACGTACGCGGTGTCGCATTGCGACGGCCTGGGCGACAACTGCAGTACCGAGCTAAACGTCCAGATGGCCAAGTGGGGCGACGTAGTTCGGCCGTTTCGCGGCGGTTCGCAACCGAACTTCGGCGACGTTTCCGCGATTGTGGCCAAGTTCGGTAACGTGGCCTCGGCTCCGAGCACGCCTCGGGCCGACCTGGTCGGTCCGCAAGCCCCGGGTACGCCGAATACACCGAACCAAGGGATAAATTTCGCCGACGTATCCAACGACGTGAGCGCGTTCAGCGGATTCCAGTATCCGTACACGGTGACGGCGTGCCCGCCGTGAGTTGCCAATCGTTAATGTAATTCGGGCGATAAAGGGCGGGTCAATCTGATCCGCCCTTCTCTTTTTGGACGTTTTGCATGCGGTCGTGGCCGACACTTCTCCTTGCTGACGCGGGCCTTGGCATTCTCGATCGAAAGTTCGTCCACGACGTCCGTTAGTCGGACTTTGGTTCCTTCGGCGGCTCAGATGGCGCGGTAACCACGACTACCGGTGCAATTGATTCGAGGTCGGCTTTGATTGCACTCGCCTCCCCAACAATCACGATCGTCAGCTCCTTCTCGTTGATCAAACGGTTGGCGACTCGGTTCACCGTCTCGGGCGTTGAGCTCTTCACGCCACCCATATAGCGGGACAAGTAATCTTTCGGCAGGCCCGCATACTCGACGAGCCAAAGATCCCTGGCGACCTGGCTGGGTGTTTCGCGGTCGCCTGCGAAGCTGCCAAGCAGGTACGACTTGGCCACATCGAGCTCATCGGCCTCTGGTGGTCCGGCCTTCATGCCCACCGTTTCCCGGAGGATGACATTCAGCGTTTCGGCGGTCGTCGGGTTCTTGGTGAAGGTCGATACCGTAAACGTCCCCGCGAACCGCTGGGCATTCCAGCCGCCGCGAGCACCGTACGTGAGACCCTTGTCCACGCGAATGGCCTTGTTCAGCCGGCTGCTGAAACTGCCTCCGAATATCTGCGAGAGCACCACCGTCGTGAAATAGTCCGGATCCTGGCGCGTGATTCCGCGATAACCTACCCGAATCTGACTCTGCACCGACCCAGGTCGATCCACAAGAAAGATGCGCGTCTCCGTGGGCGCCGGAGGTTCGGATATCTTCGGTGCCGGCTTGTCGCCGTCCACCTTCCAGTCGCCAAAGTACTGCTCGACGATTTTTTTCGCGGCCCCAGGCTCAACGTCACCCGCGATATACAGCACGGAGGTGTCCGGACGCACGAACGTCCCCCACCACGCTTTCAAGTCTTCGACTGTCAATGCCTTCACCTCGTCGGGTTCACCGGTTACGGTTCGCCCATAAGGATGGGAGCCGAACATTCGTTGCCGCAATTCGCGGTCAGCCGCATACTCCGGAGTCTTGGCCAAGATCATCAAGGCTAATAACTCCTGCTGGCGAAAAATCTCCAGTTCTCCGGCTGGAAAAGTCGGGGTCTTCACCACCTCCGCCATCAGCTTCATGGCCGTTTCAAACTTGTCGCTCACCCCTTCGGCATGGACACTGGCTACGTCCATCGACGCCTCGCCTCTGAGCGAGATGGCATTAAACTCAAGTTCTTCAGCCAGTTCGGCAGCGGTGTGATTGGCCGAGCCCTTGGTCACCATTCCGGCGGCCAGATTCGCCGTTCCGGGCTTCGCCTCCGTCCAGGCACCGTTCAGCAGTCCCAATCGGGCGGTCACATAGGGTATCTCGTGGTTCGGGACCACGACGACACGCAAACCGTTGGCCAGCGCCCATTCATCCTTGGCAAACTCGGGCATCGACTCCAGTAGCTTGGCCAGCGGTGGTTCCTTGGGAAACGAATCGGGCCGGGTGAGGGCCGAACGAAGGCCACCTCGCTTGGCCACGCGGTTCTCGCTGGGAGGTGAAAGCGGGGAAGCCCCCTCATCAACATCGCTTCCGCCACCGCCAAGAAACGACTTGATGATTCCACCAATCTCGGGCTGGATCGTAACCGCCGTTTCGCGTTCGGCGGTCAGATAGGTCTTCGCCACCCGGAGTAGGTCATCCGTCGTGACCGCCCGGATCCTGGCCAGCCGTTCATTGGCCTTTTCTGCGCCGCCTTCAAGCACCTCATACTGACCCAGGAGGCTGGCCTTGTTTTCAACCGTTAGCGCGTTGGTCACTTCCTGCGCCAGAAGTTGATTCTTCACTTTATCCAGTTCGCGTTGCGTGACCAGTTCCGAACGGACCTTGTCGATGTGCGACCGTATGGCGTCGACGACTTTCGCTTTGTTTCCCCATGGCATGATGATCGCTCCCGCGCCGGCGAGACCGTCGTCCTCCAAGGAAAACGAGCCCGCGACAGCGAATTGGGCGATCTGTTTCTCTTTGACGAGGTCCCGGTGCAAACGGCTGCTTTCACCCCCGCCGAGGATGGTCATCAGCATTTGAAGCGGCAGGGCATCGTCGTGGCCTTCGGAAACCCCGCGATATGCGAAGCCCAGGATCGGGGCGGGCCCTTTCTTCTCGGGAATCGTGATCGTGCGTGGCTCGGCCTGAGGGGATTCTTTGATGGCCAGGCGCTGGGGCACCGGTATCTTCGGGAGCCATCCAAAGTACTTCTGGGCAAGCGTTTGCACGTCGGAGTGGGTGACATCACCGACGACAACCAGCGTGGCATTCGACGGAACGTAGTGTTTGTCCCAAAAGAGCTGCAGCTCGTCGATGGTAGCCGCACGCAGATGGGGGATCTGGCCGATCGGCGTCCATCGATACGGATGTTGCTTGAAAATCACGGGGAGGAGTTTTTCCGGCACAGTCCCGTACGGCATGTTCAGCGAGCCCATCCGACGTTCTTCCTCGACCACGGCGCGCTCCTTGAAAAAGCTCTCGTCGTCGATTTTCAAGAAAGCCATGCGCTCCGCCTCGAGCCACATCGCCAGCTCGAGTTGATTCGATGGCAGCTGATTCACGTATGTCGTGTTGTCGAAGCTGGTATACGCGTTGCAGTCGCCGCCCGTCCTGCGAATGGCGTCGAAGTGCTGCTCGGGGCCGAGCACGTCCGTGCCTCGAAACATCATGTGCTCAAACATGTGAGCGAAGCCTTGCCGAGAGGGGTCTTCATCCTTGGATCCGACGTGGTACCACAGCTGCACGGCCACGATGGGGCAGGAATGATCCTCCAACGACAACACCGTCAGGCCGTTGTCGAGTACCTTCCTTTGGAAGTCATACGGCCGCGACGCGGCTTCGACAGTCGAAAGGACCACAAGAAGAAGGAAAACAACCGAACCCTGCATCCAAAACAATCGCCGGGGCATTGAACCACTCCTTGATGCTTTCGTCGCCAAGTAGCCGTTGTTGGCCAGTTTCCGGATCAAGTTAGTCATGATTGTCGCGATCTAGACTGCGTTCGCGCTGTTTCAAGAGCCAGGCGCTGAACGAGTCGGCGTCGATACGCCGCTTCGATCGTTTCTCGCCGTTCGTTCGGAACCTACGGGTGGCTGCCCTTGAAACACGAGATTTAGCGTGCTTAAGTTTTAGCCCATCCCAGACCTCCATGAGTTTCATCGCCGCCTCGGTCACGGTTAGCCATACGGGCTCGGCGGTAAGATCAGCATGCTCTTGGCGTATGCTGGCTTCCACATCTTCGCCAGGAAAATCGAATCTGCGCTTCTCTTGGCCGACCCTGCGGTAGTATTCCTGCAGCTCGTTAGGCGTTAACTCCCTTCTCGGCTCCACCGGACCTACAAGCAGCTCCGTGTACATCCAGCTGGGGATCAGCGATCCGCTCACAAGGAGCAATTTGACAAAGGAATCTGCCAAGGACTCCGACGCCGCATGCCAAGTGGTCGAAGTATGACCCCAGCGGCTTATTGGTTGTGATTGGCCACGCCGTGCCAAGGCGCATTCAAGGGATGTCTCGACATTGTCGCTGAGGCTCTGTGCAAGCTCGTTTCTAAGTCGTCCTAGGCGCTGGCACATGCGGCGCACCAGATTGTCGAGTTGGATCGGGTCTTTGATCCGCGGTGCCGTGTGAATGGTGACGTTCCACAACGCGTTGCGCACAGCCCGCGTCAAGGCGAGGGCGGCATTTCGTGCATGCTCCAGCTGAATTCCGTCAACCTGGTGCGTCGCCCAAGATCGTCTGATGCGTTGCGTTTTCTGGGCAACAGACCCTGCATCGCCCCTAGGTTTCGAATTCGACGACCGTTTGGTCGTTGAGCTAACGGTTCGGCGCGATCTCGACATGCGTCTCCTTCGAACTCAACATCACGTGGCGACATCGACAGCCAGCGCGCGCGGGAGGCGACGTCCAGCTCGCCGCAGGTCTGATCGCAAATGGTCCCTCCCTGGGGAACCGCGTGACGGATGATGCGAATCGCGCCATCAAGCAACGCTCGACGGGGATCAGCCGCCTGACCCAAGGCACCATGATATCTCACATGGCCCATCAATCAATCTCGGCGAACTCGGAATTGCTGGCGGATGATCCCCGTCGCGATCGCACGCGCGTGAAATTGGGTCATCCTGCAGTTGAGAGATGCATCAACGTGGGAAACGGCGAAAGCTGTACATGTCGACCCCTTGGAAGACGTATTCGATCCGTGTTGAGGCGGGCTTCAAGGGCGACCCCGATGTCGAAGGCGGCGCGCGGCGACGCAGCAATAGGGGGATGAGATCGCTGGTCCAACATTACCCTTGGCGCGAACGTTGCTCCACTTCCACGAATTCTCGGCTCAGTTGGAAGCTCCAGTCGTTTACGCCCGGATCGTCCCACCTAAACGTGATGTCCATGCGATCCTCTAGGTCCACCTGAACCAGCGTAACGCCAGGACGAAGGAAACGACTCCGTAGGCGGTCAGGATCAAGAGGGGCAGCCATTGAGACGTCAAGGAAGCCCCGTCGGTGATGACCTCGCGAAGAGCGTTGTTGAGTTGCGTGAGCGGCAAGGCTTGAATAAACGGCTGAAGTATTTCCGGGAATCGCTTGGAGGAGAAGAAGATTCCGGAAAAGATCCACATCGGCAGCATGACGGCATTCATCAGCCCGGAGATCGTCTCGATCTTGCGGGCCCGGCTGGCCAGGAACAAGCCTTGTCCCGCAAAGCTCAGCGCTCCGACGCCGGCCACAACACCGATGCTCACCAAACTTCCCTCGATAACTACCCCGAATAGCAACCAGCCCGTCACCAACAGCAAGAGCATTTCCGGAACGGTGAAGGCCATGCGCGAGCCAATCAGCGACAAGAAGAAGTCTCGTTTGCGCATTGGCGTGGCCACGAGGCGTTTGAGCAGCTTGCGGATGCGCATGTCCACGGTGACAAAGCCAATTCCCCACAGCCCGCCCCCCATCAGGTTCATGCCCAGTAACCCGGGAATGACGAAGTCGATGTAGCGCGTGCCTGGGGCGGTCACCGGGATGTCCTTGACCCCCACTGTATCGGTCCGGCCGGCAGCCCGCTGGATCGCCTGATCCACAGTCAATCGAGCGACTGTGGCTTCGGGCCCGGTGGGATCAAAGTGGTATTCGAGCGTCTCGCCCTCAAGGACGGCGAGGTCGGCCTCTCCCTTGCGGATCCATGTCTCGCATTGCCCGACCGACCCGACCAAGACCCGAAAGTTCTGATCGCCTTCCAATGTCCGTCGAATATCGCTGAGCGCCGGAGCATCCTGAATGGCCACCGGAACCCTGTCCGGCGGTTTCGTTCGAAAAGCCACACCCAGCCCGATAGTCAGCAGTACCGGAAAACCATACGTCCAAAAGATAGCCTCCGGTTCTCGATAGAACATCCGCATGCGGCACAAGAACAATTCCCAGTTGGGGGAGTAGTGCTTCATGGTGCCTTGTCCGCAAGTTCCTCGGCCGTTAACTGACGTCCCGTCAAACTGACAAAGACATCCTCCAAGCTCACGTGACGAGTCGTCAGCCGCGTCAGTTCCAATCGGTGGGCGCCCAGGCGTTCCACCAGAGCCGGGATGCACTCATGCGGAGCCCCGACCGTGAGACGGAAGCCGTCCGCATCCGTGCGGCAGTCGCGGACAGTGGGAAGATCGGCAAATAGCTCGACGCCTGGCGCCGGCACATGGCTGTTCTTGAGCGCGAAATCAATCACATGTTCGCCGCCGATGCGATGGATCAGTTCCGATGGGGAGCCCACGGCGATGACTTTGCCTCGATCCACGACCGCCACGCGATCGCATAGGCGTTCAGCTTCATCCATGTAGTGGGTGGTCAGAAGCGTGGTTCGACCACGCTGCCTGTGCCGGCGGATGATGTCCCATACGTCGCGCCGCGACTGTGGGTCCAGTCCGGTCGTCGGCTCGTCGAGGAAAAGCAGCTCTGGTTCTCCAACTAGTGCGCATGCGACGGCCAGGCGCTGCTTTTGTCCACCGGAGAGCGTGTCCAGCCGGGCGTTGCACTTCTCGGTAAGGGAGACAACCTCGAGGACTTCCGCCGGCTCGCTGCCGTAGCGGTAGAAGCTGCGGAAGAGCTTGAGCGTCTCCGCAACGGTCAGCTTGTCGGCCAGACGCGTCTCCTGCAGAGAGATTCCGATGCGCTGCCTGAGGGCCCCATCATCGACGCCCCAGCGCATACCCAGCACTTCAACGTCCCCCGATGTAGGCTCCAGGAGGCCCTCGAGGATTTCGATCGTGGTGGTCTTGCCGGCGCCGTTAGGTCCCAGTAGGCCCAAGCACTCTCCGGCCTCCGCAATCAGGTCGAGACCCACAAGCGCATCGACCGGTGGCTGACCACGCGTCAGGTAGCGTTTCCGAAGGTTGCGGCAGATAACGGCTGGCGTCGTGTTCATTGGATATCGCACTCATCCGACCGCTATTCTAGGAGATGAGGTCGGTTCTGGCACACCCAATAGATTGATGCAAATGGGCCGATGGGCGTTGCCGTGCGGTTCGGGTACTCCGATCGCGACACACTGATGGTACGCAACTGGAAACAACGGGGAACCATTCGGAATATGCGGGGCTTGGCGTAACTTCACAGCGATTTGCGCTCGATGGCCCGGCCGCGGGCAGCGGCGGCACGGCCGATCACGTGCTCTCCAAAGCGGTCACGGATGGCGTCCATTGTCGTGTCGAGCTGATGGTGCGTCGATGCTTCCGTGGACTCGAACAAGCTGAGTTGGCTGTTTTTCGTAACCCCGAGCTGTGACACGCCGACTCCGATGAGGCGGACTGGTCGCGGATGAGTTCGTTGCCACGCTTCGAACAGCTTCGTGGCGACACTCCACAGGGCGTCCGTCTGATCCGTGGCTTCATGCAGCGTCTCGCGCCGCGTGATCGTACTGAAATCGCCGTATCGGATCTTGAGCATGACCGTTCGAGCAACGAAACCGTGTCTCCGGAGCCTCCGGCTCACCTGCTCCATCTGTTCAAGAATGACCGACCGCAAGTGCTCCCCATCAGCAACATCCGCTGGAAACGTGACCTCATGACTGATACTCTTCGCCTCACGATCCGGCAGGACCGGTCGATCATCGATCCCGCGCACAAGTTGAAAAAACCGTTCGCCGTTCTCTCCGAAGTGTTGACGGAGTGTGCCGAGTGAAAGTCCGAGGGCGTCGCCGAACGTGTGAACGCCGAGGCGCTCGAACTCGGGCAAGGTCGCTTTCCCAACACCCCACAATCGTGAGATGGGTAAAGGAGCCAAGAAGCCATCCAGGTCTTCCTCTTTGACGACCACGAGCCCATCCGGTTTTTGTAGGTCGCTGGCGAGCTTCGCCAGAAACTTGTTTGGCGCGACGCCCACGGAAGCGGTGAGCTGGACCTCCGAGCGAACTCGGTCCTTGACCGCACGGGCAATGTGCTCCGCAGGGCCGAGGAGGCGTTCACAGCCCGTCACATCGAGAAAGGCCTCATCGATAGAGATTGGTTCGACCAGCGGCGTGAACTGCTCAAGGATTTCGAAGACCTGACGCGAAATCTCCGCATAGCGTTCCATGCGTGGCGTAACGACGATCGCCTGAGGACACAGGCGTATCGCAGCCGCCATCGGCATCGCGCTGTGACAGCCAAAGGGGCGCGCTTCGTAGCTTGCCGTGGACACGACGCCGCGACCCTTCGGATCCCCGCCGACCAGTAAGGGCTTGCCGCGCCACTCGGGACGATCAAGCTGTTCAACGGCAGCGAAGAACGCGTCCATGTCGATGTGGAGAATCCGTCGCTGGGTCGCGCGATCCATGTCGTGCATGATACAACTGACTTGGCCGACCGGCGATGATTGGCCAGGCGATTGCGTCGGATGCACGGCGAGAGAGCATACTCTCGGAGCGCCGGCGGTATTTCGCCTAGATTGAGTCCGCCAAGCGCGAGGAAACGAAACTCAGGCGCCTAAAGGAGGCCATTCGTCTCCTCGCTAGCGGCAAAGTGCTGGGACTAAAGTGACAGGCCGCCCCCCCGTCGAGTCCAAGCACAAGGCCATGCGCTACTTCGACATTCACGAAGACGACCCGCTCGACGAGGAACTCTTGGCGAGTTGGATTAGGCAGGCATCGAAGCTGCCCGGCGAAACCTGCTTCTAGCGCGCTGCCGATGCCGGGGCGATGCTGGGCCTCGTAGCCACGGCCTCCTTCCGCTAGCGGAAAGCTCCCTGATGAGACCTCGCCCGCGGCGATTGATGATTCGGCAGTAGCGGATTACCCTCGACGCCATGGCGAAGAAGGTGACGCGACGGGCCGACCGTGCAGGCGAAGTCGGCGAACTCTCTCCGGAGCTGCTCGCTGCGATTGACCGTGGCGTCATCGAGAGCGCCGGCGATCGCGTCAAATACTCCCATATGTACTTTTCGTCTGATTTCAGGTTCGAGTCTGATTGCTTGATAATTCCGGACGAAGCACCAATTGAAGTGTCGATAGCGAGTCCGACTCCAATCAAGATTAAGATCAGCAAAGACGCCGGTAAGCAAGACGGGAAAGGCAAAACCACCTTCGTTTGCACACTGTACACGGAGGAAGCTATTCCCGAAGAGCTACACGGTAGCTTCGCCGCTGAGTGGCAAAAACAGCCTGAACAGATCCACGAGATAACGAGAACGGTGAATGCTCGCATAAGCCGGTATGAGAATCACGTAACCCGGATCGTCCAATGGTTCACCGGTAATGATCGCCATCAAAAACTTGCAATTACGCGTGATCGAACCAAGTGGTCGATCACTGGCGGCGAGTGGACACCCACGTCCAAGGCGCCACCTGGCGCAGTGACAATCCTAGAGGTCCGCTCCGTTTCGAAGCCCGCGCCGGCATTCGCAAGAAAAACGCTTACCAATTTACTTGAGCACTTTGAAGAGCCGCTTGCACACGAAATGGCACGCGAAGCGAGAAGTCTTTTGAGTTCGTCACCGCGAAGCTGCATAATGTTGGCGGTCGCGGCGGCAGAGTATGGCTTCAAAGCGTTCGCTTCTTCAGCCGTTCCAGCGACAGAATGGTTGCTTCTGAGAGTGCAGGCACCACCTTTGGATACGATGCTTCATAAGTATTTCCCAAGCCTACCCCTGAAGCAAGTTTGGGGCGTCCCACCATTCATCCCGAAGGGCTTGCGTACAAGAATACAAAAAGCTGTACAAACGCGCAACGAGATCGCTCACGCGGGCGGCCAGCCCCCGGACGCGCAGGTCGTTAGCGAAGTCGCACGATCAGTCTTGGACTTACTCTACATCCTTGACGCATATTCTGGTCATGAATGGGCTTGGTACCACCTTAGTGATGAATGCCGGGCTGAGATCAAACGAAAGATCGAGCGCATCAAGTCGAGCCAAGGAGATCAGGGAAACGCAAGTGACAGGCGAGCGACAACAGCATGGAGAAAGCGACAACAACCATGAAAAAGAGGAAGAGCGGTCCGAAGGAAGGAAAGGAGACTCCCCCTCTCGGCTGATCGATGCGAGAATCAAGGAGTTGGGTGATTGGCGGGGGGAGACACTCGCTCGGGCCCGAACTCTCATCCAGCAGGCCCTTGACACGCGGCGCGCCGCCACACCTCACTCCAACACGAAGTCCGCGATCTCCCTCGCCACGAACCGCTCCGTTTCCTCCCCCATGCGAAAGCCCACGCACCGAAAGCCGCACTTCTCCAGGATGCGGTGCGAAGGGGCGTTGGTGCGGGCCGCTGTCGCGTGCAGCGGTCGGCGGCGTTCCTCTCCGAGGAACATCGTGAGGGCGCGCGACGCGACGCCCTTGCCCCAGTGCGCCCGCGCGATCCAGTACCCGACGCAGTCGTGCCCGTCGGCCTGAAAACGCGCGATGCTGCCAACTATTTCGGGCCCACGCACGCCGTCGATCCCAATCACCCGCGCGTTGACGCCGGGGTCGGCGAAGTTGCGTTCCCACGCGGCGAAGAAAGCCTCACGCGTACGCGGCTTGGTCCCGGCATCGCGTTGCTTTCGGGGTCGGTCTGGATTTCGTACAGCGCAGGCAGATCGCCCGGCCCAACGGGGCGGAGGCGGATCGCGTCGGCACGAGGGTCGCGGCGTTGCATCGGGCCTCATTTTAGTCGGAGCACGCTCGCGGGACGATCGGTTCCGGTGTGGTCGCACGCCGGAATGATCTGCACCGGCGAGACGTACAAGGACAAGGTGAAACTCACCTTCGCCACGGGCGCCTCGCTTGCGAACCCTTCGGGCCTCTTCAACTCCAGCCTCGAAGGCAACACCCGGCGCGCCATCGATTTCCATGAGGGCGACAAGATTGATGAAAAGGCGTTGAAGGCGCTCATTCGCGCCGCCGTGGCACTGAACACGTCCTCAGCCGCCCCGCCTTAGACGCCGCCGTCATGGACGCCTACGGCTTCTCACCAAAACGCGACCTGCTCGCCCAACTCCTCGAATTGAACCACGCCGTGGCCACCCGCTTCGACGAAGGCCAGCCCGTCACCGCCCCCGGCGTTCCGCCCACCTACCCCGACCCCAAGCGCCTCATCACCTCCGACTGCATCGCCCCATAGGAACCCAGCTTGGACGGCGCATTGCCTCGATGACGGCAGTGGGTGCGATGTGGTCGGGGTAGTGGGCGGTAAGCACACCCCCGACGACAGGGGAGCATGGTGTGACATCCGCACGGAGGGGGCCTTTTGCTTGCCGATGGCCTACAGGTACACTCATCGAATGGGCACACGGGCCGTCGCCCTTCCGCTACTCGTAACCCTCGCCGTGCTCACGACGCTCTTATCTGGTTGTACAGGCAGCGGCGGGACTGTCGAGCACTACGGCAGGATGCGGACAGTGCTGCACGAAGGCAAATCCGAACCCCGTGTTGCGCTCGCAGAGGTGGTCGCCAAGCCGCACGCCTACGCAGTCGGCGCCCTGGCGGGGTTGCGCGGGGAGGTCACGATCCTCGATGGCAAGGCGACGATTTCAAGAGTCCGCGAGGGCACCCTGCATTCGGGCCCGCCGGAGGCGAACGATTGGGCTACGTTGCTCACTGTGGCCCACATCGACCGCTGGCAGAGCGCGACACTTGACCATGACGTGGTCGACACGGACCTCGAACGGGCCGTGCGCGACATCGCTGCCACGACGGGTGTGGACGTGACGCGGCCGTTCGCTTTTGTGATCGAGGGCGAATTGACCGCGCTCGACATGCACGTGATCAACCGTGCGTGCCCCGCGGCGGCGGGCAGAGGCGAAGACGACGGACCGCACGCCCCGTGGCGGCTGCACCTGGGTGTGCCCACCAAAGCCACACTGGTGGGTTTCTACGCCCAAGGCCGCGAGGGAGAGATGACTCATCATGGCACGAACGCGCACATACACGCCCTGCTGGACCACAACGGAAGCACGATCACCGGTCACGTCGAGACTGTCGCCGTCACGGCAGGAGCAACGGTTCGCGTGCCCGATGCGCGATGACGCACATTGCCCGCCCCAACCGCCCAAACTCCAGCGTCTCTCGTTAACCTCTCGGTCGGCGGATTTCGCAACTACCTTTCGACTAGAGGGAACCCAACGCTCTTCAAGCGCCCGCGAGGCGCGCAACAGAGACTTTTTTCAATGTTGGGTTCGGTACAGCGAACCCAACACCGCATCCACAGCGCTTTTCCAGTTCGATTACCCAACCCCTGGCATTGGGCACGTTTCGTCCGACGGTTATTCGATACCTCGGCGAGATTCGATTGGTTCGCGCATTGGGTCGCCGTGCTCACTTGTACGGCGAGCCCGGAACAACAACCTGACCGAACAGGCGCATGACTAACCCGGTTTGCGCCGTCGACGACATCGTACACTACACCGGAGCCCTGCGCATCGGCGCAAGCGCCGAGTTCGGAACTCCCCAAGAAGCTCTCCGCTTGCAAGCGTCCCACAAGCGGCGAGCGTACGAAACCAAGTTGGCGGAGAGCCGGTCGGTCAGCCTATTGTGGATTCACATTCACTCATTCAACAATTATCTCCACGATGAGCGTCAGAGAGAACTGTTGGGCGTCATTTGCATCCGTCAGCCGAGCGACATCCACTGAGAATCCATCCTGTAACGTTTCGTACGACAGGCTCTTGACATAGATCACGTGGTTGTCCGCGAAGGGCGCTTCGCACGTGATTATGCCGCAGTCGAACTCGCAGGAGCCTGCGGGCGCGGCACAGGTAATGCCTGTGCAATCGAAATCGCAGGTCTCGTCATCTTCGCAATCGTCATCATCGCTGCAACTATTAGAGGTTCCCGTACAGAATTTCGGACAACACGTGCCTGCGAAACTCAGCGGATTGCATGCGTCGCCGGAGCTCGGCCCGCCGCTGCATACCGTGCAGTTGCCGTCAACCGTGCAGCTCGCTCCGGTATTGTTGCACTTCTTCGGGCAGCAACCCACCTCGAAGTTGAACGGGTCGCACAATTGACCAACATTGGGACCGCTAGTGCACTCGGCGCCGCGGCAATCATTGTACTGGCTGGCCTCGCCGTTGAGCAGGATTCCCTCGCCCGGTTGCAACGAGAAAGTGATCTCGTTACCCGTTAGGCAGTTGTCCTGCACCAGGCCCACACAATCCTCGCCCAGGAAATTAAACGGACAATGCGAGTCCGCCGTGCATTGAATGAACGGGATGAACTCACAATGGCCAACGCTGGGACACGTATTCACTCCATTCGGATTACAGGCATTTCCATGCCACTGACAGTGTGGCCCCTGAAAGATGAAGTCGGTGCCCTCTGGAACGCTGCAATACCCTCCTTGATAGCACCAAGCATCATTGCCGACCGCCACGCAGATGGGTCGGTCCGTCCGAACGCCATACCATGAACCCGGGTAAGGCTCGGTCGACTTCTGGGCCTGGAAGCGCCAGGCCATGTCCACCGTACCGGCACCGTCGTTCTGCCCGCGGTCGACGGTCAATTGGGTGTAGCGGATAGTGACCCGCTTGTCGGGAACCAACGGATTGCTCAGGCACGCAGCCAGCGATTCCGTGGTGGGATTCGTGCACGCCGCGAGGGCCGCCGCGATGTTGTTGCATTCCTCACCGTCGAGGCGGCCGTCGCCGTCGCTATCGAAGTCCGTCGGGTCTGTCGCGGGAGCGGGCGAACCATTGAAGGTATGCTTGTATTCGCCGCCGTCGTTCAATCCGTCGAAGTCCGTGTCGGCATTCGTGGGATCGCTGAAGACGGGGTAAACCACGACCCCGGTATCTGTCGGCACGCGGACGCTCCAACCGACCAGAAGCTCGAAATGATCAGTCAGATCATCCCCATCGGTATCGCAATTGACCGGGTCGGTGCCGTACATCGCGGAGTCATCGCCGACCAGCGAGAAGGATTGGAAGAACCCGTTGAAGACTTCGAAGGCGTCGAACTGCTCCTCTGAGAGCTCGTCGAAGTCAGCCAGCCCATCGGAATCGGTGTCCTCGCCGTTAGGATCAAGCCGCAGAGCGAACTCGACGTAATCCGGCAGTCCGTCCAAGTCGCTGTCCGGAGCGTTCGGGTTGGAGTGGACGTCCATGGATGAACCGCCGACGGTCACGATCCATCCGACAAGCTCCTCCTGACCGTCGGTAAGCCCGTCACCGTCCCGATCCGCAAGGAAGCCGCCGTCGGTTGGGTCGCGCGGGTCAGATCCGAGAATGCGTTCCAATCCCTCGAAGATCAGATCGTTGTCGGTGTCCGGCTTCAGCGGATCAGTCGTCTTGCGATACTGGCCATCGGCGACCACGTCGTCGCCGGCAGGAAGGCTGTCCACTTCACCATCGACGCCCGGACGAATGATGGTACGTCCCAAGGGCGTGTCGGCGAGTATTCGGGCCGGATCAACTAGGGCAATCTGTTGGTCATCGGTGAGCGCGTTGGTTTGGGCCCGTAGATCTCCGGCAGCGACCTCCAGATCATCGATCGCGGCGGTCGTTTCCAGCAGGCCGTTGGGGCCGGGGGCCACGACGACCGCCCGCTGGTTCTCGCCGACCGCGCCGACCTCAACCACCTGCACATCGTCGCAACCCGTGCGGTTGCAAACGTGGGTTGCTCCGCTGTCGTTACATAGCCCGGAAGTGGCCGGTGTTGGCCCCCGGCAATCGATATCGTTGGTGCAATCGTCGCCGTTGTTGATCCCACCCTCGCACTGCATCTGCGGCGGGCAGTCGCGTTGATAGCGGCAAGGCTCACCGTCGTTGCTGCCACCCATGCAGACATCCGACGGGCACGCCCGCGTATCCGCCTCGCGGTCTGCCCCGGCGATGATCACGTTCTTAGGATCGATGACCGCCGCCTGGGTCAGCCAGCCGACGACCTCATCCGAGTCGGAAACAAGGTCATCGTCGGTATCCCGGCGGCGCGGGTCAAGCCGATTGGCAGTAAGGATCGTGCTGCACGGGGTCACCGGAGAATCGGCTACGTTCATGCAGGCGCTCGCGCCGGTCCGGCATGCCTCGCGCTCCTCATCCGCCGCAAGAGGGATGTCGCGTGTGCAGGCCTCCCCGTCGTCGGGTCCGCCGACGCATTCACATTGAACGCGTCGCATGTCCTGTTCCTCGCGATCGCCAAGCCTGTCGCGGTCGGAGTCGGTCAGCCGAGGGTCGGGGAACACGCGGCGGAGTGCCGATCCCTGAACGCCGATTTCCCAGCCAACGCGCACTTCGCTGAAGTCGTCCAAGCCGTCCCCATCGGTGTCCTGCTTGGTGTCGGCGCTGCCGAATAGAAACTCGATGTCGGAAATGAGGCCGTCGCGGTCGAGATCCTGGATGAAGCTCAGATTGAGGGCCTGGCCGGGACGCAATACGACCTTGCGGAAGTCGAGCCCGATCAGGTTGGCGTTGGGTACGAGCACCGCCCAGATGCGTCCGAACTGGCCGCGCGAGCGATGCTCAAGACGGAAGAGGAGTTCCTGCCCATCGCAAACGCCCGGCGCCACGCAGTCGTCGTCGTCGTCGCAGGGGATACCCGGACCGACAAACACGTCGTCGCCGGCAGGCGCCGTATCGATGAAGCCGTTAGCTCCCGGGCCGATGATGTCCGCGTCTAGATTCTGTACCGTGCCGAACGGCTGAAGCTGCACGTCGTCACTGAATGGATCCCGAATCGTGTCTACCAACCCGTTGGGGCCGGTGCGGATCGAGCTGGGAGTGCCGGGTCCGCAGGACTTCGACGTTGAGTAGCCGGTAATGATCCCTTCCGCATCGCCCGGCTGAACAATGGAGTCCAGAACGCCGTCATTGCCGGCGTTGATGACCACCGCGTCCTCGGGCAGGCCGTCGATGCCGAACGGGATCAGCTGCACGTCGTCGCCCTGAGCGATGCTATCAGAGACGCCGTCGGGCCCAACAAGGATGCCGTCGGGGTCGACCGGGTCTCCTTCGCTGGTCTCCGGAACCAAGGATGGCTGCGTGAGCCAAATGGGCGTGATGACCGCCTGGCTGCGGCGCATCTGGAGGACGGTTTCGAGGATGTACTCCAACGGCAGGCCCGGAACTGGTCCTACGCCGCCATACGGCGGAATATTCGCATCGGAGAACCCGGCGAAGCCGCCAACGATATCGCAACCCGGATTGGTTTCGGGATCACAGGACGCCTGCTCGAAGCGCACGGGCGCATACGCAACAAGATGGCGCACGGGCACACCATCACCGTAATCGATGACTAGACCGACGGTGCGATCACGGGCCGCCTGCGACGCGAAGGCGAAGTTGCGGTCGTGCTCGTCGGAGAGGCTGTAATTGGCGAACTGGAAGAGAAGACCGCGCGGGTCGCGCATCAAGTCTTCGACGAGGGCCGGGAATACGTCCCGGCTGGAGAACATGATCGGCCCGCGTCCCGAATCATCGAGGACGCCGAGGTTGTATTCCGCCGGCTCGCCGGTGATCAACGTGCTATTGGGAATGAGCGTGGCCACAGGGAGGAATTGGGTCCGGTCCACGGGATCCGGAGCCGAAACGGTGATCTCCAGGTTGCTCAGCTTGAAGGCCACGTCGCTGAGATTGTTCAGGGTGACCAACGCGTCGATACGACCCCCGGACACTTCTCGGGTGTAAGAATTCGTTCCGGTGATCGAGAAGCCCTTGCTCATGGAGTGCTCGAATGCGGTGTTGGTCTCCTCCGTCGATTGGCGACTGGACTGGAAGGTGAGGCCGAAGCTCAGACCGGCTTCCACGCCGCCCTTGGCGTGGACCTTGATCGGCGGGCCTTCGATACCGGCTTCGAATGTGCCCTTGATGTTCAGGCCGAGGCTCGTCTCGATGCTGGTGGATACCGTCTGGGAACTGCTAGCCGCCAGAGAACTCGAAGTGCTCGAATCTTCGGTGTGCGTCACGCCATCCTGCGTAACGTAAGTGAACTGCTCCTGGAGGTGCAGGTCCACCGTGGAAATGGCCATTCCTGGCCGCGGCAGATCGGCGATCCGCGGGTCGCGGTTCATGACGAATAGCTCTTCGCCGTCGTCAAACCCATCGCCGTCAGAGTCAGCGATCGTGGCGTTGGTCTTGCTGAAATCGATTTCCAAAATGTCGTCAATACCGTCGTCATCCGTATCCTGATCGTTCTGGTCGCTGTAGATGAAGTTGTACTCAACGTAGTCAGAAATCTGATCGTCGTCGGTATCGGCGCGGCGGGGATCGGAGACAAGCCTCTTCTCATCCGCGTCGGTCAAGCCGTCCGCGTCGGTGTCGGGATTGAAAATGTCGCTGGTCACCTCGCGGGTGACCTGCTGGCCATTTTGCAGCTCGACTGTCACCACATAGCCTCGAAGTTCGTCATGGTCGGAGAGGCCGTCGCCGTCCTGATCCGGCTCCTCGCAAGGTTCGTCCCCGCAGGTGAATGGCGTCCCCGGGAAAGTGGCCGTCGCCGGGTCCACCAGCAATTGCGGCGGGGCGATCTGGTTGCCGAAAAGATCGCGGACGTTGATCGCTCGCAGCAGGTAGGTAACCTCACTCTGCGAAGCCGTCGTGAGTTGGACGGCGTCTCGCTGCGGAGTGATAAACTCCGCACTGAAGACAAGGAGCGCGCCCACTTCGGGGTTGACGTTCGTTTGCACGATGTAGTAATTCGAGGGCATCAGAGCGCTGTCGCCCATCGGCTTGGTGAAGGTAACCATTACCCCCATATTGCCGGTCGAAGCGGCGCCGGCGACGCGCGGCAAGACCTCGGCGCCCAAGCCGTCGGGACCACCGATGTAGGAGAAGGTGGCCGAGTTGGCGTCGGGGTCGATCAGGTTCCCAGCCTTGTCTTTCACGTTCTCGACGGTCACCGTGTAAACCACATTCGCGAGCTGCGGCGAGGTGGTCAGAATGACCTGTGTGTCAAACTTGCTCGGGCGTGCGTCAATAACCGCGAGCGGCGGATCGATGCTGAAATTCAGTGGATTGGCCGCCTGATCATCCAGGGGCTCGCTGAAGGACACCACGACTTCTGTGTTGCTGATGGACTCAGCCCGGACGACTTGCGGCCCCGTCGTATCCACCGGCGGGATGCCGAAGAACAGGGCCGTATTTCGTGTCGGATCGATCAGGCGACGGTTCGTGGCCAGACCGCAAACCGAGTGCAGCCAGATCTCGCCGTTGGTCTCGCGAAGCTTGATCGCGTCGAT
>Ga0137431_1000344_pt1 | contig 18091 bp, 15 predicted proteins | sample EasRivERMZT800_2_FD_104646 | JGI IMG/M metagenome (GOLD analysis project Ga0137431, IMG submission 104646) | Soil microbial communities from meander-bound floodplain in the East River, Colorado, USA - East River MetaG ERMZT800_2 | ecosystem: Environmental > Terrestrial > Soil > Floodplain ... | reverse complement strand
GCGAGACCATAGAGTTCGGCGGTGATCATCGCCTCCTCCGATCCAGCCATGCTGAGCCGACATCCCCGAATTGGACGCTATGTTGTCGGCCCGATATGCATTGTAGCGCGATCGGGCGGCGAGGCCAAGACCGCGGCAACGAAGAAGAATATCAACGATGTATGCGGCATGATTGTTCGTTCACTTTCATCGCGGCGTAAGACAACTTCGCCGCCGCGTCCTCAAGATTATCGGCGGGGATGCGACGTGCGTCCAGCAAGTGAACCAAAGACGGGGAGCCGAGATAGTTGAAGAATAGGGCCTTCGGCATGTTGCGAAGTGGTGACGCATTCGAGCCCCAAAACGGGTCAGACTCTAAGTATGTCCTTCCTTCGCCTTTTGTTGATTTTCTCTATTGGTCGCACAGCCTGTTCACTTGAAGAGTCCCACTGGTCAAATCTCGCTGCCATGCCTTGGCAGACAACCGGCCCGATCATCGTTTGTGATGAACCGGTTCACGACTTCGGAAGCGTCTGGGCTGGTTCGATCCTTGAGCATGAGTTCGTTATCAGGAACACGGGAGATGAAGTCGCCTGGGTTCGATCTTTTCGTAGCTTTTCCGGGACCGATGCCCCATGCAGATACAGCATTGTTCCGGGTGGTGTCGTCCGCGTGCCGGCATCGATAGACACCCGAAAATGTCGTCGCGATTTGAGAAATCAATCACCGTGAAGTTGATACCGCCGCCCGACGAAGAAACGTGCGCGACGTGTTGGCGTCCGTACGAATCGGAGATTCACCTCGAAAGATGTGGTCCCGTTTGCGGCTCGGGAACGCCTTGGTGCGCCAATCGGCCATTGACCAATCGACCTCGCTGACGCAACTGAGTGGTAATGCTATTGGTCAAGTCGCGCGGGCAAGCTCCAGGAGCAATGACACGTTAGCTCTTTCGCCCCTTTGGGGCTTTTTTGGGAGGCACTTCCGCTTCCGGAGCGTTCACACGCCCTAAAGCAATTCTGTCAATTCCTCCGGTGTGATGCCGGCTTGCCGAAGAATCGCACGGAGTGTACCGCGATCCAGCTCACGATGGTCAGGTACGACTACGGTCGTGGGCGGCTCAGAACGAAACAAGATGATATGGCTGCCCTTCTGACGATCGAATTCGAAACCAAACTTCCCAAGGACACGGACGACTTCTCGGCCGGAGACCACGGGAAGGCCGCTCATACGCAGACAACCTGGGTCTCGAAGTCCTCATCGGGTACCGGTTGGCCGTGAGCGCGGGTGGTCTCGATCCAGCCTTCGATCGCCTCCTTGATGTTCTCGATGGCCGCGGCCTTGGTTTTTCCCTGGCTTATGCAGCCAGGCAGGGATGGGCACTCGACGACCCAAAGCCCGTCTTCGCCGCGATGCAAAACGACGGCTCGCATAAAATCTCCTTGAAAATGATTATATCGTCGGGTGCCGCTGTTAAAAGGGCCTGACCTCGACAGGAATCGAGTCAAGCCCTTTCAATAGTGTGCTTTTTCGGGAAGACCCGTTGATCTACTTCTTCGCCGCGGCCTTTTCCTTCTGCTGTTTGGTCACCTTTTCGATCACTTCTTCCTGGATCGATTTCGGCGTCGGGCGGTAGCAGGAGAACTCCATCGAAAACGTCGCCTGGCCCTGGGTCATGGAGCGGAGGTCGGTCGAGTAGCCGAACATGTTGGCCAGGGGCACTTCGGCGGTGATGACCGTGACGTTGCCTTTGGCTTCGCTGGCCGTGATCAATCCGCGGCGAGACGAGATTTCGCCGGTGACCGAACCTTGGAAGCTCGTCGGCGTTTCCACCTCGACCTTCATGATCGGTTCGAGCAGAACCGGCTTTGCTTCCTTTACGACCTCGCGAAACGCGGCGCGGGCACAGATTTGGAACGCGAGGTCCGACGAGTCCACCGCGTGGGATGAACCCTCTTCCAGCACCATCTTCACGCCGATGACCTCAAAGCCAGCCAATGGACCCTTGGACCTGGCCATCTGAAAGCCTTTGTCGACGGACGGGATGTACTCGGTCGGAATCTTCCCGCCCGTCACGGCGTTTTCGAACTCGTAGTCGTTCTCATGGCCCAAGGGCAAAGGGATCAGCGTGCCGACGACGTGGGCGTATTGCCCAGACCCGCCGGTCTGCTTCTTGTGCTTGTAGTTGTACGTCGTCTCGACGGTGGGCATTTCCTTGTATTGGACCTTGGGCTGGCCGACGATCACGTTGGCTTTGTATTCGCGGCGGATGCGCTCAACGTAGACGTCGAGATGGAGTTCTCCCATGCCCGAAATGATCGTCTGCCCCGCTTCCTCATCGAAGCGCGAGTGGAAGGTCGGGTCTTCCTTGACGAAACGGTTGAGGGCCTTGGAGAGCGGGTCGCGGTCCTGACTACGCTCGGGGGCGATGGCGATGGAGATCACCGGCTCGGGCACGTGCATGCTCTCGAGGGTGATGTTCACCGAGGGATCGCACAGCGTATCGCCGGAAACGCATTCGATGCCCATGATGCCGACGATGTCGCCGGCACAGGCGCTATCCAGATCTTCGCGCTTGTTGGCGTGCAGGCGGTAGATGCGCCCGATGCGCTGCGTCTGGGTCGTGCGGGCGATCTTGTAGCCCTTACCCCTGTGAATCTCGCCCTGGTAAATGCGGGTGTAGGTCACTTGGCCGAACGGCTCATCAACGATCTTGAACCCCATCGCGACGACCGGGCCGTCCGGATCGGCGGAAATCGTGATTTCGGCACCGTCGTTGTCGTTGTCGCAGGCGTAGGCCATGCGGTCGATCGGCGAAGGCAGATACCACGCGACGGCGTCGAGCAGGCATTGTACGGCCTTGTTCTTATATGCCGAGCCGAGGAAAACGGGGGTGATGTCGCGGCCGAGGGTGGCCCCGCGGACGGCCTTGTGAATCTGCTCGGGCGTGGGTTCCTGTCCTTCGAGCATGACCGACATCAACTCGTCGTCGTAGAGACTGAGGGTGTCCAACATGCCGTGTCGAGCGCGGTCGGCTTCTTCGACCAGGGCGGCGGGGATTTCGGCGTAGCGCAGGTCTTCGCCCTTTTCACCCTCGTTGTAAATCGCTTGCATGCGCACCAAGTCAATCACCCCCGCGAAGTCGTTGCCGCTTCCGATGGGGATCTGCATGGGCACGGCCACGTGGCCAAGCTTGCTTTCGAGTTCGGCGACGACGTTGCTTGGCTCGGCGCCGACGCGGTCCATCTTGTTGATGAACGCGATGCGCGGAACGCGATAGCGGCGCATCTGACGGTCGACGGTAATCGATTGGGACTGAACCCCGCCCACGGCGCACAGAACGAGCACCGCGCCGTCCAGCACGCGGAGCGAGCGCTCGACTTCGACGGTGAAATCGACGTGGCCAGGGGTGTCGATGATGTTGATCTGCTTATCTTCCCACTCGACGGTGGTGGCGGCGCTTTGGATGGTGATGCCCCGCTCACGCTCCAGCTCCATGAAGTCCATGGTGGCGCCGCCGTCCTTGCCCTTGACCTCCTGCATGCGATGGATGCGGCCCGCGTAGAACAGGATTCGCTCCGTCAACGTTGTTTTGCCGGAGTCGATATGGGCCGAGATCCCGATGTTTCTGATGTTGCTGAGGCGTTCCATGTTCTTCGCTCTTTCTTCGATCGTTGCTGAGTGCCCGCTCTTCGTCGGTCCGATTGTGCAAACGCACTAATACCGGCCTACACAGGAACCCGTGTCCCGAACCACCCACCTGGGCCGCCCGGGCCTGGGTCTTCTAAGTTCTTACCTGACAAAGGGTTTCGTGGGAGACGCTCCCACCCGAGAGGCGTACCCCGCTTCGGCCCAAAAGCGTATCACGGGGCCGGTCGGAAATCAACCGCGGTTTGTGAGTTTCCGCGACAAACTTAGGTAGGTTTATCGGCAGATGGCGGGCCGTTCTGCAACGGTATTGGACGGAGCGATCGTCTGCAGTTGGCTCTCTGTGACAAAACGGAAACAAGAAGGCGTCATTTTCGCCTGTGCCATGATTTGCGTTGTGTCGAAGTCGCGCTGGCGATAAAGCCCCGACGCTATCAGCCCATCCGCAGTCAGTGATTGCCGTCTTTTCGGTCGCCGGCTTTCGTGGCCGGGGAGTGGTCGGAGGAGTCGGTCCAGGGGTCGTCGTTCATCGCGTCGATCCACTGTTTGCGGGTGACCTGGCCCTTCTCGTCAAAGTCGATCATGACCGTCAGGTGGGCGTCGGGGCGGTTGTACATCCACAAGTCGCCGAGTTTGTTGTCCGGATCGCCGATGAGGTCCTTCACCTCGTCCTGGGACGTGGCGTTCAGCCGGATGCGGTCGTAATTGCTGTGGACGAGCTTGTCCTTGGTTTCGCAGCCGGTGAGAAGGACAACGGCGAAACACAAAGCGGGGCCGAAACTCGAATGGTTAATCGATCGAACGATCCGTCGCGACATAGGCGTTAACTCCAAAATTTCCTGTTCAATCTTGTCCGCGTGAATGCCAAGCTGACCGGTTAGTTCGATGCCGCCTTTCGGGAGAGACCGCCGCGCGGCTCGCTGGTGGAGGCCCGCGATTGGATCATGTATTCATCGGTCAGCCGATCGCCGAAGGGCGAGTCGTACGTAACCAGCAACACATAGCGGTCAGCCGAGGGAATCCGCTTGGGGTCCACGCCTAGCCGCAGCTCGTACATCTGGGTCAACTGGTTCCAATACTTCCTCTGCTGGTCATCACTAACCAACTCGACGTCCCATTGTTCGAGCCGGCGGCCACGAGGCAGACCGCTGGCCGGTACGTACTCATAGAGCTCGACCCGCAACGTCCCAATGACCATGAGCCCCGGATCGTCGAGCGAATTGACAGCCTGGAGCAAAAGCTCGATACCATCCGGCGTGCCGTCGTCGTCGAAACTCTTGACGCGGGTAAACGGCTCGACGATTTCAATCCGGCGGGGCAGGAGCAGGGCGAGCATCCGCTGGCGAGCGGCCTCATCGCCGGGGAGGGGCGTCATGGTGGCGCAGCTCATGGCCAGTAGCCCCAACGGCACGATCGAGATCATGAATCGCCGGTGTTTCGCCAATGAAGAAGTTCTTGATCGAATGTGCGAATCGCCCGTCATGGTTTTACGGAGGGCCGAACATCCAATGGCTAATGCCATTGCCTCGAACACCCGCGCCACAAGTGTCAGTCTACCGACTCGGGTCGCGTGAGGTCAAACCGCGTGCAATTCACCGCTGATGCAATGAAAGTCTCAGCATGGCTCATGTCCTGATTACCGGCGGGGCGGGGTTCATCGGGTCACACCTGGCTACGAGGATGGTGGAGCTGGGTCATCGCGTGCGCGTGCTGGACAACTTCTCGACCGGTCGGCGCGAAAACCTGGCACACCTGGGGGGCCGCCATCCATTGGTGGTGGGCGACATTTGCGACGCGGAGACCTGCGTGCGGGCCTGCCGGGGGATCGATTATGTGTTCCATGAAGCGGCCCTGGGGTCGGTGCCCAAATCGGTGGAAGACCCCTATCCGAGCCACGACGTGAACTGCAACGGGACGTTCAATATGCTGGTGGGGGCCGTTCAAGCGAAAGTGAAGCGGTTCATCTATGCGGGCAGCAGTTCGGCGTATGGTGACACGGAGGTGTCACCGAAGCACGAGGAGCTGACGCCGCAGCCGTTGAGTCCCTACGCCGTGCAAAAGCTGACTGGCGAGCTGTACTGCCGTGCGTTTTTCACCTGCTTCGGGCTGGAGACGATCACCCTGCGCTATTTCAACGTGTTCGGCTCGCGGCAGGACCCGAACAGCCGCTACGCGGCGGCGATTCCCGCGTTCGCCATGGCCATCATGAAGGGTGAGTCGCCGATCGTCTACGGCGACGGCGAGCAATCCCGCGACTTCACGCATGTGGACAACGTGGTGGACGCGAACCTGCTGGCCATGGAGGCGAAGGAGACGAGGGGCGAGAGCGTGAATATTGCTTGCGGCGGGTCGATCACGATCAACGAGGTGATCGCGGCGATCAACCGCGCGCTGGGCACGGATGTGAAGCCGAAGTACGTGGCCCCGCGCGCCGGTGACGTGCGGCATTCGTGCGCCGACATTCGGCTGGCCAAGAAGCTGCTGGGGTTCGAACCGAAGGTTGGGTTCGAAGAGGGTTTGCGACGAGCGATCGAGTTCTATCGAACGATGGGGTGATGCAAACTCGACCGACTCGTAGCGTCGCGGTTTATTACGCTGGTGCGAGAATCCCTTCTCGCACCCCCTCTTCCAGGGAATCCTTTCCCACGCTTCCAAGCGTAACGTCCGGTCTATAGCCTTCTCTGATGGAGTGTTTGCATGGATGTGGACGTTCTCGAGTGTTGATCGGCATGTGTTGGGAATGGATTCCCGCGTTCAGAGGTGCGAGAAGGGATTCTCGCACCAGCCACACCCTACGTTGCACGCCCTCGTAGCCGCGCCGGGGATAAACCCCGACGCTACATTCATGCCCGTGCCGAAACATGAAATGCGACTAAGGTGCCTGGGGGCAATTAGGCGGTTCGGCGGCGGCGCCGACGCCGAAGAGGTTCTGGAATACGGCGAAATCACGCAGATCAACGACGTCCGTCCCATCCAAATCGGAGCAGCCGCAGATGCCGAGGGACCCGGCCACAGCTTGACCTTGTTGTGAGCCAGCGTCCATGCATCCCACCAAGAGGCCGCCGTCGACTTGATCCACGCGGAGGTCGCTGTTGACATCGGCGCAGGTACATTCGTTGGCCCCGACGGTGAAGAAGTTGGTCTTCGTTCGGTAGAGCGTGCATGCGCCCGCCTTGAGCTGAACGTCGAAGCGGTAGGCACGAGATTCAAACGATCCTGGGATCTGAAGGCGGACGAAGAAATTGCCGTGGCCGTTGACCGCGATGCCCGATGCGAAGGCGTTGGTGACCGTGGATTCCTCCCGCTGTATCCGCACGTCAATGTTGAGGCCCGCCGCGTTCGTGCCGATGTAATCGAAATCCACGAAGTGGCCGCTCTCGAAGATTTCACCTCCCGCGGGCGACAGAATTTGAATGCTTGCGTTCGTGGGGATCGGCGAGATCGAGAACGGCTGATCGCTTTCGTCGCAAACCTGGGGGCAGGTGCCCGTTGACACGGACCCGCACATTCGGATTCGATACACGGCGTTACCGGTCAGCGTGGGACACAGCGTTACGTTGGCGGTTCCCATTTTGACCCTTGGGTTGGCCAGAAGGGTGACCGTCTCCGAATCGGGGGTGATCGATTTCAAATAGATCACGATTCGTTCCATGCCCACAAAGCCGGTGCTGGTCCAGGTGACGGCCATTGGCATGCCCGGCGTCAACGTGCCGCCGTTGTTGTGCGACGTGACCGTTAGCGTGGGAGCGGCGGTCGTGGCCAGGACGACAAAGGATTCGTCGCTGCGGTCGAACAGGTTCATGCCGCCGGTGATGGCCGCGCCGATCATCCTGAAATCGCCGCCTTCGACGTGAGGGCAGATCGTTCGATCGGCACATCCGTCCGTTAGCGGGACGAAGGTGAACTGATTACCAATGAACGAGCCGCCGCCCACGGGAATGCCGACGAAGTCGCCCTCCGTCGCCGTTGTGTCCCAGCAAATAGGGATCTCCGCGCCTCCGCTGACGATCTCATTGCCGTTGGGAGAGGTGACGGAAAAAGACGGCCGTTCCTGGGCATCGTAGATTTCAAAGGGCGGCGATTGGTCGAACGCGACCGCTTGACCATAGAACGCGGCACCGACGGCCAATTCGGTCAGCATGAGCCGATAGGAGGTTCCATTTCCGATGGATACGGGGATAGGGACATAGGTCGAACCGTCGGTTGCCGGGACGTCGGGGATGTTGAGACCGTCAATCGGGTCGAGTGCGGCGTTGACCACCGCGCTGTCCGCGCCGATGGAATCCCACGACACGAAGCCACGCGAACCGGCTCGCCATCGGGCATTCTTGGTGGGGGAAGTGAGCGTGAGGCGCTTCTTGGTCAGCGAACCCGCGATGGTCAGCGGTGCGTCGCTGCGATCGGATTCGTGGATGCCGGCGAAGCTCCCGCCTTGAATCTCCACGTAATAGTTGTCGCCGTCGCTCAACCAAGTCGGGAGGAGAAAATCCGCGGTGCCGTCCGCGACGGTCACCAGTGACACAAAGTTATAATTAACGAAGCGGATGATCGCCCCCGGGCCCTCCTGACCATCGCGGACGAGAATTCGGATTTCGTCGGACTCGTTGATGTCCGGCGTGGAAGTCCAAGTGACCTGAACGGTGGTTCCGGCGGTCCAAGTTTCGCCGCCGTTGGGGGAAGTCAGGGTTAGCCCTGCCTGGGCGCTGACACCAAGGAGCGACACTAGAATGGTCAGACACAAAGCGCCAAGTGTAAGTTTTTTCCGCATTTGTGACTCTCGATCAAGGTAAAAGAGTCGCATCCGAATCGTACCAGAATAGAATACCGGTTTTCAAGGAGAATCCGGCTGATCAGACTGTCGAATCGTCCGGTGTCACGTTTTGAAGGTAACGCGAGATGACCATCGCCGATCTACAAAGGCTCATCGAACGAATGTACAGCGCTAAGGACCGCGAGCGCGGGACCCCGGCCACGTTCCTTTGGCTCACCGAGGAAATCGGCGAACTGGCCACCGCTCTCCGCGAGGGGACCGCCGAGGAGAAAGCCGCGGAATTCGCGGACGTGATCGCCTGGCTAGTTACGCTGGCCAACATCAATGATGTGGACCTGTCGGCGGCGCTGGAGGCGAAGTACGGGCGCGGCTGTCCCGGATGCGAGCGAATGGTCTGCACGTGCGATGTGAAGCCCTAGCGGCCGCAGTGCCGTGTTTCGGGGTTACGAACAAGCTCGAATGCGGCGCTGGAACATCAGCGTCCCCGCCGTCAAAACCATCAGAACGAAGACGGCAACCCCCCACGTCGAGACGGCCGGCACCGGCGGCGGACCGATCGGACGTATTTGCATCCCGTTCCACGCCGCCCCGATGGCCGTGCTGCCGCCCGGCGGAATGCCGACGTGCAATCCCACGAAACCGTTGACCACTTCAACGGTGTACTTGGAGTACGTGACTCCTTCGATGTGCTGCCCTGGCCAGGCGCCGCCGACGTCCTCGGTCTCGGCGATGAAGTCAAAGCGCACGCGCTGCATGGTGGTGGGCCGATTGGGCATCCAGGCGTAGGTGATCACCTCATACGGGCCGTCTTCCAGGCCGTTGAGGTACACGCAGGTTTCCAACGCCGCGCTGTGCGTGATCAGGCAATCGTTCATGAGCAGGGCGTCGTTTCCGGAGACGCTCGGATCGTTCAACGCCACCAGGTCCATGCCGCCGTATTGGTGCAGGCCGACGCCCGTCGCGTTGCCGTTGATATCGACGAGCATGAAATCGTCAGGGTGCGGCCCGGTCATGAACGGCGTCATGTGATAGACCGGGATGGCGTTCCACACACCGGGGAGGCCGGCCCCGGCGTAACTCGCCGGAGGTCCGCCACCGGGTTGGCCAACGTCAATATTGAAGGCCTGACCAAAGGCGGCCGTGGCCATGCCACCGAGGATCATGGTGAGGGGAGCGATCTTCGTCATGGGGCCCTCCCGGGAAAGGTGAATGCATATCTAACCGGCACTCGGGCAAGGCCGCGACCGGCCCGGCGCGACACATCAACGGATCGATGATACCCAAGAGGGGGCTGCGGTTCAACGAATTTGTCGTACGCCGCCGAGACGCTTCCATTTTCTTGTATGGCGCGGCCGGGCGTTTTAGTCGTGCCGGTCTGGGCCTACTACTCGTTGCTCATCGTGTTGCTTGGCGCGGAATTGACGCAAGTCGACGCCGGGTGACGTGGAAACGGCGACACGCCGCGGCGCCGGGAAGGGCATGGCCACGGAAACCGTGGACCATGCCACGCCCTCCCGCTAGCCGTCCCCCTAACGATTCGGCATCTCTTCCGTCCTATTAATCGCGTGCGGGCCGATGCCGCTCTCGGAGAACCTACGGGAGGCGGCGGGCGTCTAAGTTGTTAGACGAGCTCAGGGGAGATACCATGAGGTGACCAGGGGACATTCCGTGACCTCTTTGCACCGCCAGATCCGGATCGCTCAGCGTCGGCTGTGGATCGATCGATTCACACAGAATACATGCAGTATATTGGTGCTCGTCTGCTTGCTCTTCGCGGTCGCGGTATTCATTCAACGGTCGCTGGATTTGGATTGGCCATTGGCGTGGATGGGCGCCGCGGCCGGAGTCATGGGCGTCGCGGCGGCGGCGGTCTGGGCGTGGGCTGGCAGGGCTTCGGCGGAAACCGCGGCAGTGAAACTCGATGAGGCCGCGGGCCTTCGTGAACGGCTCAGCAGCGGTCAGTATTGCTTGTCGTCCGAGGACCCTTTCGCGCAGGCGGTCGTGGCGGACGCGGAGCGGATCAGCGCTTCGGTTTCCGCGCGACAGCACATTCGATTGCACCCGCCGCGACGTCTTCCCTTGACGATCGGCTCTTTCTTTCTCGCGGCGGCCATGTTCCTGGTGTCTCCGGGATGGCTTAAGCCGGAACAGAAGGTGCAAGCCGAGCGCGAAGCCGTGCGCGTGGAACAGACGCAACAAGCGGTTAAGCGAAACCTGGACGAGATTCGTCGGCTGGCGGAGACGACCCCGGCACTAGAGGACTTGAAGGACAAGCTCGACGGTCTGGATAAGCAAGCGGGGGGCACGATTCAACGTCCCGAAGACATCCGACACGAAGCCGTCAAAAAGATCGACAACCTGGCCGACGCCGTAAAACAGCGGCGCGATCGGACGGAATACGATGCGCTGCGGGAGCTGCGCAGGACCCTGCGAGCGGTGAAGGCCCCGGACTCGAAGGACGCGGCGACGGAGAAGCTGACGCAGGCGTTGTCAAAAGGCGACTTCAAAACCGCCAAGGATGAAATGAAGAACCTGAAGGAGCAGTTGGCGAAGCTCAAGGAGGAAGGGGACAAGGAGGCGGCCGATCGAGTGGCAGAACAACTGGCGAAGCTGGCCCAGCAGATTGATCAGGCCGCCAAGCAAGAGGAAAAGTCGAAGAAGGCGTTGGAAGAGGCGGGCATTAAAAAGGAAGACGCGGAGCGGATGCTCGATTCGCTCGCGAAGAAGGACCTTGAGCAGCTCAAGAAAGAGTTGGCCGAGAAGGGCCTGAATCAACAACAGATCGAGAAGTTGGCCAAGCAGCTCGCCCAGAATCAAAAGGCCGGCGAGATGGCCAAGCAACTGGCCCAGAACATGCGCCAAGGGTCCAAGGCGGCGCAGTCCGATCAGGCGGGAGAGGCACTGGGTGAGCTGTCCCTGGCCGCGGAGCAATTGGGGGAACTCGAACAACTCGAGCAGGAAATGAACCAATTGGAGAGCGCCCTGGCCGCTTTGGAGAACGCCAAGGGCGGACTCGGTGAGGGAAATAAGCCTGGCGAGGGTGAAGGAGAGAAACCGGGCCAATCTGGCATGGGCAAGCGCGGCCAAGGGAGAGGCGGTCGGGCGCCCGAAGAAGAAACCAACGTGGGGTTCAAGACGCAGCGTGGCGAGGTTCACACCGGGCGGGGGGCGATCGTCGGGCAACTTCGGGTCGACGGCGAACAGATTGAGGGCGAGGTCGAGACCTCGGTGAGTGAAGTGGTCGCGGCGGCGGAGCGGGAGGCCAGCGATCGAGTGGAGCGAGATCGGATCCCCCGACAATATCAATCCGCGGTGAAGGCGTATTTCTCCAACGTGCGCAGGTCCATCCGGGAACTTCAACCACAGCCCAATGATCCACCCGCGCCATCCACGGGCGACGCCGCCGGTGAGTGAAATCAGACAGCGTTCGCGGCGAGGTGCCTTCTCCATGTTGGTTCCATTTCTCAGGACGCCGTCGGGCGGGGACCAGAGAGCGAACCACCAAGACACTAAGACACGAAGGGGCGGAGAGTTGTTTTTTTCTTGCTCCCGCGTCGGGCATCCTCGCACCCGCCTGATTCTTCTTTGTGTCTTAGTGCCTTGGTGGTCGATCGGTTGTGATGAGCCGCCGTTGACCGACAACGGCGTTGTGGGCGTGTTCGGGAGCGTGGGGTTGGGGCCGGGGGCGTTCAGCTACCCGCGGGCGATCACCGCGGAAAAGGACGGCTCGGTCTTCGTGGTGGACAAGGCCGGGCGTGTTCAGCGGTTCAATTCCGACGGCGCATTCGAAACCATGTGGAAGATGCCGCAGGTCGCCCAAGGCAAACCCGCGGGACTGGCCGTCCATCCCGACGGTCGCCTCTTCATCGCCGACACCCATTACCATCGGGTGATGATCTTCGATCGCGACGGCCGGGAATTGGGCAGCTTCGGGCGCGAGGGCCGGGGGCTGGGCGAATTCCAGCTCACCACCGACGTGGCTTTTGACGCGGCGGGCAACATCTACGTGGCCGAAACGCAGGACAACGACCGGATCACGAAGTGGACGCCTGACCTGCAATGCGTCGCGGTGTTTGGAGAAGAGCCGATCGCAGGGGCGCGGCTGGCTCGCCCGGCGGGGATCGACATCGACGACGAGCAGACCTTGTGGATCGCCGACGCCTGCAACCATCGCGTCGTTCGCATGTCCCTTGATGGAAAGGTGTTGACCACCTTCGGCGGCTTTGGAAGCGAGCCGGGCCAAATGCGCTATCCCTATGACATTTGCGTGACACCGGAGCATGAGATTCTGGTGTGCGAGCGTGAGGGGAACCGGTTACAGTGGTTTTCCAAGGAAGGGCGCTCGCTCAAGACATGGGGGCGCTCGGGGCGGGCGCCCGGCGAATTGTTCGCCCCCTGGGGCGCCACCTTCGGCCCTAACGGCCGGGTCTACGTCGTTGATTCCCTCAACAGCCGGATTCAAATCATCGCCCCATGAACCCGCTTGCCTTTGCGTTGGCCCTCGACTTCGAACAGCCCGCCTGGCTGTGGATGCTGTGGCTCGCGCCGCTGACGGCCCTGGCCTCGATTCGAAGCCTCGCGAGTCTGGACCCGGTGCGGCGGGTTCTTTCGGTGACGATTCGCTCTCTATTGGTTGTGCTTGTTGTCCTTTGTCTGGCCGGAGTGCGCCACGTGCGCCGCGGCGAAGACCTGACCGTGATCTTCCTGATGGATCGTTCGCACAGCGTGGAGGAACAGCAAGACCTGCAAGACGATTTCATTCGGCGGGCGGCGGAACAAATCCCTCCGGACGACCAATTGGGGGTCATCGATTTCGCCCGACAGGCATTTCTGGAGCAGCGGCCCATGCGCGGTGGGTATTTCATTCCGCCGGGCCGGCTCTCACCCATGCCCAATACCGATCGCACGGATGTTTCGGCGGCGTTGCGGCTGGCGATGGCCATGTTCCCCGACGACACCACCAAGCGCATCGTCCTGATGTCGGATGGGAACGACAACATGGGCGACGCCCTCGCGGAGGCCCGGCGCGCCAAGGCGGACGGCATCCCGATCGACGTGGTGCCACTGTGGTACCAACACCGGAACGAGGTCTATTTCGACCGCATGATCGCGCCCTCCCACGCCGACGAGGGCGAACAGGTCACCATCCGAATGGTGCTCCATTCGTACCGGGCGGTGTCGGGCAGCATCATGATCTTTCACAACGGCAAGCCGGTGGACATCCCCGCCGAAAGCAGACGCGTCGATCTCAAGCCCGGCAGCAACACGTTTTTCATCAAGCTTCCGGTGAACACCCCGGGGACGCAGCGCTTCGAGGGGCAGTTTCGCCCCGACGATACCTCGATGGACGCGGTGGCCATGAATAACACCGCGGCCTCATTCACGTTTGTATCCACGTCGGCTCGGGCCCTGATTGTCACGAACGATTCAGAAGACGACGAGCCGTTGGCGGAAGCCCTGCGGAGTGAGAACGTGCTGGTGGACATGAAGACGCCGGCGGAGCTTGGGGAATTCGGGCTCCTGGAGATGATGAACTACGCGACGATCATCCTGGCCAATACGCCCGCGGCGACGTTCACCGATTCACAGAAGGAGGAGCTCGCCATTTACGTGCGCGACTTGGGGAGCGGGCTCATCATGCTCGGCGGGGACGAGGGATTCGGAGCGGGCGGTTGGATCGGCAGCGAGATCGAGAAGGTGATGCCGGTCGATTTTGAGATCAAGCACAAGCGAATTATTCCCCGCGGGGCACTGGTGCTGATCATGCACACCTGCGAAATCGCCCGTGGCAACTATTGGGCGAAGGAAATGTCCAAGAAGAGCGTCGATACGATCAGCTCGCAGGACTACCTCGGAGTGCTCGCCTATTCGTTTTCGCCGGGGGGGAACAACTGGGAGGTGCCGCTCCAAATCGCGAAGAACAAGGAGGCGGTGAAATCGCGGATCGATCGGATCGACCCCGGAGACATGCCGGACTTCGGTTCGACGATGGAGATGGCTTACCGTGAACTGACCGCCGGTCTCGGGCAGGACGCCGCTCAGAAACACGTGATCATACTCAGCGACGGCGACGCTCAAGGCCCATCGCCAGCCTTGGTGGATAACTACGTCAAGGCGAAAATCACGGTTTCGACGATCGGCATCGGCTGGGGCAACCACGTCATCGAATCGACGCTGGTGGACATCGCCCGGCGGACCGGCGGGAAATATTACGCGGCCCGAAATCCGCGTGAATTGCCGCAGATCTTCACGAAAGAATCGAAGGTCGTTCGCCGTCCGCTGATTATCGACGAAGCGTTCCGTCCTCAAGTGACCATGGGGGACAGCGAACTCTTAGGGGATTCGGTCGGCGCCGATCAGGCCATGCCGCCACTCGGCGGATTGGTGCTCACCTCACCCAAGTCCGATCCGAACGTCATGGTTCCCATCGTGCGAGCCACGGATGATGGAGAGGACCCGGTCCTCGCATATTGGCAACATGGTCTCGGCAAGGCGGTGGCGTTCACGAGCGGATATTGGCGGGTCTGGGGAAAAGATTGGACGGCCTGGCCAGGGTTCGCCAAGTTCTGGGCTCAAACCGTACGATGGAGCATGCGTCAGGAAACGCCCGCGAACTTCGACACCTACACGCGGGTCGATGGCGCTCGTGGCCGCATCATCATCGACGCCCTGGATAAGGACGCGGCGTATCTAAACAGCCTTCAGCTTCGGGCCAAGCTCATCAACCCGGATCGAGAGGCGGACTCGATTCAATTCACGCAGACTGGGCCGGGGAAATACGAAGCCGAGTTCGACGCCGAGAAGTCCGGGCAGTACCTGGCCAGTATTCACGCATTCGATCAGGGGCGGGCGCTGGGGGCCATCCGAACGGGTCTGGCCGTGCCGTTTTCGCCTGAATATCGCGACCTGACGACCAATGAGGCCTTATTGCGGCAGGTGGCCGAGGTTAGCGGCGGCCGCTGGTTGGATGATGGGCCGGAGCGGGCGGAGGTGTTCAATCACGATCTGCCGCCCAATGAGGCGAAGCGCCCGGCGTGGGAGTGGGTGCTGGCGTGGCTGGTGCTTCCGGTGTTTCTGCTTGACGTTGCCGTGCGGCGGCTGGCCAGTTGGCTGGCGTTGTCGATCGCCGTGGAGATCGTTCTGATTGTGGTGATGCTGTTCGGGATGCAGTTGCGCTACGCGCCGTGGTGGGGGATTCTGGGGGCGTTTCTGCTCGCGGAGACCGTCGGGTGGATCATCCGCTTCCGGTACATCGGGCCGATGTTCGAACTGTTGACCCATAGTGTCACAGTGTTGGCACATACGGGTGAGCGGAGCGCGGCCTCGTTGCAGCAACTCAAGGGTAAGCGCGATCAGGTGCGGGATACCTTGGTGGGCGGCGAGACGGTGACGCCCGAAGACGAGGAACCAAGCGCGCCGACGGTTCGGCGGGTGCGAAAACCAACCGATGCGGCGACGGCCCGGCGGCGCTTTGACGTTGGTGATGCAGGGGCGAAGGGTGCCGCCGGTGACCTGCGCGACGCGATTGGCGGGGCACGGGCCGCGGATACGGACGCCGACCGTGAACGACCGTCGGGCCCATCCGACGCCGGCGCGCCGGAGGAATCGACGACCTCGAGATTGCTCCGAACGAAACGCAAGAAACAGGAATGACCGATCATGGCCACAAAGAAGGAACAACCCATGCCCGCGAACATTGATCCGGCGGTTGAAAAGGCGACGGAAGAACTGCGTCAGAAGTACAAGGCCCTTCGGGCGGAGGTTGGAAAGGCCATCGTCGGCCACGAACCGATTGTCGACGGCGTGCTGACCGCCCTTTTTGTCGGCGGGCACGTTCTTCTCGAAGGCGTGCCCGGACTCGGCAAGACCTATCTGATCCGCACCCTGGCTCAGGCCGTGCGGCTCAACTTCTCGCGCATCCAGTTCACGCCGGACCTGATGCCCGCGGACATCATCGGCACGACGATCATCTCCGAGGACCCGGCCAGCGGGCAGAGGTCGTTCACGTTCCAGAAAGGACCGCTGTTCGCCCAGATGGTCCTGGCCGACGAGATCAACCGGGCCACGCCCAAGACCCAGTCGGCCCTGCTGGAGGCCATGCAGGAGCATTCGATCACCGTCGGCGGCACGCGGCATCAGCTTGAAGAGCCGTTTTTCGTGATGGCCACCCAGAACCCGATCGAGCAGGAGGGCACGTATCCGCTGCCTGAAGCGCAGCTGGACCGCTTCATGTTCAAACTGGTCGTGGAGTATTCGGGGCGGGACGAACTCAAGACGATTCTGGATCGCACGACAACCGGCTATCGGCCGGAGATCAAGCCGGTGATGACCGGCGAGGAGATCGTGGGAACACAGCACCTCGTCCGCCGCGTGATCATGGCCCCGCACGTGCAGGACTACGCCATCCGATTGACGATGGCCTCGCACCCGCAGGGGCCGTTTGCGTTGGGGGTCACGAACAAATACGTCCGCTGGGGGGCGAGTCCGCGTGCGGCGCAGACGTTATCGCTGGCGGCCAAGCTGAACGCCCTGCTCGATGGCCGCTTCAACGCGAGCTTTTCCGACGTGAACAAGGTGTACCTGCCCGCGATGCGCCATCGGGTGTTGTTGAATTTCGAGGGCGAGGCGGAGGGCGTTTCGACAGATGATGTGTTGAAGGAGATTTTGGAAAAAACGCCCACGCTGGCGGAGAAGGCGGCGTAGTGGCGAGCCGCGGACTTCAGTCCGCGCGGGCCAAGTAACAAGATCGCCCACGCACAGTGAAATCCAATGAATGACTCTTTAGCAATACATGAACGATTACGCGACGCACAGATACTCTGGATGACAGGGCGTAAACACGGGGCGTTCCTAATGGCTTTGGTCGCTTTGGCCGGATTGTCTCGACTTCGATATCCGAAACAGACCGCGCCAAGCATCTATTTCGATAGGCTCCGGGAGTATCATCCGAATCAACTTGAACACATTGCCAGAATCGAACAACAACGTGACAAGAAAAAGCCGTTCCAAGATGGGGAGGCTTTCAAGTGCACGCTTCTTGATCTGATTGCAGACATCATCCTTCCGAATCCGCCGCCGGGAATGTGCCAACCTAGAAAGAATATCGTTATCCCGTTCGGCAGTGATAGAAAGGATAGAAACATCGAAGAGATTTTCTACGAGGCCTTCCGATGTACCTTCGTTCATGAAGCAAAGATGACATCGGATGTCTTCTTAACTGCACCAACACCGCAAGGAGATGTGCTACGGTTGACTCATCCAACTGGAATCCCGGAGTCTTGGATTCCGAATCTCATCGTCGCAATTCGCGACGCGCCAGAAATAAACGAAGCCGGTAATTCCGAACGCAAGAAACATGGATAGTCCGCGGCTCGCTAAAAGCAAGAGGAAAACCGTAAGAGCTTTTCATCAATGCCGACGACCGCGACCGACCATCTCCTCTCCCCCGACTTCATGGCCAAGCTCGATCAGCTTGCCCTGGTCAGCCGGAAGATCTTCGCCGGGCGGATGCGCGGGGAGCGGCTGACCAAGCGCCGGGGGCAGTCCGTCGAGTTCGCCGATTTTCGCAGTTACGTTTCGGGCGACGACCTCCGCTTCCTCGATTGGAACATTTACGCCCGCCTCGACAAGCTGTTCATCAAATTATTCCTAGAAGAAGAGGACCTGCACGTCAGCGTGCTCCTCGATACCTCCAAG
>Ga0137431_1000342_pt1 | contig 18247 bp, 8 predicted proteins | sample EasRivERMZT800_2_FD_104646 | JGI IMG/M metagenome (GOLD analysis project Ga0137431, IMG submission 104646) | Soil microbial communities from meander-bound floodplain in the East River, Colorado, USA - East River MetaG ERMZT800_2 | ecosystem: Environmental > Terrestrial > Soil > Floodplain ... | reverse complement strand
CCGAGAAGGCGGGCATCAACGTCGACGGCTGGTCGTGCTCCGTGGCCATGCTCGATTACGACCGCGACGGCTTTCTCGACATCTACGTAACGCGGTATCTGAAATTCGACCATTTCAAGAAGTGTACGGACCGGGCGGGTCGGCCGAATTATTGCGATCCCAAGGCCTACGAGCCGGTTCACGATGTGTTGTTGCACAACAACGGCAATGGAGCGTTTTCCGACGTAAGCGAGCGGGCGGGCATTCTCGCGGGTCCGCCGTACGCGGGGTTGGGGGTGGTCTGCGGGGACTTTAATCAGGACGGCTGGCAAGACATCTACGTGGCCAACGATGGACACCCGAACAACCTCTGGATCAATCAAAAAGATGGAACGTTTCGCGACGACGCGTTCGCATCGGGGTGCGCGTTGAATGCCCAAGGCAAAGCGGAGGCGGGCATGGGGGTCGTGGCCGCCGATCTCGACAACGACGCCGACCTGGACTTTTTCATCACCCACCTCTCCGGTGAGACGAACACGATCTACCGGAATCTGGGCGGCGAGACGGGTTTTGAAGACGCGACCGCGGCGACCGGAGTGGGGGCTCCCTCCTTGCCGTGGACCGGGTTCGGGACGGCGGCGTTCGACGCCGAGTTGGACGGCGATCTTGATCTGGTTGTGGTGAATGGGCGAGTGTCGCGGGCCGATCCGCCCGCGGGCGTGAAGATCAAGCCCCCGTGGGATGAGTATGCGGAGCCGAACCTGTTTCAGGTCAGCGACGGGGCAGGCCGCTTCACCCTCGCGTGCGAGATGGCCAGGGAGTTCTGCGAGCCGCTGGAGATCACCCGGGGATTGGCCGTGGGGGACATCGATTCTGACGGCGATATCGACTTGGTGATCAGCAACATTCAAGGCCCGGCGAGGATGTATCGCAATGACGCCCCGCAGAAAGGGCATTGGTTGATTGTGCGGGCGGTCGATCCGAGGTTGAAGCGGGAGGCCATCGGAGCGCAGGTCACGGTGACCTGTGCCGGCAGAAAATGGGTGGGAACGGTACAGGCCGGTTCCAGTTACCTGTCCCATAGTGACACGCGGTTGCACTTTGGATTGGGGGATTGCGCGGCAGTGGACCAGATCGAGGTTCGGTGGCCGGATGGACTCGCGGAACGGTTTGACGGCACGCCGGCGGATCGAGTCATGGAAATCAATCGAGGCACGGGCACAAAATGATCACGGAAAAGAGTAACTTCGAGATGCCATGAGCCGGAAGCGGTCGAAGAAACAGTCCGATCCACGACCATCCGAACGTCAACGGAGCGCGACGGCAAAACCCACGCACTCGCGTTCGCGGCGTCGGCCGTTGGCCCTGCTGCTGAGTCTGCTGCTGGTGTTGGGAATACTCGTTCCGGGTTTCATCGCGTTCAATCGGTGGGTGTCAAAAGGGCCGGATCGACTGGAACAGCCGCTACCTTCAGCCACTTCGGAAGTGCCAATGATTGACACTTCGAACATGGAGCCTCGGGTGGTGAAACTGGTGAACGAGGCTCGGCAAGGTGTCGTTGCCCAGCCCAAAGATGCCGTCGTCTGGGGTCGGTTCGGCGCGGCTCTTGATGCTCACGGGGAACAGGAATCCGCGCGAACGGCATATGAGCGGGCGCGGGAGTTGAACCCGCTTGAATTCCGTTGGGTGTACAACCTGGCCGACGTTACGGCGCAGCAGAACGGTGAACCTGATCAAGTGGCAGCCTTGTACGAGGAAGCCGCGAAGCTGGCCCCGACCTATGCGCCGTTGGGCACGCAACTCGGAAACTTCCTGGCGAAAGCCGGTCTTCGCAACGAGGCCGCGGCCGCCTATCGACGGACGCTCGCATTGGATGACGATTTCGCGATGGCCCATCGTGGATTGGGCCAGGTGCTGCTCGCCGACGGCGATATCGGTAACACGATTCCCCACCTCGAACGCGCGGCAGCGCTGCTACCCAACGATAGTGTCACGCGCTCGGCACTGGCACAGGCCTTCCGTCGCAAGGGCGACAGCGAACGGGCCAATGCCGAGGCCGCTTTGGCCGCCAAGCTCTCCCCCCAGCACTACGTCCCCGATCCAGTCCGCGACGAGGTGCGAGCACTGGCCATCGGATCGGCGGCCTGTGCGGCGCGAGCGGCGGCGGCCATGCGGGCCAAGAAATACGATGACGCGATCCGAGATATGCTGATCTTTCTCGAGGTGTACCCTAACGATCCGCACATGCGATTCACGCTCGGCACGGCATACATGTTCTTGGGCAAGCTGCCCGAAGCCCGGACAGCCTTCGAGAAAACGATCGAGCTCAAACCCGATCACGATCAGGCGCATGTCGAGTTGGGCCGCGTGGTGACGGCACAGGGCAACGTCTCCGGGGCGATCGAGCTTTTGCGCCGCGCGGTGGAAATCGCCCCGAAGAACGGATCGGCTCATGCCAAGCTTGCCAACGCCCTGGCCAAACAGAACAACGCGCCCGACGCCATCACCCATTACGCGCTGGCCATCGAAAATGGCGAGCGCACCGCGGAAACGTTCACGAATTGGGCGGTCGCGTTGCAGATGACCGGCGACGCCGCCGGAGCCATCGAACGATGCCAAGACGCGCTGGCCGTTGATCCGCAGTATCTCCGGGCTCATTTCGAGATGGGCCTGGCCAAGGCAAAGCTCGGACGATACGCCGAGGCCGCTGAACATTTGCAGGATGCCGTGGCCATCAATCCCGAGCATGCCGAAGCACTCTTCCAGATGGGCCGGGCCTTGGAGGAACTCGGCCGATTCGACGACGCCATGCGGGCATACGAACAGGGCGTGACCGCCGATCCCAAACATCGCATGGCCGGTCGTCTGACCATGTTGCAAGAGACCCGCCGGCGCTCGGGGTCAATCGAGCAGTCGCCGTCCGAAGCCACGGAGACATGGCGTCCGCAGAAGCCCGAGTTCGAGGCGATCGCGAGGCGGCTGATGGCCTCTGATCAGCAATTCTATGGCCGCGCGCCGCTCGAGCGTTTGCGCGAAGAAGTCAAAGCGACGAACCTGACGGCCCTCGCGCGGATTGAACGGTTGAGCGAACTGGCTCGCGAAGCTTTGGAATGGGGCGAGGTCAAGGAGGCCGTCGCCGCGGTGACCGCGGCATTTGAACTCGTGGAATCGGTGCCGGGGCGGGCGGTCTCGCCCAAGCTGCAACGCCTGCGCGGCGTCGTTCACCTGCGCGAGGCGGAAGTGGAGAATTGCATTCGCCGCCACAACGCCGATTGCTGCATTTTTCCGCTGGCCGGATTGGGCGTGCACGTCGATCGTGAGCCGGCCGAAAAGGCCTTTGCGTCGTATCTCGCCTATCTCGAAACGGACCCCAACGACCTGACCGCTCGCTGGCTGCTGAATCTTCTGGGCATGGCGCTGGGGGAATATCCGCAACGGCTGCCGCCGCAATACGTGATCCCGCAATCGGTTTTTGATTCGGATTACGACATCAAGCGGTTTCCCGATATCGCCCCTGCCCTGGGCGTGGCCACCTCCAACCTCGCGGGCGGCGTTTCGGTTGATGATTTCGACGGCGACGGCTTGTTGGACATTCTCACCTCGACGTGTCATCCGCTCGGTCCGCTGACCTTTTATCGCAACGTGGGCGACGGAACGTTTGAAGACGCCTCGGCCCGCGCCCGCACCGACGATCAATTCGGCGGGCTCAACATGATGAGCGCCGATTATGACAACGACGGCGACCTTGATGCCTTGATTCTGCGCGGCGCGTGGCTGCTCGATGACGGGCGGATTCGCAAATCGCTTCTGCGAAATGACGGACATGGGGTGTTCACCGATGTGACCCGCGCCGCCGGATTGGCCATTCCCGCATGCCCCACGCAAACCGCGGCATTCGCGGACTTCGACAATGACGGCGATTTGGACCTGTACGTGGGGAACGAGTCGCGGAGGGCATGGGAAAAGGAGGCGGGCGATTATCCGGGCCAGCTCTTTCTGAACAACGGCAACGGCACGTTCACCGATATCGCCAAACGGGCGGGCGTAACCAATGATCGATACTGCAAGGGCGTGGCCGCCGGGGACTATGACAACGACGGCGATATGGACTTGTATCTGTCGAACTCGGGCCCGAACCGGCTCTTCAAGAACAACGGCGACCTCACCTTTACCGACGTGACTAATACGGCTGGCGTCGCGGAGCCGGTCGGGCGCAGTTTTTCCACCTGGTTTTTCGACTACGATAACGACGGATGGCTCGATCTGTTCGTGTGCGGGTTCGATGCCATTGTGGCCGACGTCGCCGCCGACTACCTCGATGTACCCGATCACGCCACGCGGCCCCGACTCTATCACAACAACCGCGATGGGACCTTCAAGGACATCACCCGCCAAATGGGATTGGATCATGCCTATCGTCCGATGGGCACCAACTTCGGCGATTTGGACAACGACGGCTGGCTCGACATCTACCTGACCACCGGTGACCCGGACTATGAAACCTTGATGCCCAACATCATGCTGCGGAACGACGGGGGGCGGCGCTTTCAAGACGTGACCAAGTCGGGCGGGCTCGGCCATCTGCAAAAGGGTCACGGCGTGGCATTCGCCGATATCGATCACGACGGCGATCAGGACATTTACAACCAACTCGGCGGCTTCTATCCGGGAGACGTGTTTCCCAACAGCCTCTATCTCAACCCTGGCCACGGGAATCACTTTCTGACCATCAAGCTCATAGGCGTGACCAGCAACCGAAACGGCGTGGGGGCACGGATCACCGTGCGAGTGAGTACTCCGTCCGGGCCGCGAACGCTCCACCGAGCCGTCGGCTCGGTGAGCAGCTTCGGCGGCTCGCCGATCCGTCAGGAAATCGGCCTCGGCGACGCCACGAAGATTGATTCGGTCGAGGTCTACTGGCCGGCATCGGGGACAATGCAGAAGTTCGCCGACGTGCCACTGGATCGATTCATCAAGATCACGGAGGCGCAAGAGGTATTTGAGGAGTTACCCTTCAGGGCAATCGAACTACAACGATAGAGTCCGTGATTTATCGTACGTCGATCTTCTGAGTGCGACGCGAGTGTTTGCTTCGTCCATCCTCCTTGACGGACGACGCTGGCACATCCGCGATTTCGAGGGCTTTGGTCACGATGTCGGCTTCGCTAACCAGCACCAGGTCCGCCGCGGCGGCCAGGGGGATATAAGTGTCACGACTTGTCACTCGTATGGCCCGTACGCGGTCGGCGCAGCGTTCGTATAAGAGGGCCATGATCGCCTCGTTGACCCCGCCCGTGCGGCGACCTTCATCCACGACCAACACCCGCCCGGTGGCCACGGCCTGCTCGACGATGAATGATTCGTTCAGCGGATTGAGCCAGCGGAGATCGACGACGCGGGTGTTCAGGCCGTGCTTTTCGCGAAGCGTTCTGGCCGCGCGAAGAGACAGATACAATCCGTTGGCAAATGTGAGGATCGTCAAATCGTCCGGTACATCGGATTTCGACGACGGGCTCAAATCGCCGGCGTGGTCGCGATAAACGGCGCCCTCCCCGAAGGGGATCGCCAGATCAGGCGGCGGATAGGCGAACGACCACTTCTGGTCCTTGGTCTCATACAGGTCCTTGATCATGTAGAGGGCGATGGGTTCGATGAACGCGATGACCCGGCCATCGACCTTGGCCATGGCCAGGCAGGTGCGCATCATCTTGACGGCGTCGTCGCCGCGTGCGGGGGTGCAGACGATCAACCCCGGCACGTCGCGAAGGGCAGCGATGCTGTTGTCGTTGTGGAAATGCCCGCCGAAGCCCTTTTGATACGCCCACCCGGCGATCCGAATCACCATCGGATTACGGTACTGGTTGTTCGAGAAGAACTGGAGCGAGCCGGCCTCGCCGCGGATCTGGTCCTCGGCGTTGTGATAGTAAGCGAGGTATTGGATTTCCGGGATCGGCAGAAGGCCCATATGCCCAGCGCCGATGGCCAGGCCAAGGATCGACGTCTCATCGAGCAACGTGTTGAAAACGCGGCCGAGTCCGAACTTGGCGCTCAAGCCGGTGGTTACGTGGTACACACCGCCCTTCTTGGCCACGTCTTCGCCGAAGAGAATCGACTCAGGGTATTTGATGAGCAGGTCGTGCAACCCGTGATTGATGAGCGCGGCCATGTGTCGCGGCGGCAACCGTTCCGGAAGCTGCTCCTCCGATCCGAAAACCTTGACCCGATCCGCATGGGGAGGCGTGCGGCGTACCTCGGCAACTACTTTGTTCGGGGTAAATGGTGCCAGCGGGGCCATGACCTGTTCCGCCGACGTTAGCTTCTTCGTCGAGGCGGCATACTTGGCCGCTTCACGCACCCGGGCCCGCACCTGCTCGTACAGATCGATCACCTGTTGGGGGGTCATCAGCCCAGTTTCGAGCACGAGGCGGGCGCTGGCCAGGAGGGGGTCTTTGGTCTCCGCGGCCTCGATTTCTTCCCATGTGTGATACTCGGTTTCCGCGTCGCTGCCGGCGTGCCCAAGCAAGCGGACCATCTTCAAATGCAGGAAGGTCGGGCGGCGATGCGAGCGGCAGAAGTCAATGGCGTCGTGGACCGCGCGGTAGGCATCGATCAAATCCAACCCATCGCCGAAGAAATACTTGATCCCATGTCGGTGCGAAAAACTCTGTTCGATCCAGCCTTCGGGCGATTCGACGCTGATGCCGATGCCGTTGTCCTCGCAGACGAAAAGGATGGGCGCGGGGATGTGCTGATGGGCGGCGCGGGCGGCGGAGTTGAAGGCCGTCTGGGCCACGGCGTGGTTGACCGTCGCCTCGCCGAACGAACAAACCACGATTGAATCTTGCGGCAAGTCGGGCATGAGCTTGAGCTTTTTGGCGCGAGCGAACGAAAGGGCGGCGCCGACGGCCTTGGGCAGATGGCTGGCGATCGTGCTGGTCTGCGGCGGCACCCACATCGCAACACTGCCCCATACCTTGTGTCGCCCTCCGGAGATCGGGTCCTCCGCGCTGGCCGCGAACGACAGCATCGTGTCGTGGACGAAATCGATGCTCGGAACTTGTCTGGCCCGTTCGGACATGAACGCCCCGGAGCGGTAGTGGATAAAGGCCATGTCGGTCGATCGACTCAACCGGCCGAGGGCGGCGTTCCCCTCGTGGCCGGCGCTGCCGATGGTGTAGAAGCCTTCGTTGCGGGCCCGCATGGCGCGGGATTCGATGTCCTGATGGCGGGCGATGAGTTGGGACTCAAACATGTCGCGGATGTCGCTGCATCGGGCGAGGCTGTCGGGAAGGATGGGTGGATCGTCGTCGCCCCCGCCGCCGACCGCGCGAACGGAGCCTGACCAGCCCTTCACAAATGTGAGAAAATTCTCATCCACAACCTGAGCGCGATTGAGGTTGAACTTGCCGGTCCGTTTGGGTTCTGCTGATGGGTCCGAATGTCCCACGTGTCTTTCGCTCCCCTGCCGTCGCGCGGGCTATCGCTTGGTCTTACCGGGCCGCCGTATCCATCAGTACCCCGGCATGGCCATCATAGTATGCCAGGGCATCCTCCGCCGCATCTTGTTCAACCGGCGTTTCATAATCCCATTCTTGTTCCATCGCCGTTACCCGCCAATGTAAACCGATGAAGGCGAAGAACCAGAAGAATACGGCCGTTTGCGGGTTGACCAGGGGGGCACTCGCGGTCAGGAGCATGACGGCGGCTGAAATCCAGCCGGCGGACCACGCGGCGGCCATGGAGCGACTCCGCGCGTCAGGCAACAAGCGAGCCCGGCGAACCCGCCGCCAGATGAGGAACATGATCGCGACAAAGAGCAGGGCCGCGGGCCAGCCGTGTTCCGCGGCCACCAACAGATAAACGTTGTGCGGCTCCATGGCCGACGAGCGGTTCTCGATGATGGTCACTTTCCGGCCCGCGCCCTCGACCCTGGGCATCAACCATTCCGTCCGGATTTCCTCATACAACAAGCCCGGACCGGAGCCCAGTAACGGATTCTGGGCACTGGCTTCGATGGCGGCGATCGCGCTCGAGGCTCGGATTTCATCGCTCGCCCCGCCGACCAGGCCGAAGCGCTCGAAGCTGTACCGCTCCTGCAACTTGATGATCACCGGCACCCCGACCGCCGCGCACACCACGGCAAGGCCCAGCACTCGGCCCGGCGCGCGTCGAATGGCCGACGCGAAATAGATCAAATGAAAGAGCAGGAACATCACAAGTACGGCGCGGGCCAGCATGAACAAGATCGCCAATCCCACTAGAAACAATACGATGATGTGCCAGCGTTTCCGGTTGCCGATGACTTCGTGCATGGCCAGGGCGTAGGCCATCACCATCACCAGGCCCGTCGAACCGGAACTCCCCAGCGGCGACCATCCCCGAACAAAGCCGGTCTGCCTGGAGGCGGCCATGGCCGACCAACCCAAGAATGAACCCAGTGCGTTCGGGGCAATCGAAAACATGATCGTAATCGACGGGATCAGCACCCCGATCAACAGGATAAACGTCAGCCGCAATCGACTCGACGTCGCCTCGGTTCGAGGCATCAAGTCCACGATCAGGGCCGCCAAGAGCAACGGCCCCAACGCGATGACCAGCACCTGGATCGCCGCCGATAGGCCCACCCCACCGCCATTGAACAGACCGCTGAGCAGTGATAGCACCGCGAAGGCACCGGCCATCAGCACGATCCCGCCCAGCCGAAGCGGCGGCCGATGGTGAACCAGGCCCCGAAGCCCCAACAGGATCGTCATGGCGATCAGCATGTACCAGTGAAATCCGACATAGGGCCGATCCATGATCTCGATGGCGAAATTCGAATTGAACCGCGAAAGGAACATGGCGACCGTGGCCAGGAAGCCCAGGACGATGAGGTCAAAGGCGCGGTATCCGGCGAAGACAATGAGGAGGGCCGCCACGAGGACGAGCACCGCCGCCCCCATGGCCGCCACCGCGATTAACATGATGATCTATTCCCGCTCCCGGATGATTTTCCGCACGAACCCGGAATCCGCATATCTCCCGATCGACAAAGGACGATCAACACTCCACAATCCTCGCCATCGGATTGTCTATGCCAGCGTCATTTTCAGCCACGTCAAGCCTTTCCCATCGCCGCAAGCTTCTGTACGCCGTTATTCTTGCCCTTGTGTTCATCGGCGTCATCGAATTGGCCGGTCGAATCATTCTCGCGGTCTCCGATGCCCGTCCCGACACCCGCGCTCGCCTGCCTTGGTACGCTCGGCGCGCTTGGAGCGCGGCGTACTGGGGCGAGTTCGATCGACAAAAAATGCGCTTTGAACCCCACGTCGGGTGGCGCCGGCGCGACTTCGCCGGTGATCACATCAATATCCGGGACGGAGAGCGGGCGGTCATTCCCGATCACGCTACGGGCGTCACCGTCTGGTGTTTGGGTGGTTCGGCGATGTGGGGAACCGGCGCCCGAGACGCCCACACGATTCCATCCTATTTGGCCCAACTCGCCGAGGAGGCTGGGTTGCCGGTCCGCGTGCGCAACCTCAGCGAAACAGGATGGGTCTCCACCCAAGAAATGATCGACTTGATGCTCCGCTGCCGATCCGGCGAAAAGCCGGACATCGCCCTCTTCTACGATGGCGTTAACGACGTGTACAGCGCGTTCCAGAGCGGCCGGGCCGACGGTTCGACGCAGAACCGCGAACTATGGGAGGCCTATTTCGATTCCGGCGTGGACCCCAAGCGCCATTGGCTCCGCAACCTTGCCATGGTCCGGCTGACCCGTGCCGCGCTCCGCCGGATGGGCCTGATTCAGCCCGGCGTCCGCTCCGCGATCGAGGGCTATTCAGACGCTCAGCGGAATGAGTTGGCCGGCGGCGTCGCCCGCACGTACCTTGAGAACCTCAAGTTCCTCCGCCGTGTGACCACCGAATATCCGATGGGGACCTTGTTTTTTTGGCAGCCGATTGTTGCCGATCAGGACAAGTACGAATCCGGCGAGAGATCAGTCGCCGGCGACGTGGAACCGGCCTTTTTCGCATTATTCGAACAATGCCGCCAACGAGTCATGGCCGACGGCGACGGGCCCATTGATCTTTCAGGGGCCTTGGGTCCGTCTCCTCCTGATGGGTTTTTTATCGACGCAGTCCATCTCAATGAGGATGGCAACGCCGCGATCGCGCGGGCGATCTTTGAGCACCTTCGCCCGCTCATTGTCAGCCGCGCCACCGTCGCCAAATAGTGCCAATGATTGGCACCATATCGCCATTCCTTATTTGCCCCGCACCCATGCCCACACCATTCCTCGCCGCGCTGGATCGAGGACGATCCACCACGTTCCTGCCCCATGAACGACGACGGTCAATGCCGCCGAGACGATCAGTGAACCCCAATCGGGGCCGAACAGCCGCTCGCGGGCCAAGATCAACGCGAGCAGAGTAATCGCGGCGCAGCGCAAACCGGGACTAATCACTTCGACGGTGTAGGCCCACACGGTCACGCCGACAAACCGGCACATTTCGGAGGTGATGACCGCCCGCCGTATCAGGATGCCCACGCCGAGGGCGACCACGGAGGCATACAACCCCATGGAAGTGAACGCCAGCAACACCGCGAGTACCACACAAGCCGCCACGCTGCTCACCGTGTACGCCATTCCCATGCGGTTCACCCGCCCCGCGCCCATCAACACCATGTTTCCTGAACCGGTGAGCATCTCCACGGCTGAAACCAGGGTCATCCAGGTGAGGAGTCCGCTCCACGGGACCATTTTGGGGCCCACCCAGGTTTGCAGGATGGGCTCGGCCATCACCGCGATCCACACCGCCGCGGGCATTGAAACGGCCATCACGAGCTTCGACCCGTCGATCAGCAGCCGCCGCATTCGCTCTTTTTCATTGAGGGCTTCGTACTTGCTGGCCACCGGCATGATCACACTGGTCACGCCGATGAGCATTTGGCGAAGAGTTCCGACCACCACCATGACGAGGTGGTATACGCCCACGACCGTGCTGGTGAGCGCGGCGCTCAAGATGAAACGGAACGCTGTCTGTTCGAGAAAAGACGATATTTGGGTGAGGGATGCCCAAGCTCCAAAGCCAAACATCCGCCGCGCCGCCGTTGCCGACATCCATCGAGCACCGATTCGTAAGTCCGGGCAGGCGGCTTTCGTGCCCATGACGCGCACAACTTGCGAGGCGGTCGTGCCGACGATCAAACAAACCGCCGCCGATATGATGCCCTTCTCCATAAGCCCCAGCGCGAGTCCGACGGCCAGGGCGTATACCACGCGATCGACGACCAGTGCTCCATTGGCGAGGTCAAACCGCTGCAATGCCCGAAGGGCGCCTTCCAGCGCGTTGCCCGGGAACCGGATGGCGATGCTGATTCCGGTGAGCAGGAAAACCCAGCGGGCCGGCTCAGACACTTCGCCGGGGATGCCAAGGGGACCGGCAAACCACCAGCCGACCCCGGCGGTTATACCCATGGCCAGGATGCCCAGCCCGGCGTAGACGGCCATCGCCGTGCTTACGACACGGTTTATTTCGTCTTGGTCGTGCAGCGCCGCGGCTCGGCCGACGAACCGCGAGACCGCGTGAGCCAAGCCGAGGTCCAGGAGCCGCAACAATCCGGTCGTTGATCCGGTCAGGGCAATGACGCCATAGCCCACCTCGCCCAGGCGGTGGAACATGAACGGATTGATGACGAGCGAGATGAGGGCCAGCAGCACCTCGCGTGCATAGTTCGTTGCAATGTTCCAGAGTAACCGCGGTCCCTGTTTCATGGGTTGACACTTGGCGTCGGCAAGCGAACTCCGCGCTAGCGAGAGTGACCAGCCCGCCTCCTGATGGTCGCGGTACTGATCGCAAGCAGATTCGAGTCGTACCGCAGCTCAATGTTAGTGAATCGGTATTAGACGGGTATTAGCTTTGCAATCGCTGTTTGTCCGGGTGCCGGTGCACCTTTTACGGCGGCAACAGGCGCCGATTCGATCGCCGTTTCCGTGGTTGTGGCGTCGCCGCTGGGCATCAACTCTCGCCGTCCGCGCAGCCACTCGCGCAATCGGGCGACCTCGATGGGGTAATTGCCGGGGGTCGTGGCCTCCATCGCCGCCGCGGCGTTGCCCAGATACGCCGCTTTGATCAATTCCGCGCCGGCGGCGAGCGACAACGTTGAGGCGGCCAGAAGGGCATCGCCGCAGCCCAATGAGTCCACGCCAAAATCGGCGAACGCGGGGAGTTGTTCGCTGTTGAGTCGGGCCAACCATTCGGGCGACTCCCGTCGCTGACTGCGCCGATCGAAGACCACCAAGCCGCGCTTTTCGAGGGTGATGAAGATGTGCCGGGCCTGGGTCTGATTCAGCACGTTCCAAGCAACCGCCGACAAGCCGCAATCGAAGTCGTTCAGCGCCGCCCGGGCCTCCCGCTCGGTGGGACAGAGGAGGTCGACGTTGTGGAATTCGAGCAAACTCGCTCGGCCTCCGCTCACGTCCGCGGTGATGATCCGCACGTTGTGCCGCAGGCTGGGCAGAACGCGAGCGAGCAACGAGCCGGTGATCGTACCGTAGCCAAAGTCGCAGAAGATGACCGCGTCCGCGGGCTTGGATTGTTGTTCGAGAATCAGGGCCGCGCGGCGTTCGGCGATCGAGTCCAGCGGCAGCCGATCCCCCTTGTCCACTTTGAAAAGCTTGGCATCCTCGGCCAAAAAGCGCGTCTTTTCCACGAACGAGGGGCGGCAATGAATCAGGTGCGACTCGACACCCTCGCTCCGCAAAACGTCGGTAACAGGGCGAGACGCCTCTTCATCAGGACCGGTGCTTAGAAGGAACGCGTGAGCGCCTAAAGCGGCCAGGTGCCGAGCGACAATGGCCGCCCCGCCGACGTAGCTCCGCTCGTCGCGCTGGATGAGGCTGAGCATGGGCGATTCGCGGGCCACGCCGATCGCATCGCAGAGCACGTAGCGATCAAGGACGACATCCCCAACGACCACAACGTGGAGATCACGAAAGCGGTCGATCACCCGATCAAGCTCGTCGAGCGACAGATTGTGCCGGCGGCAGACCATCCTGAGCCGGTGCGATTCGGAATCGCGCCCGCGCGGCATCTGTTCAATCAGCGCCGACGAGCTGAACACCACCTCCCCGCTGGAGAAGATGATCCGACCGCCGTACCGTTCGACAACGCCCTTCTCCGCGAGAAAGCCGGGGTCGGTCGAGTGCTCGTATTCGCGGCCTTTGACATACACATCCGGCGTCACCCGCGACAGCAATTCCGCCGCCGTCGCCGCCGGGTTGATGAACACGTAATCCACGAACATCAAGGCGGCCAGGTTCTCGGCGCGAAGCTCCTGCGGAATATACGGTCGAGACTCGCCCTTATCGACGTCCGAATCGCCCGTCAGAGAAACGATGAGCACGTCACCCTGGCGCCGGGCGAACTCCAGATAGCGAATGTGCCCAGGGTGGACGATGTCGAAGCAACCGTGGCATTGCACCACGGTCTGACCGCGTTGCCGCGCGACTGTGACGACCGCCAGCAATGCGTCGAGATCGACGATCTTCTCTTGAAAACTCGTTGTCACCCTTGGTTCCACACCGTGAGCGCTCGGACGGCGCGCAGTTTCACCACATACGGCAATATCGGCCGACTTCGATCCGCGCCCGTAACCATTCCCTCGGCGGATCAGTATCCGTGCTGACTGCCTGGAGGTTGGCTGAAATGCGTGCCGCCCGTAGCATACCAAATCCGATGGGTTGAGGCTCGATGTGGCCACCCGATCCCAGCAACGAAGCGGCGGACGTTTCCTCTCATGATCATTCCCTGGACCCTTCAACGCTACATCTTCCGCGAAATGGGGAAGACCTTTTTGCTCACCGCCGCGGGACTCACCGTCACCCTCAGTCTCGGCGGCGGGCTCTTGCGCATGATCGAATTCGGCGAAGTCACGCCCGGCCAGTTGTTACGCATCATGGCCCTGGTCATCCCCGTTGCCGCGGCCCTCACTCTTCCGATCGCCGCCCTGTTCAGCGCCGCGGCAACCTATGGCCGACTGGCCGCGGACAATGAGTTCGTCGCTTGCCGCAGCGGTGGGATCAACCTTCATGTCCTGTTTCTGCCGACGGTCGTGTTGAGCCTGGTTTCCGCAGGCGTGACGTTCGGCTTTACCAACTTCCTCATTCCAGGGATCGTCCAAAACCTCGATGAGTTCATCGCCTCCGACGTCGGTTCCCTGATCCGTCAAAGACTGGCTAGGCCGCAGGGTCTAACCCTGGGGGGCGGCTACCGGATTCATGCTGACGGTTGCGTGGCCGACCCGGCGCAGCCCGACCACGTCACCCTTCAGCGGGTCATGTTCGTGGAGGTGAAGGACGAGGAGTGGGTCCGCTACGGCTCGGCACGGGAGGTTCACGTCAATCTCGATCGCAGCGCGTCCCCCATTCGCCTGTCCGCAAGGATGAGCGGTGTCAGCTTCTATGACCGAAAGGACAGCCAATTCGTTGACGTGGAGGAGCAGATCATCGCTCCGTCCGAGATTCAGGCCATGGTCCCGCTGGTGGTCAGATATCTCGATCTGCCCGGCTTGCTGTATTACCGCGACCATATCGACGAGTGGCACCAGGTGGCCCGGACGCTTCGGGATCTGCGGCTGCAAATCGGACGCCGCGCCGTGCTCGACGACATCGAAGCCGACCTCAAGGACGACAAAGTGTTGACCCTCAGGGATGATCGCTTCGAATGTACGATCCTCGCTGACGGGCCGCCGGCCCGCATCGCTCGCGACGGTGGGATCGAACTTGGTTTCACCACGATCGAGGAAAAACGCGACAACCGGGTCCGCACCGCCCGCGCCGAACGGGTCATCATCGAAGTGAGCCGTGGTGATGATCTGGACGCGAGCACGATCGCCGTTCAGGCATACAACGCCAAGCTCACGCTCGAAAACCGCACACTCGATCGGGCCAAGGAATCATTTGGGCCGCTGGCGATTCCCAAAGATCTACGCGAGCGCCTCGCGGCAATGTCCATCGACGATCTCGTTTCCGTCGCGACGACGGCTTCCGAACGCGACCCCATCGCTGAGAAGCGCGATCTCGCCGTTCGAGTGCGGGGTGAGTGTCTTCGACGCATCGCCGCGACGCTGAATGAACGGACTGCGTTCAGCGCCAGCGTCTTTGTGCTCGTGATTCTCGCCGCCGCCCTGGGCATCGTGTTCCGCGGCTCGCAAACGGTCGTGGCCTTCGGCATCGCTTTCATCCCCTCACTCTTTGTCATCATTTCGATCGTCATGGGCAAGCAGATGGCCAACAACGCGACCACCCACGTCGCCGGCTTGGGCGTGATGTGGCTCGGCATCCTCGCCGCCGCCGGGCTTGATCTGTGGACTCTTACGCGCGTGTTGCGGCGCTGACCGGGGACCGTGGCCATGTTCAGCACGCTTGATCGCTACATCCTTCGATCCCTCCTGGTGAACTACCTGATATCGCTGGCGATCATGCTCAGCCTTTACGTCGCCCTGGATATGTTCGTGAACATGGACGAATTCACGGAGCATGGGTATCGCATGAGCACCGTGCTTCTCAATATCGCAGATTACTACTGGCCAAACCTGCTTCTTTTCTTCGCCCAGCTCTCGGGCGTCATCACGCTCTTTGCCTGTCTCTCAGTCATCGCCCGGATGCGTAAGTTGAATGAAATGACGGCCATGCTGGCGTCCGGCGTGAGCTTGTTCCGGCTCGCCCGTCCCGTGCTTTTGTTCGGACTGGCCATGACCGGCCTTTTGGTGATCGACACCGAGTTGCTCATCCCCACGATCGCCCATCGCCTTGCACGCGAGCACGACGACGTGGACGGCAAGCGGGCCTATGAAGTTCTGTTCCTTCACGACCGCGACAACAACCTGCTCTCCGCCGGTCAGTTCCTTCCCACGACCAGTGATCTCAGGCGGGTTCTCATCTTGACCCGCGACGACACCGGGCAGATCACCCGCACCATTGAGGCGGACCAGGCCGTTTGGGAGCCTCCCACATCCGAGCGTCCCGTCGGGCGGTGGCGGCTGGAACGCGGCCGGATGATCGCCCGGGTTGTTAACCCACAAGGCGGATTCGGGCCGCGCGAGGACAAGCAGATTACCTACCCGGCTTATTACGAAAGCGATTTGAGTCCCGAGGCGATCCAATTGCGCCAGGCGGAAGGGTGGGTTCGGTTTCTGAGCTTGGCGCGGCTCCGCGAACTCGCACAGGCCGAGGCGCAAGATCGCGACGCCATCCTGCGCACCCGCCATGCCCGCGTGGCGGCCCCGATCGTCAGCATCGTGCTGTTGCTGCTTGGGTTGCCCTTCTTCCTAGACCGTTCACCGGCCAGCGTGCTAAGCGACGCGGGCAAGTGTCTCGTGGTTTGCGGCCTATGCTACGTGAGCACGTTTGTTTCGCAGAGCATCCGCACCGAGGCCCAGTCCGCCTTGATCGCCTGGCTGCCGATCTTCATCTTCGGCACCCTGTCGATGGTCTTGCTCGATCGGGTGAAGACGTGATGCGCCGTCTCGACAGCGCGATCAACGTGTGCCCGCTACGGTGCGGTCGCGCGACGCTCATTTTCGCGTTGAACCCGGTTCAGCTCCGATGACCATTCCGGCCCGCCCAGATCTGGATACAGATATCGCTGTTGCTCAATCACCTTGATGATGTCCGAGGCCGGCTCGTTCATTTTCGTGCGGCACTCCAGGTCACGAAGCAGTCCGTGCCATCGCATGGCATTTGAAGGCGGCAATTCCGCGGCCAGCCGGTTGAACAACGGAAGGGCAGCCGCACAATCATTCAGTTGAAACATGGCTTCAGCCAGGCCAAGCTGAATTCGGGGTTCGAGCGGGTCACGGCGGGACACGCCCGTTGAAGACAAGGCCTCAAAGAGTCGCCGGGCATCCTCGAACCGCCCCGCATGGAGGTTCGCTTCGGCCCATTGAACCGCGGCCAGTCGGCGCTCAGGCGGCGAGACCGTCGATTCCTCGCGGCTTTTCCATTCGTTCAATTGTTGAGCGAGGACCCAAGCGGCCTCGGACTTCCGGCGAGCCGTCTCCGGGTCGTTCACGAAACGAGCGGTCCGGGCTTCCGCCGAGAACCGCTCGTAGAGCTCTTGCAGGATCGTGGCGGCATCGGCGGGATCCGCCTGCACGAACGCCGTCGCCGCTTTGGCCATCTCCTCGTGCCGGCCAAGCCGTTCCAAGGCCAATAAGCGAACTCGCCAAGCTGCATCCAGAAGCGAAGCCGTCGGAGACACCTCGCGTTCAATGCCCTCCAGGCCCGCCAGTGCTTCGGTCGGCCGATCGACGCCCGAAAGGACTAAAACTTCCGACGTCAGCACGCGCACCTGAGCGAGCGTGTCGCGCAGCGTGGCCGTCCGCTCCGCGTCCGCCTCGGTGCGCAACTCTTCCTTGGCGAGCGCCTCCAAATCCCGTTGCAAGCCAACGATTTCGTTGGCCCGCTGCCGGGCGGCGAACGGATCGATGGCACCCTCCGCTGCCTGCTGTTTGAGAGCCATGACCAACACGCGAAAGCGCAGCAACTGAGCATCGAGATAAAGAGGGTGCGACGGATCAACCAGCGCGAATTGCGCCGCCGCCGATTCGGATTCACCCGCCTCATCCAACAGTTGCGCGTAGAAAAAACGCCAGTATCCCTCCTCCGGCGTGCCGGGATACCGCTTCACCAGAATCTCAAGCGATTCTCGATACAGCGGGCGGACTGCCTTCACGCCCTCATCCGAGGCCGACCCGTATTCACTCGCCGCCAACTGAACGGCCAGTGTCACCGAGCGCAGCGCTTGCGCGAATCCCGGATAATCGCGGGCCACGCGAAGGAGCAGCCGAGCGGCGTCCAGCCGGTTTCCCAAGCGATAGTGGGCCAAGCCGGCGTTGAACAAGGCCTCGGCCGCCAACGTGCCCTCGTCGTTGTCGGGAACTGACTCAGTGGCCAGAAGCGGTTCGGCCCACGCAATGGCCCGCTGCTGGCGCTCCTCCACTCGATCGGGCTGCCGCTCGGCATCGGCAAGGCAGCCGGCGATCATGGCGGATCGCTCCAAAGGATCCACCGCTGTCGGCAGGGTGTCAGGGCCGATTAATTCGTAGATGGCATAATAGACCGCATCGCGCCCAGCCGGGTCGGTCCGTATGAGTTCGAACACACTCTTCCAAGCGGCGGTGCGCGCGGCCGCGGCTTCAGACGTGCGACCGAGCTTGTCCTCCATCTGCGCACGGGCTTTATGGATGGACCGCTCGGTCAACGCGGCCACCAGTCGTTCGG
>Ga0137431_1000341_pt1 | contig 18280 bp, 12 predicted proteins | sample EasRivERMZT800_2_FD_104646 | JGI IMG/M metagenome (GOLD analysis project Ga0137431, IMG submission 104646) | Soil microbial communities from meander-bound floodplain in the East River, Colorado, USA - East River MetaG ERMZT800_2 | ecosystem: Environmental > Terrestrial > Soil > Floodplain ... | reverse complement strand
TTTAAACGATAATAGTTGTCCATAGAGGTTATGGCATCGTTGGCTGGTGTGGCCACGGCAAAATTCCGGGGTAACACAAACATCTGTCCATCCACGGCGGGCAAACCATTGTTATTACCGGATGTTTTTCCATACATATGGTTGTATTCAAACGTTGCAGATGTTTTCGTATTGAATTCATACGTAATGGAGGGGCAGATAAAATACCTGATGGCTTTTCCGAATTGAAAGTCTCTTTCCTGCTTATGTACTCCGGCGACAAAGCGATAATAAAGCCTGCCAGACCTGGTCAAAGAACCGCCAAGGTCCGTGGTGAGCCGCATCATGTTATAGCTGCCGAAACCCACATCAACACTTGCTATTTGGTCTTTCGTTGGTTGTTTGGTCACAACATTCACAATTCCACCAGGCTCTGCGATGCTGACCATAAAGCCGGCTGGACCTTTCACAAATTCTATTTTTTCCAGCATGGCAACGTCTTCCTGCTGGTTCCACCAGTCACCGCCGGCGCCATTCCGGAATACATTGTAGGTGGCATCGGTTCCCCGGATGATCAACGAATAGTCATTTAAGTCGCCATACGTTTTTTCAACGCCACTTACGGCACGTATCGCCTGGGTCATGGATACAAGGCCCTGGTCCGAAAGTAGCTGATGCGGGATCACTACTATATTTTGCGGTACTTCAATAAGCGGTAAGTTGAGGCGCAACGATTCGGATGTCCTTGTTGCTACATATTTTGGAATGTGTGCCTCGACAATCAGGTTTTTTAGCTCGGCATAGGTCTGTCGAAGTAGTATTGTTAAGAAGGTTGGTTCATTTTCTTTCACCGTTACGTTAATGGCGCTGTCGATATACCCTGTTAAAGAGAAATGAAGGATATAATTGCCGGGTTTTATTTTATTTATTTCGAAACTTCCGCTATCGTCGGTAATCGTTCCTTTCCCGGTATTTTTTATTATCACACTTACATAAGCAGCGGCGTGTCCGTCAGATGTGGATATAGAACCCCGTATGCTTCCATAGTAATCGTTTTTGTCGTTGCCAAAAACAAAATATGGAACGAACATTATGAAAACATGTAGAAACGTTTTCATTTGCAGATAATTCGGGTGCAAGAAATGATGCAGTGAGATTAAGCCTCATGGAAAGAGAAAGCCGGTACTTGAATGTAGTCCTTTTTTAGTTTCCGTGCTAATAATTTTAAGCTTTCGCCGGAGCCCTTAATGAAAAGGGTTCAAATTGGCTTATGCTGTGCATAGCTGCTGGTCCAATTAACAAGCTGATTTTTTTCGGAAAGATCTTTTGAGGCAGACTCAGGTATTAGGTATTATTTCTCCTGAGTGCTTTTGCAACTGCTTCGGATTTTGAACTGACATGAAGTTTTTCATAAATGTTGCGGATATGAAACCTGACAGTATCAATACTGATTTTACAGGAAGATGCAATCATTTTATAACTCATGCCCTCCACCAAACACTTTAAAATTTCCTTTTCACGAATAGAAAGATCGTTCAGTTCTCCCGATGATGGCGGCGATTGCCTTCGGAATTTCTCCAGCACCTTTCCCGCAATTGCCGGAGTCATGGGGGCGCCACCTTCATACACTTCGACTATTGCCTGTAATAACCTGGAGGGAGTAGTGGTTTTCAATAAATAACCCGACGCACCGTTGCAAATCGACGCAAAAATTCTTTCTTCATCTTCTACTACGGTCTGCATGATGATTCTTATTTCGGGAAAATTTTTCTTGATGATCTTCACTCCTTCAATTCCATCTTTACCCGGCATCTGGATATCCATCAGCACAACATCCGGGTTTGTTCTTTTAATATTTGAAATAATATCGTCGCAGTTTGCAAATGCACCTACGCAGGTAAATCCCGGGCTGCCATTGATCAACTGGAACAGGCTCTCCCTTAGCAGTAAATTGTCCTCAAAAATCACTACGCGAATGTCCATCGTCATTCATTCTTAAATTCAAGTTCAATAATGGTTCCCTTCCCAGGGATAGTTTCCAGGTTGAAGCGGCCCTTCATTAATTCAGCCCGTTGCCTCATGTTAATCAATCCATTTCCTGCTTTTACAGTATTCATTTCAAACCCGCTTCCATCATCACGAATGGTCATCTTAAGATTGTTCTCACGATTCCAGATCATCACATAGGTGTTTGCCGCTCCTGAGTACTTTGCCGCGTTGTTCACTGCTTCTTTAAAAATGAGGTAGAAATTTCGCCGCATCTCCATTTTTAATTTTGACTGAACCAGGTTTTTATCGAAATCGAAATGAAAGGCAATGTCTTTTGCAGCCAGAATTTCAGCAGCAAAACCGCGCATGCGTTTAATGATGTTCTCAAAACTGTCGTTTTGTGGATTAATGGCCCACACCATATCGTTGACCGATTCAATCATATTTCGGGAGCTATTCCCGATTTTTTCAAGCAGCGAGCTGGCCTGTGGCGATTGATCTTTTACCTGCTGATTTACTAATTCACTCATGATGGAGATGCTGCTGAGCGTAGCGCCAAGATCATCATGCAGATCGCTGGCAATTTTATTCCTGATGCGACTGATGTTACGAAACTTCTGCCTGCGGTTGTAATAAATTGCGAGAAAGATCATTCCTCCTGCAAAAACTAATGCGATACCTTTTAATATTCCAAACCACGTGGTTTTCCACCATGGCGGAAGGATAGTAAAATCATACGTGAATTCATTGCTCCAGTACCCTTCGCTGTTAACTGCCTTTACTTTGAATGTATAGTGGCCGTGAGGCAAATTGCTGTAAGAGGCTTCCGGCTTATCTGTAAGGGAACTCCAGTTTTTATCCAGGCCTTCCAGGAGGTATTGGTATTTTACATTCCTGGGTCTTTGTGTTGTAATACCAATAAATTGAAACGTAAGATAATTATTGTTATAGACCAGTTCCAGCTGTTCAGGAATATAGTACCAGTTTGATAATCCACTAAATTTAAAATCATGCAAACGCACGCCATTACTAAGTAACTGTGAGGTATCCTTTCTCTTTTCCAGATTTAACCAATTTATATTTTCGTTAAAAAGCGATATGCCGGTTAACTGGATACCAGGCGGAATGGTATCCGGTAGATCTCCTTCAGGATGGAAACAAGTAAGACGATCATTCGTACCCACCCAAATATTTCCTGTACTGTCCTGACATAGCGTGTTAGAAATAAGTTGATTGGTTTCCACACCTAAAAAGCCATCAGAAAATAAATAATTTTTAAATAAAGAGCTGCCGGAATTGTTGGTAATATTGCCCTTTTCGTCCAGGGTTTGTTTTGATAATTGCATCCTGCTTATCCCATTGCGGGTACCAAACCAAATGTCTCCAATTTTGTCTTCCAGGATGCCGGTAACAGTATTATTGCTTAATCCCTGGGCCGTAGTATATTGTGTAAAGGATTTCCCATCGAATTTATTGACACCTGCACTATTGGTGCCGAACCAAAGATTATTGCTTTTATCTTCCAGGATGCTGTAAACTGTTGAATCGTTTAAGCCATTGGCAATACTATATCTTGTAAACGATCTTCCATCATATTTAATTACGCCTTCACCTATTGTACCAAACCAAAGGTTACTGTTTTTGTCTTCCGATATACAGGTAATGACCTTATCCGTAAATCCCTGCGCAGCAGAATAATTTGAAAATGATTTCCCATCATATTTAACGACACCTCCCACGATCCAGGTTGCAATCCAAAGATTACCACTTTTATCTTCAAAAATATAACCAAGAAAATCGGAGCTTAATCCCTGGGCCGTGGTATAATTTGTAAAAGACTTCCCGTCATATTTATAAACTCCGGCTCCCCAGGTTGAAAACCAAAGATTATCGCTTTTGTCTTCAAGGAGGCTAGTAACACTCCTTCTTAAACCCTGGTCAATACCAAAGTAAGTAAAAGACCTTCCATCATATTTACTTACCCCACCTGGTATACCAAACCAAAGATTCGCTCTTTTGTCTTCTAAAATAGAACCAATACCGCCAAAAGTACCAATACCTGGATTTAATCCCTGGGCAGTGGAATAATGTGTAAACGATCTCCCCTCATATTTAGTAAGTCCGTCACCTGCGGTTCCAATCCAAAGATTACCACTTTTGTCTTCCAGGATGCTTTTAATGTTATTACTTAATCCCTGGTCAATTCCAAAGTGAGTAAATGATTTTCCATCATATTTATTTACTCCCTTATCATCAGTACAGATCCAAAGATTACCATTTTTATCGTCAAGAATCATCACGGCGTAATCAGAGCTTAAGCCCTGGGCAGTGGTATAATGAGTGAAAGATTTCCCATCAAATTTATTAAGTCCACTGTCCAACGTTCCAATCCAAAGAATACCATTTTTATCTTCAAAAAGACTTGTTACGAAATCGGAGCTTAATCCCTGCGCCCTGGTGTAATGTGTAAAAGACCTCCCGTCATATCTCGTAAGTCCCCTCCCATCTGTGTCAAACCAAAGATTACCCCTTTTGTCCTCAAGAATTACCCAAACCCCATTAGTGCTTAAGCCCTGGGCAGTAGTATAAATTGTAAAAGATTTCCCATCATATTTGATGAGCCCACTTAATGCGCCGAACCAAAGATTACCGGTTTTATCTTCAATGATAATACCTCCTAAATAGCCAATGGAATAATGTGTGAAGGATTTCCCATCGTATTTATTAAGATCACCGTTCCTGGTGCCAAACCAAAGATTTCCATTTTTATCCTCCAGGATGCGATATACAATGTCATCACTTAAGCCCTGGGGTGTTGAATAGTGAGTAAACGATCTCCCATCGTATTTAGTGACTCCGCCCCCCCAGGTACTAAACCAAAGATTACCCTTTTTATCCTGGATGATATTACACAACACAGCGCTGCTTTTTAAACCTTGTGATTTCCTAAATGACATAAAACTTTCCGGGTTATTCTCTTTTCCCTCGGGATCTTTCGCAAGAATTACTTCCGGAAACTGAGCTGAAATGGCGCTGTCAGCAATAGCAGGTATTACTTTGGGGAGCTTAAAAGTATCCTGGCCAGGCGTACATATCTTTGGGATGCCTGCTTGTATTATCCTTGGACTGCCAACCGGAAAAACATTCGATTTCGGGTTTACTACTTTTGGTTTACTTGCAACTATGCTTTTTACCCGAGGTACGGGTACAACTTTTGGCGGAGCCATACTGTCCAGGAGAACTGTGTAGCCCCTGGCTTCAACTACTTTTGGGGCATGAGTATCAAAACTAATTTGTTTCATTTGTTTCCTTTCACAAGCAAATTGCAAGAGAGAAAAGAAAACAACTAAACAAGTTGCTTTTAATTTCACAATAGCTGGTTTAAATTATTCTCGAGTACCCTCTGTGCAATTGCAGGAGTCATTGGTGCTCCGCTCCATTCTGTCTTCATGTCACCTGCTTCTGCTTATTCACTTTTAAATTCCAGTTCAACAATAGTTCCCTTACCAGGGATCGATTCCAGGTTGAATCGGGCCTTCATCAGTTCAGCCCGTTGCTGCATGTTAGTTAACCCATTTCCTGCTTTTACTGTTTTCATTTCAAACCCGCTTCCGTCATCACGGATCGTCATCTTAAGATTATTCTCACGATTCCAGATCATCACATAGGTATTTGCCGCGCCCGAATACTTTGCAGCGTTATTCACTGCTTCTTTAAAAATGAGGTAAAAATTTCGCCGCATCTCCATTTTTAATTTTGATTGGACGAGGTTTTTATCGAAATCAAAATGAAAGGCAATGTCTCTTGCGGCCAGAATTTCAGCAGCAAAACCGCGCATGCGTTTAATGATGTTCTCAAAATTGTCATTTTGTGGATTAATGGCCCACACCATATCGTTGACCGATTCAATCATATTTCGGGAACTATTCCCGATTTTTTCAAGCAGCGAACTGGCCTCTGGCGATTGATCTTTCACCTGCTGATTCACCAATTCACTCATGATGGAAATGCTGCTGAGTGTTGCACCAAGATCATCATGCAGGTCACTTGCAATTTTATTTCTTATCCGCAGGATGTCTCTTAATTTCTGCAGGCGATTGTAATAGATCGCATATAGAATCATTACCGCCGCTAAGGTGCAAAGAAGTCTGAACCACCAGGTCTGCCAATAAGGCGGCGCAATAATTAGCTTGATGTAAGCACCTTCCTCATTCCATACACCATCATTGTTCGAACCTATGACCCTGAAGATATATTCTCCAGGATCGATATTTGTATAGGTTGCGAAGCGTATTGCAGCATCAGTGTATCTCCAATCCTTATCATATGGTTCCAGCTTATAAGCAAATCGATTTTTTTTGGAATGAACATAATTGAATGCCGAAAAATTGAATGAGAAATCATTTTGCCTGTAGGAAAGCCCGATTTTTCTTGTTTCGCCGAAGGGAAATTTCAGAATACCTGTCGAATCATTCTGCTGAATTGATTTATTATTGACAGTTAAACCCGTGATCACTACCGGAGGAACGAAGTCGTTATCGTTTAAATCTTCTGGTTTAAAGGCAACAATGCCTTCTCTGCAAACGAAATAAATAGTGCCATCGGGGCCTTTACTACCCCAACTGAAGCCATCGCCTGGTAAACCGTCACCGGAGTTATAATTCCGGAAAAACGGCCTAGTATTTTTGGATGACGGCGGACTGAATTTACAAATTCCTGATCCGGTTCCCAACCACAAATTGCCAGCTTCATCGGGAACAATGCCACCGACAAAATTACTCGGCAGCCCATCTTTAATTGTATAGCAAACGAATTGTTCGCTTCTTTTATCAAATTCGCTCAAACCTCCGCGAGTACCAATCCAGACTTTACCTTTGCCATCATCATAAAAGCTATTAACATCATCGTCAACCAGGGAATGCGGATTGTTATTATCGTGTTTAAAGGTTCTTAAACTGCCGGTTTTCGTATCCAACAAAGTCAGTCCGAAAGGGTACGCAATCCATAGTATTCCTTCCCTGTCACAATACAATCTTGTAACGCTATGTATTTTACCAGTATTGCTATAGAGTTCTTTAGATCGGAAATATCTTTTGGTCTTCATGTCATAACAGTTCAATTCTCCATTGGCGCCTATCCATAATCTCTTATCAAGATCTTCAGCTATACAAGTAAATACATCCCCTTTCGATCTTGAATGGATGGTTGTAAACCTGGCGCTCTTCCGATCTAATTGATGCAAACCATCATCTAACCCCGCTAACCATATATTCCCATCAGAGCTTTCAAAAATCCCGAAAAAATAATCGGCTTTATCCCCGTTGTTCGGTAATACAATTTTATAAGACTTCATAATCCTTGAAACAGGATCAAATTCCTTTAATCCTGCTCCGAACGTAGCCATGTAGATCTTCCCCGTCTTGTCAATATTGAGGTCCGTTGCCCAACTCGAAGCAGCTTCTTTTTTATTAGTATTCTCATAAAATAAAAAATTCTTTGCTCCAGGGTAGCAAATATTCACTCCACCACCGTTTGTTCCGATCCACATCGCACCGCTGCGATCTTCAAAAAGAGTTGAAACCCGGTCTGAACTCAATGAATATTTGTGCTCCGGATCTGCCTCGTAGGATCTGAAATTGTCTGTAGCGGGCTGATAAACACTTATTCCCTCGTACGACCCAGCCCATAAATTGTGATGGCTATCTTCAATTAACGTTCGCACATTATTGGAACATAGAGAATTATTGTCAGTAGCAGAATGACTATAAAATTTTGAAGAGCCGTTTGAAGGATTATACCGATAAATTCCTTCGTTATGAAAACTGATCCACATATTACCTGCATGATCTTCCAATATGCGATCAACATTTTTGCCTAACGAAGTAAAATTCTTATCGCCGGTATCAAACAATTTTATTTTTTTATGAATGGGATCATAAATGTTAATTCCATTCGATGTCCCAATCCAAAGCAAACCATTATGATCAAATAAAAGAGAGCTAACATTGCGATTGCACAAGGTATCAGGATAAATAATCTTGGAGAAGTCAACTAACCTATCAAAAGGCGGTTCAGAATAACCCACACCACAGCTGGTTCCCATACCGAACCAGACCCTTCCCTGTTTATCGGCAGTTAAACATGTTACCCAGCATGGCGGAAACACGGTGTCACGGGCAAAATATTCAGTAAAGATCTCGGTATCAGGGTCGTATTTGAAAATACCGTTCCAGGCAAGCCCCCATAAATTTCCATGAGCATCATTACATAAACCGTATACCTCCTCGGGGACAAAGGAATTCTTATTGGAAGAATCGCGGTGGAAAGTTTTGAGGGAGGTACCATCATATCTTTTTGAATCAAGCCAAATGTATCCTTTCTTATCCTGGAAGATTGTTCCAGCGTTCAAGTTTGGCATCCCTTGTTCCTCGCTGAAATGATGGAACTGAATATTTTTTTGAGGTTGGGCCGAACCAGCCAATTGTGGAAAAGACAATCCAATAATAAAAATCCACTTTGTTAATTGAATTGCAGCGAAACCGTTGCCGATAAAGAATAGACTTTTCACAATCTGGGAAGTTAAAGTCAAAGTTAGCCAATACAGGACATCCGCGGAGCCCGCATAAATATGCAGGTACACAGTTAATAATTGTGTATTTGCTTTTCATACCTCCATGTTTATGCGGTTGATTTCGCTTTTTGTCTGCAGGAAATTTGAATCGTCAATTCTATTTTATAGCCAAAACTGATCCCCCATGCGACAGACATTGATGCAAAAAAAATTATTGGAGATAAGAATATGCCTATTACTATTTTTCATTTTCCCGATTCTTTCCTGTGATGAGAAGTTATATCGCGGAAGCGTATTAGTAGAGCCGCACTCCTGGCAACTAAAAAAAATCGATACTATCTATACACGCGGAAAATACAGGCCAGCGGCTACCTGGTATAGCAGGTATGACAGACTCGCCTATATAGATAACAGCGGTGAGTTTCCTTATCCATATGCAATAGGAACTTATATAACAAATTTCGATAGAAAATGAACTATGTCAAAACCTGCGCCGACCCAGCAAATAAATTGCCATCCCAACTTGCTCATTAATAATTAGTCAATAATTTTTAACGCTGAAAATCATGAAACATTTTTTCCCAACTGTGATGCCTTTGCTGAGCCTGGCAATTCTCGCAGTAACAGGTTGTGTTAAGGCACTGGAAGTTCCCGCTAGAAACCAACGCACAGTTAACATTACAGGTATCCCGGAAAAAGTTGAGCTTGTACCGTATTTGTCTCAAATTGAGGGGCGCAACGGGGATCCATTAACGAATGATACTAACTTGATTTGGAATAATAGCGGACATACGGCTATTATTGCTCCGGACGGTCACCAGATTACTCTCGGCGAATTCCTCAGCGTTAAAGGCTTTGCTGAAATTACTACGTCCGACCAGGGAACCGGCGTTACTTTAGATTTACAAGGTTTGATACCAGGCGGCCTCTATTCACTTTGGATTCTTACATTCAAACCACCCGGTTTTCATGGTAATTATAACAACCTGATAGGCTACGGCGCTTTCGCATTGACCGGAAGCAGCAATAATACTTTTACAGCCGGTATAACCGGGACCGCCTCCATCTCGGGTAGTGTGCATGCACAGGCTCTATCGGTGTTTGGATCGGTGCCCAAGTGTTTTTGTGCAGAATATGAGGTTCACATTGTGGCTGCTTACCATTCAAACAACCATGTATATAATGGAAATTCCCTTGATCCCGATTCATGGATAACTCAGTTTATGTTTCCTTATTAACACTTTCATCCTGTAACTTGCAATTTCAATATGTTGCAGGACGAAATTAAAAAGTTAGCGCAAAACATTTACGACAGCGTTATTGATACCAGAAGGCATTTACACGCCCATCCTGAATTATCATTTTCCGAGCAAGGAACTTCCGCCTATCTAAAAACAAAGTTGGATGAAATGCGAATTTCGTGGAAACCAATGGCCGATACCGGGATTGTCGCCATGTTACAGGGTGAAAGACCTTCTGATAAGGTTATCGCATTGCGTGCTGATATAGATGCCTTGCCCATTACAGAAGCCAATGATGTGAGCTATGTATCACAAAATACAGGCATCATGCATGCCTGTGGTCATGATGTGCATACTTCCTCCCTGCTTGGTGCCGCGCAAATCCTGCAATCGTTAAAAAACAAATTTGGTGGGACTATAAAATTGATATTTCAGCCTGCTGAAGAGAAACTTCCCGGGGGAGCCAGCATTATGATTAAGGAGGGCGTGCTAAAAAATCCAGTTCCTGAGGCAATTATCGGGCAACATGTAATGCCGGCCATAGAGTCCGGCAAAATCGGCATTCGCGAAGGAAGATTCATGGCGTCAATGGATGAAATTTTTGTGACGGTTAAGGGAAAGGGCGGACATGGTGCACAGCCACACCAGAATATCGATCCGGTTCTTATCACTTCACATATCATTGTCGCATTGCAACAAGTAGTAAGCCGTATGGCGGATCCGATGCTGCCCACAGTTTTATCATTTGGAAAGGTGATAGCCAATGGCGCCATCAATGTAATTCCTGATGAAGTGTATATAGAAGGGACCTTTCGTACCCTCGATGATAAATGGCGGGATGAAGCACACGTGAAGATAAAAATGATGGCTGAATCTATTGCAAAAAGCATGGGAGGAAGCTGTGAGTTCAATATTGTTCGGGGATATCCTCCTTTAATGAATGAAGAAAGGCTCACGAGACAGGTAAGAGGTTTTGCAGAAGACTACCTGGGAAAAGACAATGTATTGGACCTCGATGTCTGGATGGCGGCAGAAGATTTTGCCTACTATTCACAGGCTACCAATTCCTGCTTCTACCTGTTGGGAGTGGGAAATAAGGAAAAGGGAATCACTGCCTCATTGCATACTCCAACTTTTAATATTGATGAAAACGCACTCGCCTTGAGCACAGGGCTGATGGCTTATATTGCGTTGAAGCACTTAGGTAATTGAATTCTTTCAGTGTGAATGGATCAGGACTTATGAATGTATTGATGATACAAATCTGCCAGTTCATCCTTGCTTAGCTGTCCATTGTGAATTACAATACGATATTTAAGCCTCCATCCTTCTTTTGACAACGGCAGTGGCGTTCTTCCAGGGTACGGGACGTTTTGCATGCTTTTTTCTTTCCTCAGGATCCACGGCTGATGAAGTGTAATGGGTTGATCGCAAAAGACCGCGATACCGTTTTTCGGCAGTGATGACCCGTCAAAGGAACCGGTAAAATCCAACCATGGTCCTGCAGCCACGGCTGTCTCCTGCGGAGTTACCAATGAATCATTCGAAACAAACAAAATGTCATTTGGAAGTTTTAAACGAAGGCAAAAACCTCCGTAACCTTTGCCGTCATCAGAACCACCCAGTTTCAACTTGTCCACAAGAGCTGATATGCGAATATCAAAATCTATAAGGCGGTATTTCTGCGCTGATTTATATACCGTGATCATCGTCTTTTCCTTTATAATGTCAGTTGGATGATTTCCCTCCAAATTTGCTTTCCATCGCATTTCTGACAGGATAGTCACGTATTCTTTTTTGCTTTTTACTTTGAGCTTGCCGGGTTTAAAAGAAATATTTTCATAAACCCATCCATCGCCAATACTTTTCTCATTCAGCAGGACCTGGTGCCATGCCCAGAAAATTCCATGGTGATAGGGATGATCTTCCGGGAAGTCTTCAGTCAGGATATTTTCATTCAAACTATAAAGTGGATGTACATAACCACCCCGTTCATATTTTCCATCCAGGGATTTTGGCCGCTGCTGATAAAATAAAACTTTTTTTCCCTGCTCCGATATTTCAATTCCCTCAATCGATTGACTTGTCTTGAAATTTTGACTATACACCTGCCCAAACTGAAAATTGAGGCAGCAAAACAGGGACGTTATGTGAATGAGTTTAAATTTACACATGCTGGCAGGTTTCTTCCTTCGCAACATTAAATACCCGTTTAAGTTCATATATTCCCGGTCAGAAAAATAAGATAAATTTATTTCATAAACCTTTCTTAGCCATTCATAGGAGAATGGATGACTGGCTGACTAGCAGGGCTTGAGCAGTAAAATTAAACAGCAATATCAATGATCCAGATAAATTCGGCCTTAAAGCCGTCCGACCTTGAAACCAAGCTCAAAAGATTCTGGAAGCTTTCGGCAGAGAAGATCAATATTGTCGAAAACAGTTATGATGCTTCAAATGGTTCGCCTGTTTTCACTGTCAATGGTACCTACACCAGCAGGGGATGGACCGAATGGACCCAGGGCTTTCAATACGGTTCTGCTATTCTGCAATTTGATGCTACAGGAGAAAACTCAATGCTGGAAGCGGGACGGAGAAAGACCATTGAAGTAATGGCGCCTCATGTAAGTCATACTGGAGTGCATGATCACGGGTTTAATAATGTAAGCACTTATGGTAATCTCCTGAGGTTAATGAATGAAGAAAAGATTCCTTTCAATGAATGGGAAAAGGAATGCTATGTTTTAGCATTAAAAATATCGGGGGCCGTGCAGGCAGGAAGGTGGACGGCCGTGAAAGATGGAGGGTTCATTCATTCATTTAACGGTGCTCACTCGCTTTTTGTCGATACGATTCGCTCCTGCCGGGCACTAGTTCTCAGTCATCGCTTAGGTCACCTGCTCCAGGCAGAAGGAGATCAGCGAATCAGCTTGTTGGACCGTGCCATTCAGCATATCACATCAACTGCTAAGTATTCTGTGTATTATGGAGACAGCCGTGATGCCTACGATGTTTGGGGCCGGACAGCACACGAAAGTATTTTCAATGTTAAAGACGGAAATTATCGCTGTCCTAATTCACAACAGGGATATTCCGGGTTTAGCACCTGGACAAGAGGTCTCGCCTGGGCAATTTGTGGTTTTGCAGAACAGCTTGAATGTTTTGATTCAATGCCCGAGGAAGAATTGAAAGAGTTTTCTCCAAAGAAAGATGTATTGTCACTAATGCTTAAAGCGGCCCAGGCAACTTGTGATTTCTACATTATTAATACGCCAACTGATGGCGTCCCTTATTGGGACACAGGTGCACCCTGCCTTTATATGTTGAAGGATTATTTGGATAAGCCGGCTAATCCCTTTAATGATTTTGAACCCGTTGATAGTTCCGCTGCCGCGATTGCTGCACAGGGGCTGTTAAGGCTTGGCAGGTATTTGCAACAAAAAGGAGATGCAAAAAATGGGGATCGTTATTGGGCTGCGGGACTGACTGTTTTGAATACCATTTTTGATGAACCTTATTTCAGTACTGATCCAAATCACCAGGGATTAATCTTACATTCCATTTATCACCGGCCCAACGGGTGGGATAATATCAGGGATGGAAATAAGATACCAAATGGGGAATCGAGCATGTGGGGCGATTATCATGCCCGCGAAGCGGCGCTTTACCTTCAGCGCAGTATTAACAATGAAACCTATTATACTTTTTTCAATATTCAATGAACAGCAACGAGCATAAAGATCTTTCCCGTTTGTGCATTCATACCATTACTACAAAGCCATGGAAAATTGAAGAAGCTGCAAAGCATTATGCCGCAGCCGGTGTCAAAGGCATTACGGTCTGGCGGGACGCACTCGAAGGAAGAAATATCGGGCAGACGGGAAAAATGTTAAATGAGCTTGGACTAAGTGTTGTATCCTTATGCAGGGGTGGCTTTTTTGCTCACAAAGATCCGGGCAAAAGAAAACTGGCAATTGAAGATAACCGGAAAGCAATTGAGGAAGCGGCTTCATTGGGAACTTCAATGCTCGTGATGGTGTGTGGCGCAGACCCGGCTCAATCGCTGGAAGAATCAAGAAAGCAAATCAGTGATGCCATAGCAACGATCATCCCGGATGCAAGAGCGGCAGGCGTGAAGCTGACTATCGAACCATTGCACCCGATGTACGCGGATACCCGTTCAGCCATTAATACCTTGGCACAGGCAAACGATATGGCTGAAGCATTGAATTCGCCATGGGTAGGAGTTGCAATTGACGTGTACCATCTTTGGTGGGACCCTTTCTTAGAAAAAGAAATTAAGCGTTGCGGACAAAACGGACATCTTGCGGCATTCCACATTTGCGATTGGAAGTCGCCGACATCAGACATGCTGCTTGACCGTGGTTTGATGGGAGAAGGTTGTATTCCAATAAAACAAATCAGGTCGTGGGTGGAGTCGGCCGGATTCGATAGATTTAACGAGGTTGAAATTTTTTCCAACTCGTACTGGAAGGGAGATCAATCTGAATTTCTTAAAAAAATTATTAAAGCTTATAAAGAGAATTCTTGAGTGAATAGTGAACCAGCCTGCCGGCAGGCAGGTGGTCAATAGTGAATGGTGAAATCGTTTGTTTGTAACTCGCAACTCACCACTCACGACTCACAATTCGCGAAACTACTAAGAGCAAAAACGACTAATAAAATCATGAAAGAACACAAAGTAGGGATTATCATGAACGGCGTTACGGGGAGAATGGGTACCAACCAGCACCTGATGCGTTCCATTGTTGAAATAATAAAACAGGGAGGTGTCAGAATAAGTCCCGGGGAGACCATTATGCCCGATCCCGTCCTGGTAGGTCGTGATGAAGCCAAACTTCAAAAGCTTTGTGCTTTATCCGGTATAAAAAAAATGAGTACCGACCTCGATTCAGTTCTTGAAGACGCAGGTAATATTATTTATTTCGATTCGCAGACTACGGGCCGGCGTTCCGATGCGGTTCGCAAAGCTGTAAAGAAAGGAAAGCATATTTACTGCGAGAAACCAATTGCGGTAGATACAAAACAGGCATTGGAATTATTCCAGCTTTGTAAGAATGCAGGCGTAAAAAATGGTGTCGTCCAGGACAAACTATGGCTGCCCGGAATTATAAAAATAAAGAGACTTATTCAACAGGGTTTCTTTGGAAAAATACTTTCAGTGAGAGGAGAGTTCGGTTATTGGGTTTTTGAGGGTGAATCCATTCCGGCCCAAAGGCCATCCTGGAATTATAGAAAAGAGGATGATGGAGGAATCATTGTAGATATGCTTTGCCACTGGCGATACCTGCTCGACAATGTATTTGGAAAAGTAAAAGCCGTTTCCTGCCTCGGCGCCACGCACATTCCTGAAAGAATTGATGAGCAGGGAAAAAAGTACAAGTGTACAGCGGATGATGCTGCTTATGCAACATTCGAGCTTGAGGGCAATATCATTGCACAGTTTAATTCGTCCTGGACGGTAAGGGTAAGACGGGATGACCTGTTAACATTACAGGTTGATGGTACCAAAGGCTCAGCCGTCTCGGGGCTGCGGGAATGCTATATTCAGCATTATGGAAATACACCCAAACCCGTTTGGAACCCTGATATTCCTCAACCGATTAATTTTTTTGAAGGTTGGGCAAAAGTACCAGAGCAGGAAAATTATGATAATGCTTTTAAGGTACAGTGGGAGCTATTTTTAAAACATATTGTAAATGGTGAACCTTTTCCATGGGATCTTTATGAAGGTGTAAAAGGTGTGCAGCTTGCGGAAAAAGGATTGGAGAGCTGGAATAAAAGATGTTGGGTTAGTATTCCCGAAATTTAAAAGACTATCGCTGATGAAAAGAGTAGCATTAATCACAGGAGGCAGTCGCGGTATTGGCCTTGGTATTGCAGAACAGCTTGCCAATAATGGCTTTGATCTTGCCATCAACGGTATGCGATCTTCAAATGAAACCGGCGACGTAATAGAACAGCTTAAACGTTTTGGTAATGATGTGATATACTGCCAGGGGAATATTTCATCTTCAATTGAAAGAGAAAATGTTATTCAGCAGGTAAAGAAACATTATGGCAAGCTTCACATCCTCGTCAATAATGCCGGGATAGCTCCAAAAGAACGCAGGGATATTCTTGATACCACCGAGGAAAGTTTTGACGATGTTGTTTCCATTAATTTGAAAGGAAGCTATTTTTTGACGCAACGGGCTGCCAACTGGATGATAGAGCAAAAGAAAAGTGATCATGGTTTTGCAGGGTGCATCGTCAACATTTCTTCTATTTCTGCAACCGTTGCATCTGTAAACCGCGGTGAATATTGTGTATCAAAAGCAGGTCTTGGCATGGCGACACAATTGTTTGCAGTCAGGCTCGGCGAATTCGGTATTCCTGTTTTTGAAGTAAGACCCGGAATTATACAAACTGATATGACATCCGGAGTAAAAGAAAAATATGATAAAATGATTGAAGAAGGATTGTGCGTACAAAAACGCTGGGGGTTGCCGGAAGATGTCGGAAAAGTTGTGGCATCGCTTGTAAAAGGCGATTTCGGCTATTCAACAGGACAAGTGATTATGGTAGATGGAGGATTAACTATACCGCGTCTATAAAGCCGTTGTTATTAAGTAAAAATTTCTCGTTTGAAATTTGGGCACGCTATACTATAAACGAAAGATTTAATTTTTTAGGCCAGCTATAATTCATAAATATTCACGATGAATGAAAAAAGAATATTGATCGTTTCAGCTGTTGTGCTGCTTCAGGTATATTTATTCAGCAGCTGTAACTCCGAAACATCAATAGATAATAGTTCTATCTCTACGGACTCTACAAATATTGCCGCAGGTGAGGCATCATTCAACAAAAATTGCAGTGGATGCCACAACTTCAGGCAGGATGGTATTGGCCCGCAACTTGGGGGAATAACAACAGAAATTTCTGCCGACTGGATTCATGATTTCATCAGTGACTCAAGAAAAATGATTGAATCACGAGATGAACGGTCGGTGCAATTGTTTAAAAAATACAAAAGAGCAGTCATGCCATCTTTTGCCACACTAAAAGATGATGAGGTTAATGCCATTATTGCTTTTTTGCATACGCATAAGTCTCCTGGTCAACAGATGACGAAGGGAAAAGGTGGGGAATTATCTAACCCTATCCCTGATACAATTGCGCTGTCAAACCTCGTAGTAAAACTGGAGCCAGTTACACAAATTCCTCCCTCCAGCGACAGCGCAAAGCTGCCACTTACAAGGATAACCAAATTAACCTTTCAACCCAATACAGGCGATTTATTTATCAATGACCTTCGTGGTAAACTCTATAAGCTTCAACAAAATAAGCCGATGGTTTATTTGGATATAGCTAGACTGAAACCCAAATTCACTCATGAGGCGGGGCTTGCCACGGGATTTGGCAGTTTTGCTTTTCATCCCGGCTTCGCTAAAAACGGGCTCTTATACACCACACATGCGGAAGCTCATGGTTCCGGCAAGGCCGACTTCGGCTTCGCCGATTCTATTAAGGTGAACCTGCAATGGGTATTGACTGAATGGAAAACGGAGAATCCTGGTGCAACTACCTTTTCAGGAAAAAGCCGGGAGTTGTTCAGAGTGAATATGATGAGCGACATTCATGGTGTACAGGAAATAACTTTCAATCCCCTTTCTAAACCAGGCGATGAAGACTATGGTATGTTATATATTGGTGTTGGAGATGGGGGCACTGTTGGGTTAGGTTATGCTTTCCTCACGCATAGCATAGAAAAAATATGGGGCACCATTCTTCGTATAGACCCAATGGGCAGAAACAGTGATAATGGCCAATACGGAATTCCAAAAAATAATCCGTTTGCTCAAAACCAACATACCAAAACACTTAGAGAAATTTATGCCTATGGGTTTAGAAACCCGCATCGTATTACCTGGACAAAGTCAGGTGAAATGCTGGCCTGCAATATTGGTCAAGGAAATATTGAATCGGTTAACCTTGTCATGCCTGGTCACGATTATGGCTGGCCAATCAGGGAAGGCACTTTTCTTTCTTCAGACGTAAACGAAAATTTGGGTAAAGTATATCCACTTCCCGGAAATGACAGTATTTATAAAATCACCTATCCAGTTGCACAATTTGACCATGATGAGGGCCTTGCTATTTCAGGTGGATTTGAATATTGGGGTAAAGACATACCGCAGTTGAAAGGGAAATATTTATTTGGTGATATTCCTTCCGGCAGGCTGTTTTATATCGAGGTAGCTGATATAAAGCAAGGAAAACAGGCGCCCATTAAAGAATGGAAAATTTTAATAACCGACACCCCGCGAACACTCAGTGAGGTTTGTGGAAGTGAACGTGTAGATCTGCACCTGGGCAGAGATTCGCGGGATGAATTATATATATTAACCAAAGCAGATGGGAAAGTGTATAAGTTAATGAGTGCAAGTATGAAACCCCCAACTGTTCATTAACGGGTCAGCCAAACAGGCGCAAT
>Ga0137431_1000339_pt1 | contig 18457 bp, 8 predicted proteins | sample EasRivERMZT800_2_FD_104646 | JGI IMG/M metagenome (GOLD analysis project Ga0137431, IMG submission 104646) | Soil microbial communities from meander-bound floodplain in the East River, Colorado, USA - East River MetaG ERMZT800_2 | ecosystem: Environmental > Terrestrial > Soil > Floodplain ... | reverse complement strand
CACTTATAATCTTAGTACCTATTATTGTATATAGAACGTTTCAGCTTATAGGGCATTTCATTACCAAATTTTCATTTAATAAGGGCCAACCTTGACCAAAAAATCAAAAAAGATGCTGATAAAGGATAGGATCACCTCCCCCAGCTGGTTCGAAAAAACTCGTGTTAAAGTTTCGATCTGTTAAAAGCATCGTAATTCCTAGTAATCTTGGTTCACTAAAATTAACTTCATAATATAAATATAAAGTAATTTATCTCAATAATTAAATATTAATTAAAGGCGAACACTCATCGATTCACACCGATGCTGGGACAATATCTTATTTATGTAAGTCATAAAATTTTTGTAAATGATCTCAATTAAATTCTGTTCTATTATTATTCATTTTTGACTTAATTTTAATTATTTCTTTTATAGATTCAGACTTCGTTTGTTCTTTATTTTTAAAATAATATAATACTTTAATTCAATCACAATAATTTAAATATTTACTAGAAAATAAAGGAAAAATGTTTAAATAATCTATTAAAATTAAATTACCTTTTAAATTAACAGTCCTAACCCTATATTCTGGTTTAATTTTAGTCATTCTAATCTCTTTAACTCTAGTATTTAAGAAATCTGCTATTATTTTTAAAAAAGAATAATTATTTTCTTTATTATGATCAATTTGTCTTTGAGATAATTCAAATTTACATTCTATTTTCGGATACTTAGATGTCAAAGTTGTACGTACCGAAAAATGACCATCAGCATCTATAAATCCAGCTAATCAACTATTAGAATCAATTTCCCTCTTATCTATATTTTTTTTCTCTATATTAATATTAAATCGATTATTCAATCAATCAATTAAATTAAATAAACTCTTAATTTTTGGTGTTCTCATATAACCATTAATTAATTTTACAACTAATATTAACCCTTCAAAATTATTAATAGTCAAAATATATGCATTTACTCCTTTTTTTCTTGAAAGAGAGCCATGTCCTAATTTTTGCTGTATAACTAGAGCCAAAGGAAAATCCCTTAAATCAAATACTATTTGAATAGACGGATAATTTAATTTACCCTTAATCGATCTTTCTGATTTAGGTACAATTATAGAACCATCCCCTTCTATTAAACCAGTTAAATAAGAAGACAAATTATAATTTATATTATTTGAGCTTATTATTTTATTAAATAAATCCGAATTATTAGTAATAGAAGAAAAAGATAAAAAATTTAAATCATTTTTATTAACAAAACTAAATTTACGACACATAAATTCCGGCGTGTAGTCTCTGAGGATCCTTAATAGGCTCAAGCCCTTTAAGTTTCCTGCTGATTGTCTTAAATTCAAATAATTATAATTGAATTTTAAGAGTTTCCAGCATATAGCCGAATTTAAAGCAGGCAGAATAATTTTACCAGCTAAAACAGGTAATGACAACAATAATAAAACAGCTGTCACAAAAATAGCTCAACCAAATAACGGTACTTTGTGTAATACTTGCCCTGGCATTCGCATATTTATAACTGTTGTAATGAAATTCATAGCACCAAGCATGGATGATATTCCAGCTAGATGTAGTGAAAAAATTGCTAAATCAACAGATCCACCACTATGGGCCTGTGCTGCTGCTAAAGGTGGATAACTTCATGTTTATAACTTCATTATTTTTTGACATAAAGTCAAAATTTTCTTATCGTTATTTCTTATATTCTCATATAAGTTCGGACTATTTCTTCCACCCTAAATTAAAATATAATGTCATTATTCTTTATATGAAAATTTTTATCTAATCTTATAGATCTAATTTTTCTCATTAAATTTCTAGTTTTATTTAATTCAATATAATTTCCTTTATTTCTAAGAAAAGATCGTGCTCATATTCTATACTCTAATGCTTTCATTCCTTTCATTGTTTTTTTATAATATTCTAGTATATTACTAATAGCTCGTGAATTACTAGTGACTATCGTCTTATATTTCTTTTTTCTTTTTACAGATATACCTAATATACGACCTATACTTTCTAAAACAATGATATCTAATTTTTGAGTTATTTCAAAACTATGAACCAATCTAAAAGAATCTTTCTTTACTATATAAAAACTACCATCTGCCTCTGTAAAACCTATAAGTCAATATTTATGCATAACATACTTAGCATCATAAGTACTATTAACAGAATAACTTATTTTTTCTCAAATAGGAGAAATATAGTTTTTTGGTCTTTTCTCATTTATTAATTTTGACAATAAATAGTCTTTATCCTCTTTAGTTATATTTAAATCAGTCATAATTAAATATGCTTTTTTAAACTTTATGTAATCATAATATTTACTCGTCAGTAATGGATATTTATCAAAAATAGGAAATATATTTTTATTTAGTATTTCCCTATTTCTTATTCTAAAATCAGCCATTTTTGTCTTTGATTCAATTTGAACAGAACCACATTTAAGCTCTTTTTTTATATAATAAAGCGCTCTTAAGTTATAACTACTTTGCCCTATTTTGAAATAAAGACCTCACCTTAATTTACCTTCTTTAGATTTTTGATGAGTTATAGAAAAACTACCATCTCCATCAGTAAAACCGACTAATCATTGATAAAATTTTTCTTTATTATTATACAATTGATGTTTGTTCATATAATTAGAATGACTTTCTATTAATTTAATATTTTTGGGTAGCTCTACATTTAGTCTCTGATGACTACAAAAATATTTTTGCAATCAAGCGGATTGTCCTCATCCCTCTTTGATAGAATTGTAACTTAATACAAAATTAAGACAAATTGATTGGATAGTAAATAACATTTTTACTATTAAATATATATTTAATAAGTAGTTATTTATTACATTTATTTTATAATTATTTATATAAATAAATTGAGGAGTTTCCCGCATTAAGTAGAGTCTATTTATATTTGTTTTATTAACAAATAAACGCCTATCCTTGACGGTTCACAATATTAATACATTCATATAGTATGAAATGTTACTAATAGATTCTTTAAATCTATTAGTTTTATTTATTAACTTGGACTATACCTTAATCCAAAGAATTTTTTTTTCTTAACTTTCTCATAATTAATTGAATTTTTTCTAGTTTTTTATTATTATAGTTATTATTAAATGCTCTTTTTCATAATTTAAATTCTAAAGATTTAACACCTTTTAAATATCCATCAATAAAATTTATTATAAATTTTATTGATTCTTTATTTTTAGTTTGTAAATAATAACATTTATCCTTTTCAGAAAAATATATATTAGCATTAATTCTTAATATTAATTTTATACCATCTAATAAATGTTTATCCTTTTTTTGACATATACTAAAATGTTGTACATAATTTAACAAATTTTTGCTTATATAAAATGAACCTTCAGCTTCTATAAAACCAATTAATCATTCTTTATTTATAATTTCTTTGATATAATATTTATCAATTGACTTAAATCAAACAGGAGAAATATAATATATATCAGGTTTTAATATTATTAATTTATCTATCAATTCATTTTTTTCTTTATAAGATAAATTAATATTTTCTAATATATTAAATGCTTCTATAAATTTTTTATAATTAAAATATTTACTGGTTAATAAAGGATATTTATTAAATATTGGTATTATATATCTTTTTAATTTTTCCCTAGAATAAACAGAATATTGAGCCATATTAGAATTTTTTTCTTCACTAACATTACCCACACCTAAATTTTTTTTTATATAATATAAAATTCTTTTATTATACTTATTTTGACTAATTTTAAAAGCTAAACTATAAGTATTTTTTGTTTTATAAATAATAAAAGAACCATCACCATCTGTAAATCCAACTAATCATTTTTCAAAATTAAAATTATTCTTTGAATCCTTCACGTTAAACAGTTTATATAAACTGTTTGAGTATATACTCAGTCTCTGATGAAATAATCTCACTTGATTATCTCAGGCATATTGTTCCATATTTTTTATTATTTTAACATGCGAATAGATTAAATATGAATTGTTCTTCCTTAAAGTATAAAAAGATATAAGTCTGAACTTTCGCTTAAGAATTACACTATAAAACTTAATATTTAAATATCACGAGTAAATAAAAAAATTATTACAAACTAATTTAGTTTGTAATGCAGAATTTCTTTGCATCGAGTGAAGTTTTTCCGAAAAAATATTACTATTTTTTGGCGGCTGATTAAAACCGGTACCAGCTCCAGATTCAACAAATGAACTAGATAAAAGAAGAATTAATGATGGTGGTAATAACCAAAAACTTATATTATTTAATCGAGGAAATGCCATATCAACTCAAATACTTTTTAATTTTCATTAAAAATTGGACTATTTCTTCATCTAACTTTCATAAAAAGTATTTATGATTATTAGAGCTTAACGTATAGTCTCTGAGGGTATATTAAAAATAAATATTTATAGATAATACAAATTCCCTATACATTTTCCCCTTGTATATTATATTAAATTTTATAATTTATTTGATATAATATTTGTATCCAATGATAATAAATAAATTATTATTTATTATTTATAACATTATTTATGAGGATTTCCATATATATAGTTAAGTTTATTTTAAGATTTTACAATCTTAATGAGCAGTGTTATGTAAGTATAATATTTTTTACATTAGAGTTCATAATGTTTTATAATAAGACTATAAATTAGACAAATGGTCTCAATTGAAATATGTTCTCTTGTTATTCATTGAATTTTTTAAATAATAAATATATTTTCTATTGTCTGAACTATATGCTGTTTTATCTAAGAGAAGTCTAGCAGTTATAGCTCAATTTAAGTAATCTAAATATTTACTGGTATAAATTTTATAACAGCTAAAATAATCAAGAATAATATTTAAACTTTTTTTATTTTCGGCTCTAATAAGGAAATAAGATTTATTACCATTATGTTTTGATATTTTTAACTTAGCATTTAAAAATTTACTAATTCTTAAAAATAATGGTTCATATGACAGATTAGATATAGGTTCAATCATTCTTTGTTCTAAAGAAAGATTACAAGCTATTCTTAAGTTAGTAGTCTCGCTATATCGAATATAAAACCCTCCATCCGCGTCTAAAAAACCAGCTAATCAATTATTTGAATTCATGCCCGAACAATCTTCTTTATATTTAATAATATTAAAAGAATATTTTAAATTCAAATAATCAATAACTAAATTAAATTTATATATTTTCGGACTCCGTAAATAGCCATTGACTGTATTTACAAAAGTAATTAAACCATTATCAGTATGTAAATTTAAAACACAAGCATTTTCGTCCTCTTTAATTCTTATTCAACCATTTTGTAATTTGAGTTTTAAATGTTGACATAAAGGCAAATCTTTAATATGAAAAGTAATTCCAATTATTACTTTTCGAATTCTAGGTATCTTATTTTTACTTTGATTATTACCTCTATATATAATAACATGACCATCTCCTTCAAATAATCCTGCCAAATAAGATCTAAAATTATTATCCCATTTAATAATATTATTATTATTTAATTTATTTTCTAGATTCTTATTATTATATTCAAATATTAAATTACTATTAACATAATTATAGTTCAGATTACCTGTTCTATACAAAAAATTGTTATTTATGTATTTCCATGTAAACAATATAATACTTTGTTTTTCAGCTCCTATTAATAACGGAACAAAAAAATTTCCGAACCCCCCGACCATACCAGGCATGCATTTATTACTTGGACTATTTCTTTAACCTTAAACACTAAAATAAATCACATATTTATTAAGGATATTTTGCATATAGTCTCTGAAGACCTTATAAAGATTCATAATATATTATGAATCTTTATAATTTCTTGCTAATAATTCTACTCTTTTTATGTTACTGGTTCATTTGATATCAACAAATATTCTTAGTATATATTTAATTATTTATATACCATAAAAGTGATTAAAGATATAATGGAATCAAAGACTTAGTTAAAAAGATATAAAGATGTCTTAGCTAATAGCAAAAAAAAAAATTATAAATTACTTTATAACCCGGCCATGCCTATTAAAGTATTTTAACTTTTAGAATTAAAATGATCATTTTAATTCTATGAAGATTCATATTTTCAAATATTATTAAATATTTACTTTTTTTAATTTTCATTGTTTTCTATATAAACTACCTTCTTTTTTAGTATTATTAAGATAAAGCCTAATTGTACCTCTGTCTCCTTTAACTCCCTTAGCAAAGTTATTAATACTACTATATATTCGAGATAATTCAGGTTGTTTTATATTTTCCGCATATATCTTCTTACTATTTTTTTGAATAGTCTTATTCTTTAATTGCATTCCTTGTATAAGTTTTTTGAGATTTTCTAAAGATATAAGAATTTTAAAAGGAAATTCATAAATAAGTTCTCTTGAAAACAAAAAGCGACTTAAATATAACACACCATTATCTAAACAATTATTTAAAGTTGTATGATTTATATGAATATTGTCATATGCCTGCTGTTTAGAATTAAATTTATAAATAAGACTATGAGACTTTGTATCATATACAAAAAAAGCAATACCTCTAAGTTTTCTTAATTTATTACGTATTTTTTCAGACATAGGTTCATGATATCCTAAAGATCCACCTGCAACTAAATCAACATTTAATAATGAATATATAGATTTATAGAAATCTATATAATATTGTTCCGCTTCAATAACCTGTTCTCTACTTGAGTCAGAACAAAGAATATATAATATTAACTTCACATTTTTAAATCCATATTTTCTAAAATAGCGTAAAACACGACGATCTGCATTAGCTAATATAGAAGGCATAAAATAAGAACATACTCTATTATAAAGATTTATAGAACTTCCTATATATATATACTTATATTTTAATATTTCAAATATGTATATACCTTTCCTTTTCTTACTCACCTTTTTTATTTTATCTCTATTATTATAAGGATCCATTATTGTAAATTTTACATACGAGAAAGGTGGTTTATTCTTATTATCATTAATACTATGATATTCAACATCGTGACTTTGATCATTTATATTCTTATCTTCAAAATATAAAAAGAAATTATATAATATATCTTTCATAATAATAACAAGAAAAATCAAAAAACGTATTACTCAAAAAAATATGAATCTTCATTTATTTAAATTTAAATTAAAAATACTTTTTAATTTAAATTCTACTTCAAATAAGTTAAATAGTACAGAGACCATAAAAAAGATCATTATAAAGGCGTGTGCTGTTATTATAGTATTATATAACTGTGCATCATTCGCTAATATTTGTGTACCCGGTGAACCTAATTCTATTCTAATTAGGAGAGATAAACATGTTCCTATCATCATTAATATATTTATATATTTGGACTTTCTCTTATTATCATATATTTTATTTTAGTTTTTTTATAATTAATAAAAATCATTAAGGTGATCTCAACTGAATAAAAAACGCTTTTTATTCATACCATCTTTGATAAATTTAATTTTATGATATGTATCTAATTTATTCTTACCTAAATGTTCTTTTTTGACGATCAACATATCATAAACACTACATCAATCTTGATAATTCAAATATTTACTACTAAACATAGGGGATTGGTCAAAATAATTAATTAAAATAGTAGCACTTTCTTTATTTGCTATTCTAGCTCTTCATGCTTTTTGTTTACCAGATCTATCAAATTTACTAAGATTATGTATTTCTAATTTAGATTTTAAGAATATAGAAATAATATTCATAATATTCTTATATTTTTCTAAATGCTCATTATCCATTCTACTTTGCACTACTTCAAATGTTAATCTAATTTGTCCATATCCATTTTTAGATTTATCAGGTCAAGTTATATTTATATTTATATTAGCATCTCCATCCGAAAACCCAGCCAATCAATTATTACTACTTAGTAAACTAGTATCTAAAGGTTTTAATACAATAAAGTTTTCTTTTAACTTTATTCAATTTTTATTAACATAATTAATAAGCTTATATAATTTTTCTATTTTCGGTGTCCTAAATTTACCATTTACAATATTAATAAGAGTAAAAATGCTATATTTACCTCTTATTACCAATCTAACTGCTTTATTTTTTTCAATGCTTTCCAATGAACCAAAACCTAAGCGATCTTTAATACAAAGAGCTAAAGGTTTATCTTCAATGTTAAATGATATATTAATAGTTGATGTATTTTTACTTTCCTCTTTAGGAATAATTATAGAACCATCCCCTTCTATTAAACCAGCCAAATAATAACCTAACTGATTATCTTTTGAATAAAATGGATACTTATTTTTTTCAACATTAATTTTAGTATGTAAACAAAATACATTATTTACTAATAACCTGTATAAAACATAAATATATTTATTAATATTAATATTTTTAGATAATATTGATAATTCTTGCGTTAAGTCTCTGAGGATCCTTAATAGGCTCAAGCCCTTTAAGTTTCCTGCTGATTGTCTTAAATTCAAATAATTATAATTGAATTTTAAGAGTTTCCAGCATATAGCTAGATTTTGTAGAGGCATGATAAAAACACCACTAAATATAGCAAAATATATATATAACATCCCGATATCTTTAGCGTTGGTTGAGTATAACCATCTTCTTCATCAATCTGCTCGTGATATTACATGTCCATAATCACTCATAGATATACTATGAGCCGACTTATTCATATATTCTACGTTAAATTTGAAATTTTGTCCTTTTTCTATATTATTTTTCATATATTTACTAACTTCCTTCATCCTGAAAAATAAAAGACGATAAAAAGGATAGAGTTATAATTCCTCAATTTTAGTTTCCACACTTGTTTATTTTATAATTAAACCAAATTTTTATTTCTTAACCCATATTAAAATAAAATTTCTATCTATATCCTCACTTAAATATTAGATACTTGAGTATTTAAGTGGGTAATTAAGAATATATTTAATAAAGAATAAAAATCTTAATAAAATAAATTTTTATTTTATTAAGGGCTTCAATTTCTTATTTGAATCTTTAAATTGCTTAATCCTTAAATACATAATACATGAAATAAAATATTTTATTTTTAATTACTTAGATTATTACTTATATTATTTATAAATTAAAATTTAATAAATTTATCAATCCTAAATACGACTAAATTTATTAATCATAAAAATTACTCAATAATAGATTTATATATACTACACTTCAAAAGACTAATAAAATAATTCTATTCTAATTCATATTATAATATATATTAAATTATATAAAAAATAAAACAAAAATGAATATTCTTCATCTACACATTTATTTCTTAAAATTAAAGTTATAAACTACACAGAAAAAAAAATTCATTTCTTAAACTGAAAAAAAAGAATATAACTAAAAATAATATATTCTATAACAATAAAAGCTTAACTTTTTTTGAGGTTATTTTTTGGTTATATCTGAATTTAAAATATTATATTTAGCCAAAAATAAATATATTTTCTTAATATATTTATTCCTTTCCTTAATACTTATATAATATATAAATAAACTAAGCAAAATTTATCTTAATATAAAAGAAGTAACTTACTAATACTTAATTCTTTTTTTTTGAATTGTAATAATATATTTAATAACAATAAATAAAAGATAAACAAAAAAATTTTTTATTTAAATACAATTTTATTTATTACTACATAATATTAAATATTATAACTCTCTATCTGCTATTTCAAACCCTTAACCTCCTTAAAAATACAATCAAAAATAATAATACATAAGATTATATTATATCAAATTAATATAAAAAAATTTTTACTTATGTAATAATAAATTCAACTTTAAATATTTTGGATTGGAAAGAGTCGAACTTTCACGAACTGAGTCCAAATACCAGGGACCTACCTATTAGTCAACAATCCAAACTATCCTCTTTTTTTAATCTTATTATAAGAAATTATAAGATTAAAGAATAGAAGAAAAAATTAAAAATAATACTGAATATAATTAAAAAGGCTTGTATTTTTCTTTTTAAGAATAATAAGATTCGAACTTATAACCTCTCGCTTAAAAGGCGATTACTCTAACCAATTGAGTTACATTCTCTCATGTACCTCAGAGTCTTTTGTTTTTGTGACTCCGAGGTACATAATAATAATAGATTAATATTATATATAAAATATTATTATCATCAAAAAAGTTAATTTATTTTATTTTTCTGTATTTATTCTATTTTTTTCCCTCTCTTTTATATTTTATAAATCTTTTATTTAGTTTATACTTAATTCTTCTTAATTTTAATTTCTCAATATGTTTATTTTCAATATCATCATCATTAAGATAATATTGAAAATGACTATTATAATGTAACAATCAATTATAATTAATATTAACAAATTTAGAAGGAATAATATAATATCTACTAATTAATTGATTATACAAATATTTAATACCCATTAAATATAAAAGTAATTCCTGCATATCACTAGAAAATAAAGAAGATAATCATATTTTTAAAGTTATACAACCATTTCTATTAACACCTACACTATAAGCATAATCTATATTAGATTTTATAGTATTTCTTAATATAGGATTAGTTAAATTTGTAGTTTTTCTCGTTCTTTTATTATAATGTCTAGGTCCTATTAAATTACCAAAAAAATAAAATTTTTTGAAACGTCTTGCATTAGACGCAGACACACCTGTTCTACCACCCAATCTAAATTTAATACCAGTGATATCTGTACCTTGTTTCATTGTAAAAATATAAGTACTCAATGGCTTTAATCAATGACGTACATATACTTGAGCTTTCAATTTTCCTTCGTTTTTTAAAAACATACGTTTAATGGTAGTTAATTTACTTAATTTTTCAATATAATTATACATGGTCTGAACATAATGAACATTAACAGTAGACAAATAATTTTTTAATTCCTTTTTTTCTATAGGGTATATGCTAAGCATTTGACGTTTTTCTAATTTTTTATTAAAAAATTCTAATTTATTATAATTTAAAGAATGATGAGAATTACTATCCTTCATATTATTTATTAAAGAATCTGGCCATCGAGTATTATATTCATTAATATAATCATAAGCTTTTTTTATTTGAAATCATCTAAAAATAGAAATTAATTTTCTAGCCGACTTTCTATATTCTTTTATTGCATTCCATTTATTACGCCTTATAACTAACATAATCATAATTCTTTCAGCTAATATATAACTATTTAAATAATATCTTTTAATAGGCCATAATCTAACTATAGCTCATTTACCGTATATGATATAAAGAAGATCTTCAAAATATATTACAAAAGGTAAAAGTATTTTACGTTTTGTATTTAATTCAGCACTTTGATTAATTCGTCCATAATATAATGAAGCTAATCTATTAAATCTTTTTCAAAAATGTCGTGGTGTCTTTCTTAATCTTTTTATATATTTTACACTAGCTATTCAAGTATTAAACTGTAATCTTCTAATTTTAGCTCCATAATATCGAATTGTATTTAAATAATAATATTTTGGTTTTACTTTCACTAAACTTCTATAATTATATCGTAATAAATCTAACAACGTTCTTACAATTATGAAATTAAATATTCTTAAATTATCAGACTTAACTCAATTAATATTAAAAAAAAAGGAAGTTTTCTTTTTTTCTTTTAAATAGGGATAACCTAAATAAGATAGAAAAGACCTATATGATTCATAAATAAATAAAGGCAACATATATCTATAATATGGTTTAAATACATCTTCATTATATTCAAATTTATATTTTAAATAATTATTTCTACCATTATCTTTTATATGTGAAGGTCAAATATTTATACCTAAAATCTCTTTATCCTTATTTATTTCTTGATCAATTTTATTATTAATAATAAAATTGAATACGAAATTATTATGTAAATAATTATTAGTAAATTTATATGTATTAGTTGTAATATCAATATTATTTGGTATTTCTTGTGTTACTTTTGATAATATAACATCTCTATTAACATTATAAAATTCTTTTTTAACTATATCTAAATACAATATATCATTATTAATAACAACATTATTTAATTTATTAAATAAATTACTATACGAAGAAAGTCTAATTCAACTATTTTCCTTATTATTATTCATAAATACATTACTTAATATATTAATAATTGAAAAATCTAAACTATCTCACATATTTTTACTATTACCCTTTATTCTATTTGTATAAACAGTACGGAAACTCTCATTTTTTTTTTCAGATAATAAATTATTATTCTTTAAATCAGAAATTGAATTTGGATTTATATAGAATAATATTCTTTTTTTATTAGAAATTGACTCAAGATACGTACTTTTTTTATCCTCTAAAGTATAAAATTGTTTAAATAAACCATATAATATATTATTTTTACCCTTATTTAAATTAAGAATTTTTTTTAAATAATCTTTTTTATTATATATTATATTTTTAAATAAAGTAGAATCCTTCTTATATTTATTTAATTTTATTATATCTACACCAGTTTTAATTAAATTAATATCTTTCTCATTAAATGAATTCATTTCTTCTTTATTTTTTATTAAAATATTCAAATTATTAGAATCTTTAAAATTAACATAATTTTTTTCTTTATTAAGTACTCTTTCATTTATTATAACCTTCTTTTTAATATTATCCTTTATTTTAGGTTTGTGTTGTACATATCTATATACTTCATTTTCTTCATAATTAATAAAATTTCTATTAGGGTTGGTATCTTTTTTTTGGTTTTTAGATAATAAATAAAAATTCATAAGCTTTGCTTTTCATAAGCCAGGTGCTATTTTTCTCTTAGTTTTACCTTTGGCATAATAAATCTTTTTTTTAAATTCTTCTAAAGAATACTTATTATGACGGTAAATTTTAGATATTTTCTTCTCTTTATAATTAATAATAGCTTTACCTAGCCCTTTTCTACTTCAAATTGTTAATTTACTTAAATCGGGAGATACAATGCTTTTTCTTTCTAAATTTAAAAGGTATTTTCTTAACTTTAAATATTTAGGTTTTCTTCCTTTTGTATTTTTCTTTTTCTTATTTTGATCTATGTTATGTATTTTTTGTATAAATAAATTTTTATTTAAATCATACATATTAATATTTATTTTATTTTTTCCTTTAATTTCATTATTTTTATTTAAAAAGAAAAATTCTTTCTTTTTATTTATTTCATTTTTATTTTTATTATATAAACGTCTTTTGAAAACTATCTTATTATTAATATCAAATTGAATTAAATTATTTTTTTTTTCAATACCTTTAGTTAAAATATTTAGAAAATTAGTAGTACTAGTACTACTAATTTTTTCGTTATTATATAAAACATCCTTATTCAATGAAAAATAATTTAAAAATATATTATATTTATATTTAATACCAATAATTTGATTAAATTTTGAAAAAAAATTATTATTTTTTATAAATTGAATATAATTTTTCCTAATATGATTTCATTTTATAATTAATAAAGATACTAATAAAAAATGTACTTTACTATTTTTTATTAATAAGTCTTCATATACTTTTACTATATTTGAATAATAATTATAAGTTTTAGGTTCTATTAGATTAATATAGAAAAAACGAGGTCTATTTAATGTTTTTCTTACTTTACTCATATTGTCAACGTACATACTATACATATACTTATACAAAGCTCTTCTATAAATAATATTAGAAAATTTTCTAATATTATTTTTTTTATTATTAAATATAAATAAATCTATAACTAAGTTATAAGAAGTATGTTTAAATAAAGGTTTACTTAACCACCCTCTTCTTCGTTTACGATAATAGGCTTGCAATTTAGGTTTATACAGACCAAATAAGGTATTTTTTCTACTTCTTATATATTTATTAAGAATAGAAGCATATCTTATTTGTTTTTGTAATCAAGTCATAGTTAAAATCACTGAAGGATAATTACTTACTTTACTTAAAGATCAGGTAGATCTAGGAGATGTGTATCTTATCATTCTATTCATATATTTAATTATAAAAATATGAGGCACTATTTTATAGACATTAAATAATGTACTATTTCAAATTCTTCTTATTTTTATATATTTTAAACTAAAAAAAAGTTTTAATAAATTCCCTGTATATATATCTATATGTTTAATAGTAGACTTCTCTTTTTTTAAGAAAATATAAACACTATTAATTCAAGATCTATTTTGAGAAGGCATACTTTTTTCATTAAATCTTCCTGTAAAAAAATAATGAGGTAATAACAAATTATTTGATATTTTTCTTGACACCAAATCATTATAATTTTCTTCTAATATATTTTTTCTTATATATTTTCTACTTAAATAATGAGAATCTTCAATACTTAAATTTTCATTAAATAATTTTATTACTTTATTTTTATCCTTTATAATATTTAAATAAAGATCTTTAGATAAATATCCTTCGTTATTCTCAAATAAATAAATGTTTGCATTATTTAAATTATCTTGTATTTTTAACATTTCAATATATAATTTATACCTATTATTTAATCTACTTAAAACTATCTCTTTTGATTTTTCCCTATACCCAATTATTCATTTTTTTTCTAAACTTTTATATTCAATTAAAGGTAAAAACAAAGATGAATCTCATTTTTTTTCACCTAAAACTTTTATTTTCATATTTTTAGGTACCCATGGTATTATTTTATAATGCATATATAATTTAGTATACCTAACTAACTGTGTCATATATATAAATACTTGATTTTTTTATTAAAAATTCAATATTTATATCTAATCGTTGACAAAAAAAAAATTTTTTTTATTATCAACCACAGGCTTTTTCAAAAACTATATCAAACCCTTTATCCTTAACATAAAAATAAAAATAAATGAAATTTATTAATTCAAATATAAAATAAAACAAAAAGCTAATAATACCCTTTTGAAATAATTCAATTTATAACTCAATAAATATATTATCAACAAATCTTATTTTATACATTTTTACACATTTAATGGTTCTTAAAAGAATCGAACTTATATTTCTCGCTTATCAAACGAGCACTTTAACCAATTAAGTTAAAAAACCTAAATATAAGTTTTATATAATGAAGATATATAAAATAAGCTGAACTATTCAAACTTATATATATTTTATAATATAAAAGAAGAAAATCATACAATAATAAAATAATATAATAATAAATAACATTATAACATACATTTTTAATCTTATTATGCGGATGTAGGACTCGAACCTAACAACCTTCAGGTCATGAGCCTGATATGCTACCAAAACACCAATCCGCAAAATAAAAAAAGATTACTATTAATAAATATATCTTTATAATAATTGATAAGAATAATATAATGATGAAAAATAATACTAGCACAAAATGACCTGAATAAGTCTCAGTACATTAAAGATTTTGCCCAGTTTTTGTTAGTAGTAGTCTACTACTTATTTAATAAAAAAGTATAAAAAGGTATATTTCGAACTTCATATGCGTTCAGTTCTTATTCAAAGCTAACTTAGCTAACCTGCGATGCCTTAGTTTGTATATAAGGTGAAACTTAATATAGTTACAACTATCATATATACCTAATACAGAAACTTAATAACTTCAACAACAGGTACACCAGAGGTCAGTAGGTCCCAGTCCTTGCGTACGAGGGCTCCAGCCTTTGTTTACTTTAGATTCCCATAGAAGATAGGGACCGTACTGTCTCACGACGTACTTACAATTTTGTTAAATTAAGAGCTCTTTATCTCTTATTTCCATATTTCACAACATGGTTCAGACTACGTCATATTTAATATATATATTTAAATCTCATTTAATAAATCATTTATATATTAAACTCGGATATTCTTGGAAAGATTATTACTGACATTACTCACTTTCTAGTCGTTGAACGTTCTTATTTATATATATCACACAAAAAATAATGTAATACCTGCCTTAATAAGCTTCGCTGCAAATTATCTTTAATAAAAAAGAATTTTTTTGCAATTAATCCGATTTTCTTACTTTTTTGTTGAAGTTATATCAAAGAAAAGCAAGGGGCTAACTCTTAACCCAACTCGCGTTAATTTTTAACCGGCGAACAGCCATACCCTTCCTAGCCCCTACACCAGGAGGATAATCTGAGTCGACATCGAGGTGCCAAACATCGCTTTCAATGAGTACTCTCATGCAATATTAGCCTGTTCAATTTTGTTAACATAAAGGCATTTTACCCCTTATTTCCATACTTTACAACATGGTTCAGACTATGTCATCATTTTTATTAAATTAATAATAATATTCTATAATTTAGATATTTTATACCTCATTGATGGATTGAAAAATGAATTTGTTATATATGTAAAAATTGTATAAGATTCAGATTTTATAAGTATTACACTTTTATTTTTATTTAATTTTATTTCTATATTCAAATCAAATTTATTACTTAATTCTATACTCATTATTTCTACTTCTTCTATTCTAAAACTATGAGTATTTAAAACTAATCCTTGATTTTTTGAGCTTTTATTATAACCTAGTTTCCCATAATAATCCGGAAATCAATAAGCCAAACCTACTAGTGTTAAGTAATTATTGATTAAATTATTAATTACCCCTTTATTTTTATTTACTATAAATAAATCACTTAAAGGATTAAAAGCTTCATGACTTATAATCTGAAAGCTTCAAGTATAAACAATCTTATCATTAATATTAATTCGCATTTTTTTATGTGAAGGACTTAATATTCACACATCAAAAACGGTATATATATGATTTGTGTATATTTTATTTTTATCTTCTCATTCAAATTTCATTCTATTAGTTTTCCTTTTATTTTGCATTTGCAAACTAACATCACCTAATATTAAACCTATAAACATTTCTCATTGTATATTAGATAAATTATTAAGAGTTCTCTTATATTCTTTTAATCATTTACTATTTGGACTACCTTTTAAAAAAGTTTTTAATATTTTATTCGTATTCTTTATATTTTTATTATTTTCCATTTTTAATATATTTATATCCTATCATCTCTCACCTAAATACCTTAATTATAAGTTTATTTATTAACAAAAATGTTGGGCTCTCTTGGGAAGATTATTATGGACATCATTCACTTCCTAGTCGTTGAACGTTCTTATTATATGTTATAATATAATTTACCATAACTTGCCTTAATAAGCTTCGCTGCAAATTGACTTATATACAATCTTTGAATAAAAGCTTCTTTGCAATTCACCCAATTTTTAACAATATAAAAAATATTGTGGGACTCTATATTAATCCCTAGCGTAACTTTAATCCGTTATCAAGGCCATCAATCCTTATATGTGCCTTTGGTCAATATGCCCCACTTACGTGTCTGTATGACTTGTAAGTCTCACAGTTAGGCACGCTATATGCCATTAAACTTTTATTCTCTATTCATTAATAAACATAATAAAAAAGAGGGTAAGAAGAATCTTCTTACCCTCTTTTTTTTCATTAATCATCAAACAAATATATTCTTAAATATATTTTAGATATATTCAATCTTAAAATTTTCTTTACTTAAGTAAGGAATAAAAATTAATAAAAAAACTCATTTATGTCTTTATATACTCACAAATAAAAAAAATGAAATCAAAATTTAATTTCTACCTCTACTTTATTTATCTTATATTGTAAAAGAGTCCCAGTTCCATCCGGGTGAAGCGATACCTTTAACCTAGTTCGGTATTATACAAAACTTTTAGCAGAATGAATTTATAACTATAAATTTAACAATATAAATATCTTGTTAAATTTATATTATAACATATTTGATATAATAAATTATACCTAAATAAATTACTGATATCTTATTATATAAAAAGAAATAAAAATATATTTTATCTTTCTTTAAATATTTATTTAAAATACATTTAAATATGAAAATTTTTCCATTCTTAAAAGTATAAAAATTTTTAAATAATAAGATGTTTTGTCATATGTTATTAGACTTCCCAGATACTATTTTTGGGAACTGCGCCCCACATAAACTGCCATTTAGTCAAATAATCGTAGAAAATCAATTTTTATTTTTTTTATAAAAACTAGCAAATATATATTTAAATTATACATTTAATCATAATTTTTTTAGCAGAAAATTAATTCTACCTCCATAAATATAAACAATATATTCTATATCAGACTTTCAAATTTATATTATTCAAAGATAAAGCACTATCCTCTATATTAATTTAAACAATATAAAATTTCTTAATTAATATTTGCATAATACAAAACTTAATATAACTTTCATTATATTAAGTTTTGTATTATTAATTCCTATCCAGTCCCGTAATAATATAATTAAATCGGTACATAATCGCTATATTTTCAAATTTAAATTCTTATTTTATTAAATGTCCCAATAAATATAATCTATTATATATTTAATAAGATTATACACGTAATTCATCTAT